>Ga0172365_10003119_pt1 | contig 12348 bp, 14 predicted proteins | sample LakKivSesite48cm_FD_114535 | JGI IMG/M metagenome (GOLD analysis project Ga0172365, IMG submission 114535) | Sediment microbial communities from Lake Kivu, Rwanda - Sediment site 48cm | ecosystem: Environmental > Aquatic > Freshwater > Lake > Sediment | place: Rwanda: Western Province, Lake...
ACTAGATTCATTGAAGCAAATTGGTCTAAACCTTTATGAAAGAAAACTATGGGTAGCTTTGCTTTCTAGAGGGACTTCCACAGCAGGGGAATTATCTTCTTTAGCAAAAGTTCCTCACAGCAGGACTTATGACGTCTTAGAATCTCTAGCAGAAAAGGGATTTGTGATGATACAGAATGCAAAGCCAATGAAATATGTTGCGATGGTTCCAAATGAAGCACTAGAAAGAGTTAAGAAAAAGATAATCGAGAATAGCGAAATAACAGTTGATAGAATAATACAGTTTCAAAAATCTCCTTATATAAAGGAACTTGAGAGAGTCTACAAGAAAGGTGTTGACTTAGTTGAGCCGGCGGATATGACAGGTTCATTGAAAGGAAGAAGCGCTTTGTATGACCAATTAGAAGCCTGTTTTAAGAATGCTAAAAATAGCATATCAATTTTAACAACACCCAAAGGCTTGAATAACTTGCAACAAATTCACAGTGACGTGTTAAAGAAAGCATCTGACAGAGGAGTAAAGATAAGAATAGCAGCTCAATATGGAAAGGAGCATCAGCCTATAATAGACAAGTTCAAAGGATTTGCTGAAATAAAGAAAATAACAAAACCAGAAATAACAGGAAGATTCTGCGTTGTTGACGGGTCTCATGTTGTAATGGCTTTAACAGATGAAGATGTTCATCCTACTCAAGACTTGGCTTTCTGGACTCATAGCGAACATGTAGCAGGAGACGTGTTACAACCAATATTTGACTTCCTGTGGCAGAAACTAGAAGCCGCATAATATATTTCAAGATAGAAAACGGTTTTCTATATTTTAAGTTACCCTAAATCAATTTCTTCTTTCTAAAGTAGGTTTACCCTTAATGGTGCTAAAGACGTAGCAATTTCTTTTAAGATAGACTGGTGCTTCGAGTTCAAAGTTATAAGATTTTGCTGGAACTTTTTCAATTCCTATTTCATTAGGTCCTAATTCGGTCCTAACATGATAGTGGGGTTCCTCTTCTCTGCACAATCCGGATGGACCAAGTACATAACTTAAGGACCTTAATACATTCAAAGTAAATGATGTTTGAGCTTTATTTTCCTTTGGTATCTCAACAATTGTGCCAGGAAGAACTTCAGTTGTTATAAAGACCCTAATAAATTTTTCTAGCATGATTATATTAGGAAAGAAAAATTTATATGTCTTTTGTTTAAGGATTACTTCTTATTTTTGATGTCATCGAGAATTTGCTTAACAAATTCTTTTGGATTTACACCGAATTTTACTTTCCCATCTCTAGTTCTAACAGCCAAAGTTTTGCTTTCTTCCTCTTTATTTCCAATTGTTATCATAAATGGGATTTTTTGTAGTTGGGCATCTCTAACTTTATGTTCAACTGTATTAGAGCTATTATCGACCGCGACCCTAATATCATTTTTTTCCAATTCTTTTCTAATTTCTTTCACAAATTTAGTATTTTTTTCTGACACCTGTAATAAAATAACTTGAATTGGAGAAAGCCATAGTGGGAAAGCCCCTCCATAATGCTCAACTAAAACTCCTAAAAATCTCTCTATTGCACCATATATTGTTCTATGTATCATTACAACTCTATGCTGTCTATTGTCTTCGTCTATATAATTTAAATCAAATTTTTCTGGCATTGTCATATCAAGTTGTATTGTCCCACACTGCCAAGTTCTTCCTAACGCATCTTTCAAATGGAAGTCTATCTTAGGTCCGTAGAATGCTCCCTCTCCCTCGTTTAATTTATAATCTGCATTCAAATCCTTTAATGCTTCTTCCAAACCCTTTTCTGCAGCTTCCCACTGCTCATCCGAACCTATAGAATTTTCAGGTCTGGTTGAAAGTTCCATGTGATATTCTAGACCAAAGGTTTTGTATATTTTATCTGTAAGTTTTACAACGTTTATGATTTCATTTTTTATTTGATTGGCTGTCATGAATATGTGAGCATCATCTTGATGGAATGCTCTTACCCTAAACAAACCTGAAAGGACACCTGATAACTCATGCCTATGGACCAGGCCAATTTCTGCCATTCTTAGAGGAAGTTCTCTGTAAGAGTGGATTTTTGTCTTGTATATCAATATTCCTCCTGGACAGTTCATTGGTTTGATAGCATAATCCATCTCATCGATTTTAGTAAAGTACATGCTTTCCCTATAATGATCCCAATGTCCGCTTCTTTCCCAAAGTTTTTTATTCAATATTATAGGTGTTTTAACTTCTACGTAACCAGCTTTCTGATGCTCTTCTTCCCAAAATTTCATTAGTTCGTTCCATATTATCATCCCTTTGGGATGGAAGAAAGGCATTCCGGGCGCTTCTTCATGAAAACTGTAAAGGTCTAACTCGGTGCCTATTTTTCTATGGTCCATTTCTTCGGCTTTCCTTCTAATTTCCAAATAAGCATCCAGTTCTTTTTGGGTTCTGAAGGTTATGCCATAAATTCTTTGAAGCATTGGGTTGTTAGAATCACCCCTCCAGTAAGCACCTGCTAATTTTATTAATTTTACTGCCCCTAACTTCCCTGTTGAAGGTATGTGAGGACCTTTGCATAGGTCAATAAAATCTCCCATTTTGTAAATAGATACTATGTTGCCTTCCAATCCGTCTATAAGTTCCAACTTATATTTCTCTTGTGAAAATAATTTCCTTGCCTCTTCTTTAGAAATATCCTTTCTCTCAAATGGCACATCTTTAGCAATTATTTTCTTCATTTCATCTTCAATTTTAACCAAGTCAGATTCTTCAATTCTAAGGTTGTCAAAATCATAATAAAATCCTTCTTCTATTGATGGTCCTATTCCAAAATGAACATCAGGATAAAGTTTTTTTACGGCTGCAGCCATCACATGAGAAGAACTGTGCCAGTAAACTTCTTTGCCTTCTTTGCTATCAAAGGTTAGAATCTCTATCTTACAATCTTCCTTTAGCGGGTGATTCAAGTCGACTACCTTACCGTTAACCTTTGCAGCTAAAGCATCTTTGAACAATCTGGCTCCTAGCATTTTTGCAATTTCTGCAGGAGTTATTCCATCTTTATGCTCTTCTGTCGAGCCATCTGGAAATGTTATTTTAACCATTTTAATCTATCCTATTAGTTTATAGCTTATGTTTATATTTTTACTTAGTTTCAAAATATTTGGCCTTCCTCTTTCTTGTGATATCCTTAATTCTATTTGCTTATTTAAGATTAGTTTTAAAATATTAGAATTTAATCTTTTTGATGCATATTTAGAGGCTGATATCATCCTTAATTTAGGACATTTTTCTAATGACAAGATTAATATTTTTTTGCTGACAAACTTTCTAAAATGAATGATTTTTACTTTTGAAGAAAGTTTTGATAAATCAGAATAACTAGAAAGAACTGCTCTCTGTTTGTGATTCACCGTGCACAGACGACACCAATTACTATTAAATTATTCAAGTATTTAAATCAATTGAAATGTCACAGCTTATTTAATTAATCTGATTTCTATTTTATCTTTTTCATTTTCAGGATAGTCGATTATAGCTGCTTTGCTTTTGTAAGCAGCTCCTATGTTTACAACCAAAGTCCTACCTATTCTTTGAATTCCTTGATTTTCGTGCATATGACCACAGATAACCAATCTAGGTTTCAATTCCTTTATTATTTTCTTTACTAAATAGCTTCCATAATGCCTACCTTTCTGAATTTCTTTCTTTATCATGTCTAGTTTAGTTCTGTAGGGTGTGTTGTGGGATATGAAGATGGTATTCTTATCTATTAATCTTTTGAAGATTTTAAAGTATTTTTCATTATCAAACTTTATTTTGTCAAATATCTCCCATATCTCTCCTTTGAATCTTTCCTTGAACTTTTTTTGTATATGAAAATTAGTTTTTCCAGGATAAGTGCTTCTTGGATAGCCGACAAAGTTTAAACTAGAGTATTTCATACGTTTAAAATCTATGATTTTAAAATCCATTTTCTTTATGAAACTTTTGAACCTTTTTGAGTTAGGATCTCTTACTCTTGGAAAGCCAACTTCCTCATAGTCTACTGGATCCCAGTTTCCAGTAACAGTAATAACAGGTTTGCCTAATCTTTTTAATTTCTTCAAAACTCTAAATCCTGCTAAAAGGTTCTTCCTTTCAAGATAACTATTTTTACTTTTACCAATAAACTCCCATAGTTCTTTATCAGTCCCGTAGGAATATTTGAAAAACAACCTTTCAAGCTCTTTATCATAACAAAAATCACCGGTGCTCACTATTATATCAAATTTCTCTTTCATTATTTTTTTTCTAAGTTTAGAAGGGAAAGCCCCATGGAAGTCTCCTATAGCTAGAATCTTCATAGTCTAATTATTGATTAAGTTTTAATAAATATCTGAAGAGTAATAAATTATTGGATAGCCCTGTCGTCTAGCGGCCAAGGACACGAGGCTTTGGTCATGCGACTAAAGCATCGAGCTTTGCTATGAAAGAAACCTCGGAACACCAGTTCGAATCTGGTCGGGGCTACTATTTTAACCCAAAGGTTTTTAAACTCTTATTTCTAAATATGCAAATACTTAGTGATAATCATGGGTATGTTTAGCGGAAGAGAGATGAAGAAAAAGGCAAAAAGATACAAGTGGCATAAGACAAGATTCAAAGTCAGAATGCTCCATTTGAAAGAGAAGAAAGATCCTTTAGAGGGTGCACCGCAAGCTAGGGGAATAGTCTTAGCGAAAAGAGCAATTGAACAAAAGCAGCCTCATTCAGGATTGATAAAGGTGGTAAGAGTCCAACTGCTTAAGAACAAGAAAGAGATTACTGCTTTCACTCCAAAGTCAGGAGCTATAAATTTCATAAATGAGCATGATGAGGTCGTGGTTGAGGGCATAGGCGGTTCTCAAGGAGGTCCAGTAGGTTCTCAACACGGACTAAGATGGAAAGTTATTAAGGTTAACAACATACCGTTAGAGATGCTTAGAAAAGGTAAAGCAAAGAAAGAGGTTAAATGATGGAGAAGATGAAAATTTTCAATAAATGGGATATTGAAGGGATAAGTGTTAATGATCCTGGTTTGAAAAATTACATAAACTTAAAACCCGTTGTAATTCCTAGAACCTTTGGAAGGTCAGCGAAAAAGCAATTCCACAAGTCTCAAATAAGCATTATAGAGAGACTTGCAAATCATATTTATGTTTCTGGTCATAGAGGCAAAAAACATATAATAACAAGCGGGAGAAATGTCGGAAAGACATTTAAAATCTGGAAAGTTATAGAAAATACCTTCAAAATTCTTGAAGAAAAGACAAAGAAGAATCCAGTAGAGGTTTTAGTTAGAGCTATTGAAAATGCTGCATTAAGAGAGGAGATAACATCTTTCCAAGTGGGTGGAATTATTGTTAGAAAAGCTGTAATAACCTCTCCTCAAAGAAGAATAGACTTGGCTTTAAGACACATAGTCCAAGGGGCTTATCAAAAATCTTTCAATAATTCTAAAACAATGGCTGAAACTCTGGCTGATGAGCTTTATGCTGCATATAATAATGATCCACAAACCTCTAGCTCAATTAGAGAAAGGGAGAGGATAGAAAGAGAAGCCGGTGGAGCAAGATAATTTAGTTTCTAAAAACTTTAAATATCTTGCATCTAATTATTTTCAAGCTGTGTGATATCATGCCAAAAGAAGAATTTAGCGATAAAGTACAAGAATTGATGAGTAATCCAAAAAATATAAGAAATATTGGTATTGTTAGTCATATTCACCACGGCAAGACAACCCTTACCGATAATCTGGCTGCAGCAGCAGGTTTGATGGCAAAAGATTTGGTTGGGGATAGAATGCTTACGTGGGTAGATGATCAGGAGAGAGAAAGATTGATGACAATTTATGGTGCTACTGTGACAATGGCTCATGATTATGAGAATCAAAGATACTTGATTAATTTGTTGGATACACCAGGTCACGTTGACTTCGGTGCTGACGTTACTCAAGCTATGCGTGCAGTCGATGGAGCAGTTGTAATGTGCTGCGCAGTAGAAGGTGTAATGCCACAAACCGAGACTGTTCTAAAACAAGCCTTGTCAGAAAGAGTAAAACCAATTCTTTTCATAAACAAAGTAGACAGGGCTATAAGAGAATTAAAACTAAGTCCAGAACAGTTGCAAAAAAGATTGGCAAATATAGTTGTTGATGTTAACAAGTTTATTCAAAGGCATGTTGAACCTCAATTCAAAGACAAGTGGATTGTTAAAGTTGAAGACGGCTCTGTAGCCTTTGGTTCTGCCTTAAAGAGATGGGCAATTTCCGTTCCTTATATGCAAAGTTCAGGAGTTACTTTCAAAAAAATCATTGAGCTATGCTCTGAAGAAAAAGATGATGAACTATCAAACCTAGCTCCCATGCATAGAATAGTACTTGATATGGTTATCAAACACTTGCCTTCACCTTTAGAAGCTCAGAGTTACAGAATAGATAAGATATGGAGAGGTGATGTAAAATCTGATATGGGAAAACAACTTGTAAGTTGTGATTATAATGGACACTTGGCAGCGGTAATAACCAAAGTTACGTATGATGTTCATGCAGGAATGATAGCAACAGCAAGAATATTCTCTGGAAAATTGGTAAGAGGACAGGATATTTACATAGTTAATAATAGTCAAACCATCAAAGTTCAGCAAGTTACAACCTTTATAGCGCTTAGAAGAATACCAGTAGAGGTTGCTTTATCTGGTAATGTGGTAGGCTTGGTTGGTTTGGCAGAAGCTACTGTTGGACAAACCATATGTGATACTGACTATCCGATAGAAGAATTCGAGGCAATCAAACACATTTTTGAGCCAGTTGTTACAAAATCAATAGAACCAAAATATCCACAGGATTTGCCAAAGTTAATAGATATTTTAAAGACTTTGAGTAGGGAAGATACGACTTTGAAGGTTAAGATTAATCAGGAGACGGGCGAAACCTTGGTTTCTGGTTTGGGTGAGCTTCATCTTGATGCAAAGGTTGAGAGGAAGATAAGAGAAAAGGGAGTCGAGATTGTTGTATCGCCGCCCATAGTGGTTTACAGAGAAACCATTTTCGGCAAGTCACCTGAGATTGAAGGTAAATCACCGAACAAACACAACAAGTTTTACATTTCCGTAGAATCAATCTCTCCTGAAATCTATAAGGCAATGACAGAAGGAGAAATAAGAGATGGGGAAATTAAAGGAAAGAACTTAGAATTGAAGAATAAACTTATTGAATTAGGGATGGGCAAGGAAGATGCAAAAAGTATTTTGCTTATCCAAAATCATTGCATGCTTTTAGATAATACTAAAGGAATACAATATCTGAACGAATCGATGGAAGATATCAAAGATGCTTTTACAGACGTTACTGAAAACGGTCCTTTATCAAAAGAGCCTTGCGCAGCCCTTATGGTTAGGATTCATGATGCAGAACTGCACGAGGATGCTGTTCACAGAGGACCGGCTCAAATTATTCCTGCTATTAGGTATCCAATCGTTCAGGGTATGCTTAAGGTGGGGGTAACATATTTAGAGCCGAGGCAAATTCTTAGAATAGATACACCTCAGGAGTATATAGGAAATGTCACAGCAGAGATTAACAACAGAAGAGGAGAAATCTTAAATGTTGATCAGGAGGAATATTCTGCAGTAATAACAGCTAAAATTCCTACAGCCGAGCTTTTTGGCTTTGAGGGGGCTTTGAAATCTGCAACCGCAGGCAAAGGATTTCAATCATTGATGGACGTCACATTTGAAAAAATACCAAACGAGATAAGAGATGAGGTTGCAATTAAAATAAGACAGAGAAAAGGCCTACCAAAGGAGCTTCCAGTAGCTGAAATATAGAGGCTTTCACAAAAACTTTAAATAGCTTGCATATTAATAAGATAAAAAGGTGATAAGATGGCAACAAAACCACACATGAACTTGGTAACAATAGGACACGTTGACCATGGAAAGTCAACTCTAGTTGGAAGAATACTTTATGATACAAAATCAATATCTGAAGAAGACATGAGAAAGCTAAAGGATTTGGCTAAAGAGTTAAAGAAAGAGACATTTGAATTTGCTTTCGTCATGGATAAATTAAAAGAAGAAAGAGAAAGAGGAGTTACTATTGATGTAATGCATCAAAGATTTGACACACCAAAATATTACTTTACTATTATAGACGCTCCAGGACACAGAGACTTTGTTAAGAACATGATTACTGGTGCAAGTCAAGCAGATGCTGCTTTATTGGTTTGTTCTGCTAAAGAGGGAGTTCAAGAGCAGACAAAGGAGCACATATTTTTAATAAAGGTTTTAGGCGTAGGTCAAATTATTTGTGCGATTAACAAGATGGATGCTGTTAATTATGACCAAGCAAAATATAATTCTACTAAGGCAGACGTTGAAAAACTATTAAAGTCAGTTGGATATGACACTTCTAAAATCTTATTTGTTCCAACTTCAGGTTATATGGGAGACAATGTTGCAAAGAAATCTGATAAGATGGGTTGGTATACAGGACCAACTCTAGTAGAATCATTTGATACTTTAGTTCTTCCCAAACAGCCTTTAGACAAACCATTAAGACTTCCTGTTCAAGATGTTTATACTATAACTGGTATAGGAACTGTTCCAGTAGGTAGAGTGGAAACAGGTGTAATGAAGAACGGAGACATGATAGTGTTTGAACCAGCAGGCGTAAAAGGAGAAGTTAAATCAATTGAAATGCACCACGAGCAGATACCTGAAGCAAAACCAGGTGACAATGTAGGATTCAGCGTAAGAGGTGTTAACAAGACTGATATTAAAAGAGGAGATGTAGCAGGACATGTTAACAACCCTCCAAAGGTTGCAAAGGAATTCACAGCACAAATAATCGTATTACAGCACCCAAACGTTATAACAAAAGGTTACACGCCAGTATTCCACGTCCACACATCACAGGTTGCTTGTAAGATAACCGAGATACCAAAGAAAATCGATCCGAAATCAGGGGCAACCTTACAAGAAAATCCAGACTTCATAAAGACCGGAGATGCAGCAATTATAAAGTGTGTGCCAAACAAGCCTTTTGTTATCGAGTCGAGCAAAGACTTTCCAGAATTAGCAAGATTTGCAATTAGAGATATGGGTCAGACCATTGCAGCTGGTGTTTGCTTAGAAGTTGTATCTGCAAAGTAATTTTAATTCTACTTCTTATTTTTAAATTTATTACGCAAAAATATCTAATACAAAATTATTTAAAAAATGCAGTTATTTATCAGCATATATATTTTTTTATTAAAATTTTTATAAAAATTCAATTATTATCATTATCTGGATTTTGGAAGTTGACAAAAAGTTTGTTATTTATTTGCACTTAGTACTACGCATTTATTTTCAGTTAGATTACAAGTGCATATTTCATCGAATACTTTTATTCCAGCCGATTCTGTACTATTTACATAATACATATTTCCACAATATGTACCAATACCTATTTCGTTACGTGCTCTATAGTAGTCACAACCAATATTTTCATCACAGTAGTTAGGATTTTTATAAGGTCCTGGCATTATACTCGTATCACAACAAATCGTTTGCTTATATAAAAAAATAAAAACAGAAAAAATACTTATAATTATTATAATCACAATTCCAATATTCCAATAATACTTCCTTTCCATGTTAAGAATTTAGAAGTTTTGTCTAAATATATATGCTTTACTCTCAAGTAAATTATTTAAATACTTTGGCAAATAGAAATAGAGTATAAAAACGTGATAAAAATGCAGAAAGCAAGAATAAAGCTTATGAGTTCAGACCCACAGAAGTTGAATGCTGTCTGTGATGAGTTGAAGTCTATAACCGATAAGTTCGGTGTAGCTATGCATGGGCCGATTCCTTTGCCAACGAAGAAACTAAAAGTTGTAACCATGAAGACGCCCTGTGGTGATGGAACTGGTCACGGCAATGCAACATGGGACAGGTGGGAAATGAGAATTCATAAAAGAGTAATAGATATTTCTGCAGACGAAAGGACTTTAAGGCAAATAATGAGAGTCACTATACCTGATGGAGTTTCTATTAGCATTACTTTACGTGATTAAAAAATTATTTAAAATATCCAAATAAACTGGTTCTATATTTTCTATACCATTTTATGAAAAGTCCGGCTGTGGTTCCTAAGAACAGCGTAAACATCATCATAAACAATATCTGCATAGATTGAATGGCTTTCGATTGAGTGCTAGGCGTAGAAAGGACAGTAACAAATCCGATGGAGAATATGCTCATCACAAGGCATATGCTTACCATGAATTCAATAAGCTTTGTGTCAATTTCATATTGCGTTGGCATATACTTAATTAATTTTTAAGATATAAAAATTCTATTAAACAACTAATCATATGCCGAGATCGCATAATCTGGCAGTGCGCAGGTCTGGAAAACCTGTGGTCGAAAGGCCTTGAGGGTTCAAATCCCTCTCTCGGCGCTATATTTTGATTAAAATCCTAGCATTTAAATCTCGAGTCTATACAATTCTAAATATGAAAGAAAAAAGCTTTGAAGATTACTCAAAAAATTTTTATAATCTTTGTTTAAAGAAGAAAAATTATAAAAAAGAATCTGAAGTTGTAAAAAGTTTAATAAAATTTTTCCAGAAAAAACCATCAAAAACATTGCTTGATGCTGGATGTGGTATCGGCGAGCATTTGAAATATCTTTCTAAGAACTTTAGGTGCGTTGGAATAGACATAAACAAAGATGCAATTGAAATTGCCAAAACAAACGTTTTAAATGCAGACTTCAAAGTTGCTAACTTGATAAAATTTGATTTAAATAAAAATTTTGATGTATTAATTTGTTTATTCAGTTCTGTATCATATGTTCAAACCTTTGATAATCTTGTAAAGGCCTTAAAGAACTTTTATATTCATTTAAAAAACAAAGGATTGCTAATTATTGAGCCTTGGATGTTCAAGAAAGAATTTAATAGATGGTATTTAGGGTTCGATGCATTTTCAGATAAAAAAGTAAAATTTATTAGATTTACTCTGAGTAAAGTTGTAAAATCTAAATGGTTATTAATTATGCATTACTTTATTGAAGAAGATGGTAAAATTAAACATTTCAGAGAGGTTCATGAGTTGCTAAATTTGGATTGCCAAGATTATATTAAGGCATTAAATACAGCTGGATTTAAAGAAGTGAAATTCTTGAATAAAAAATTTTGGGAAGGTAATAGGGGGCTGTTTATTGCTACAAAATATTGAAGGTGATATTCTCGGCATTCTTTAAATATATCAATAAATATTATTTTCAAATAATTGAAAAATGATAATGATGATAAAATGGATTATTTACAAAAAGTATTGTTAGTAATTATAGCAAACTTCATTCCTACCACAGAGCAAATAGGTGGTATAACTTTAGGTCTTTCTTTAGGTTTAGATTCTTTTACTGTTCTATTAGCATCATTGACGGTTAACTGTCTTCTATTCTTTCCTATATATTTTGGATTGAAATTATTATACAAAAAAGTTTTCAATAAAATAAACTTATTTGAAAAATATCTTGAAAGAACTAGAAAAAAAGGTAAACCTTATATTAATAAATATGGGGTATTAGGATTGACTGTATTCGTTGCGTTGCCATCTCCATTAACTGGAACTTATACAGCTTCTATACTTGCTTGGTTCATGAATTTGGACTGGAAAAAATCTTTTCTTGCAATAGCTATTGGTTCGATTATTGGAGCATTAGTTATTTTCTTCGGTTATTTTGGGATTTTCAATTTTTTAAAAATAATTCTTAATTTCTAACTGAATTAAAATCTAACTTAATAGAAAAGTTTAAATTCTTAATTTTCTATAGAATATTTGTTTTTATAACTACTAATATCGAGTGAAAGAATATGACAAATAATAGTTCAAGACTTGAGGCATTACGTGCGCATAAGAACATACCTGAAGTTATAGAATCAGGTATAATAAAAGCTAAAAGTAAAGGTAGGAAATATGAGTTGAGAGGTCCGCATATAGACTTTAAAAGATTAGGCGAACATATTTCTACGATTATAAATGTGGCAAGTAATGGTTTACAAGACGCAAAGGATTTAGGTTTACAAGTTGGAAGGCATTATTTGTTATTACCACCAGATGTAGTAGATGCATATTGTAAAGGTTGTGAAGAACTGACAAGAAAAGACACAGGTGGAATTGTTTATTAAAAATAACCTTTATATATATTCTCGTTCTATTAATTTTGGAAAGTTTTTCGTAGTAACGTGTTCTGAGAGATTTAAATATATTTAAATACATTTAAGTAGGAATTGATTTTATGCCATATAGAAAGAGGCCAACAAGGGGTAGCAAGGC
>Ga0172365_10003121_pt1 | contig 12342 bp, 12 predicted proteins | sample LakKivSesite48cm_FD_114535 | JGI IMG/M metagenome (GOLD analysis project Ga0172365, IMG submission 114535) | Sediment microbial communities from Lake Kivu, Rwanda - Sediment site 48cm | ecosystem: Environmental > Aquatic > Freshwater > Lake > Sediment | place: Rwanda: Western Province, Lake...
GACCAACTCACGTGGATGAATCTGAAGCGCAAGCGGTACGATGAGCCGATGGAGCGATTTCTCGCGGCATGGTTTGCCTGCCCACCAGTGCCCGAGCCGGGGTAAGACAGGAACGCGTATGGCGGTGTGCCGGAACTACCCAAGATCGAACGGAGGGATGTACGATGAGCACTGGAGGGTTCACGTTCAGCGTCTTCACGAAGCCCTGGAAGACGAAGCCGCTTCCCGAGCTCGGCGCGTTCGTGAGGAAACTCGGATTCGACGCGGTTGAATTCCCGGTTCGGGAAGGATATCAGGTCGAACCGAAGGACGTTACGACAGGTCTTCCAAAAGCGGTGAAGACCCTCGAGCACGAAGGTATACAGATCGCCAGCATCGCCGGTCCGACGGACGAGCGGACCATCGCCGCGTGCGCCGAGGCGGGCGTTCCCATCATCCGCATCTGCCCGGGCATGGGTGACGAGGCGGGATATATGGCGGCGGAGGCTCGGCTTCAGCGGGAGTTCGACAAGATCGTGCCGGTTCTCGCGCGGTACGGGGTGGCGATCGGCGTGCAGAACCACTGCGGACGGTCGGTAACAAGCGCCATGGGCATCCGGCACCTCATTGAGAGGTACGATCCCAAGCAGATTTGCGCGGTGCTCGACGCGGGCCACACGGCACTCGAAGGCGAGGAGCCGGAACTGGCCATCGACATCGTCTGGTCGCACCTCGGAATGGTGAACCTGAAGAACGCATTTCGCCGCGCACGGAACGGCCCCGAAGCGGAATGGGTGCAATGGGACGTATACTGGACCACGGGGCGGCATGGCTTCGCCCCGTGGCACCGGTACGCCGCAGAACTGAAGCGCCGGAATTGGAGCGGCGTGGTTTGTCTCACGGCCGAATACGCGGATGAACAGGCGGTGGACCGGCTCATCGCGGTCGACATCGAATACGCGAAATCGCTGTTTGCGTGAGGAGAACGAGATGTCCGATACGAAAGTCCGCGTCGCCATGGTCGGCGCGGGCGGCATGGCGAATTCGGTGCATTATCCGTCGCTCGCTTCGTTCGACGACGTCGAGATCGCCGCCATCTGCGATATTGACGAGGAACGATTGACGAAGACCGCAGACAAGTACGGCATAGAACGCCGCTACGCGGACTTTCGGAAGATGATCGCGGAAGTCGCGCCGGACGCGGTATACGTCATCGGCCAGCCGCATATCATGTACGACATCTGGATGTGGTGCCTCTCGAACGGCTTGAACCTCTACATCGAAAAGCCTCTCGGCCTATCGCTCCATCAGGCGCAGATGCTTGCCCATATGGCCTCTCAGAAGGGATGCATCACGCAGGTCAGCTTCCAACGCCGGTCGTGCCCGATGGTCGTCAAGCTCCGCGAGGAGTGCCTGAAGCGCGGGCCGATCACGCACGCCGTGTGCGAGTTTCTCAAGTGCTCGCCTAGGCCGTTCATCGGCTCGGTGGACCACATGCACGACGACGGTGTGCACGCCGTCGACACGCTCCGCTGGATGTGCGGTGGCGAGGTCGTCTGCGTGCGCAGCGTGACGAAACGGGTCGGTGTGCCTGACATCAACTTCATCACCGCGCTCGTCGAGTTCACCTCCGGGGCGACGGGTGTCGTCACGACGAGCTGGACAAGTGGGCGTCGCATATTTCGCGTTCAGATGCATGCGCCGGGCATCTGCGCTGAGGCGGAGCACGAGGGCAAGGGCTACCTCTACGCCGACGGCGACACGAAAGGCACGGAATACGTGACGTGGGACGTGGCGGGGAGCAAACAGAACTTCATCTTTGGCGGGTTCCAGGCGAAAAACCGCGAATTCATCGACTGCGTCCGCTCGAAAACGCTTCCCGGCTCGCATTTCGGCGATGCGGTCAAGACGATGGAGCTGTGCGAACGCATTCTCGCGGACGCCCTGATTCGAGGTACCTAACCATGGGCGGACATTCACTTCAGCTTCATCTCCGTTCGCAGGCGCTCAGGCAGGATGAAAACGGTCACACCGTGTGGCGCGTCGTCCGCAAGAGCAAAACCCTTGCTGCCGACAAGGTGGCGATCATCATCTGCGACATGTGGAACCGACACTGGTCGCGCGGCGCTACCGAACGTGTCGACGCCATGGCACCGCGGATGAACGAGGTGCTGAAGATTGCGCGGGCAAAAGGAGCACACATCATTCACGCGCCATCGGACACGATGCGGTTCTACGAGAATTCGCCTGCACGCCGCCGGATGCAAGAGTACCCTTTCGTCGAACCGCCGTTGCCGATCGAGCACGGAGATCCGCCACTGCCGGTCGATGCGAAGGACCACGGCTCGGACACCGGCGAGACGTCCCCTCACGGAGCATGGCATCGGCAGCATCCGGCGATCGAGATCGATGAGGAGCGGGATGGTATTACAGACAGCGGCGAGGAAGTCTACAACCTGCTTGCCGCGGAAGGGATCGAACAGGTCCTCATCATGGGCGTGCACACGAACATGTGTGTGCTCGGTCGGTCGTTCGGGATCAAACCGCTCGTGCGCCGAGGGGTGAACATGGCTCTCGTTCGCGATCTCACCGACACGATGTATAACCCGGCGATGCCGCCGTACGTGAGTCACGACGAGGGCACCCGACTCGTCGTCGGCTACATCGAGAAGTTCTGGTGCCCGAGCATTGACAGCGGAGACCTGCTGCGGTAGCCAATTCACGCGACATGGGAGATAGGGGAGCCGCACCCTCCGCATTATGTCGGAGAGAACGCCCGTGAAACTGACCCGTCGCGAGTTCTGCAAGACTGGCCTCGCACTCGCTGGCGGCGTGGTTCTTTCGAACAGAAGCGCTGGAGCACTCAATGAAACCTCGCCGGATTCGGCTATGAGAGCGTTCCGTCTCGTCGACGCCGGAGTCCCCTGCTCTACCATCGTCGTCGCTTCCGATGCAGACGCGTACGTGCGCCATGCTGTAGACGACCTCGTGGACGTCGTCACGCGCATGAGTGGTGCGGCACTTCCTGTGGTTGAGGAGGGGGTAGCTCCGGGCACCGCCCACGTGGAGGAATCCTCCGTTGGCGTCTGATCGAACCCGACCGCCGCGGCTATATCGATCTCAAGCAGCGAGTCAGCGCGAAAGGAAACGTCCTCGCATATGCCGCGGCGTGGATCGAGGTCGATCGCCCGTGCCGCGCACACGTGCGTCTTGGCACGAACGATTACGGCATGCTGTTCGTCGGCGGGCGTGAGGTCTGGCGGCGGTGTGAGGAGCGGGGTGCCCAGCCGGACACCGATGTCGTCGAGATCGATCTCCCAAGAGGAGGGACGCTGATCCTGCTGAAGATCGGCGATGTCGGCGGATCGAACTGGGGATTCTACCTCCGCATTACGGATGTACAGGGCGGTCCTGCACCTGGTGTGCGTTGGGTGGAACCATAACTGGCTTCGCATACGACCGCCGAAAGCATCGCTCTGTGCCGGTTCGCAGAAAACCAGAGCGAATACTTACGGGGAATTCCGGTTCGGGCAGTTCCCACAGTGCATCGAGGACGGAGCTGTAACAGTTTTGGGAGGAGAGCAATGCATCCCGAACCCCTCATCTGGTGCGAACCAAGCCCCGATTCCTCTGGCAGCATGCCGCTAGTGAAGTACTTCGACAATCCCGTCTACACCGTCGGTGCTCCCTAACAACGTCGTGCCGGTCGCGCAGGTCACGGAATTGGCGCGGCGGTACGGCAACGCGGACTGCTTCGTCAGGCCTCTACAAGGTCCCCCTGAGGCTCGAAGAGTTGATGACGAGTTCCCGGACGAAGACGAGGCCCTGGACGAAGGCAGGGACGACGAAGAGGAGGACGGCTGGCAGTAGGGGCCGGGCCGTTTCCTCGGAAGGGACGAACGATGAAGCACGAACGCTGGGGAACCCGCGGGCCGCGCCGGAGGGGCAGGTAGGAGGGCGCTCCGAGCTTTTCCAGCCTCGCGTCGCTGGCAGCGGCAGCGCGGGTGGAGGATGACCCGATGATACAGGACCTGCTCCAGGCCGTGGAGCTGATGCGCGATCCGGAGATCGCCTGGGACGCCTACGAATACATCGAGCACCTTGCGTACGAGCGCTGGGCGTCCGGCGACCCGTTCTATCCGCCGGTCACGGCGGACGAGGCGCGGGGCGACTTCGAGTTCGGCATCGTCAATAACTCTCACTGCGTACTTGGCTTGCGAAGGGAGGAGCTTACGCGCCACACCCTCATCACCGGAAGCAGCGGCACTGGGAAGACGACGCTCGTCAAACGGCTGTACCGGGAAGTGATCCGGGCGGCGCCGGCGATGGAGCCGTCTCCGCGCATCCTCGTGTTCGACATCAAGCAGGACTATTCGGAGCTGGGCTAGGACACTTCGGACGTGTGGCACTTCCGCGTGCCGGACGCGGCGTTCCGGTGGAACCCGCTGGAGCCGCCGATCTCGGATGCACGGCGGTGGGGTGGCATCTTCTCGCCGGTGTTCGCGAACGCCGCCGGGTTCTACCCGGGACAGGCCACGGAGAATTTCGGCAACGAGCGTCTGCTCGACCTCTACCCGAAGTACGACACGGGGCGTGGGACGTTCCCCTCCGTGCTCGATTTCCGGGACTACCTGGTCTGGCTGCGTGCGAACAAGAAGATAGACCGGTATTCGGAGGAAAACCAGTGGTTCACGCGGGTCCTCAATAGGCTGGAGAGCTTTTGCAGCGCATTCGGCGAGACGGTCAACTGCTCCCGCGGCTTCCCGCTCGACGAGATACTTGCGCACCACACGGTACTCGACATCTCCGCGCTCAAGCCTGATGCGCAGAGCTTCTTCACGGAGACGTTCCTGACCCAGCTCGTCTGGCGCAGGATGGAGCGGGGCGAGCGGGGCGGGGCGCTCCGGACGCTCGCGGGGTTCGACGAGGGGAAGCGCCTGCTGCCGAGATACCGCGAGCTTTCGGGCCAGGGAACGAGCAACATGAGCAACCTCGTGGCCCTCGCGCGCGAATTCGGCATAGGCTTCGTCGTGGCGGAATGCGACCCATCGCTGCTGGGGATGATGGGGCGGGACGATGTCACCTACAGGGCCGTGGCAAGGGCGGTCAGCGTTCATAGACATGCCGGACGCTCTGGCTGCCCTCGTCGTTTCCCATAGCTGCGTTGTCTCTCCAGGAGCGTTCCGAGGCTGGGCACTGGCATCCGAATTGGATAGAATCACCTACAGATGCCGATTTGTGTTGGTACTCTTATCCGGTGCTTGGCCGCGGGCGAGACCTACCTGCTGGAGCGGCAGGCTCCGGGGCCGTGGCAATGAGAAGACCGAGCCCGAGGATTCCGGTGCTTCATGACGGGATTCATGGCGCAAATATGGTGCACTACGTCACGAAAAGTGGCCCACTGCTGCAACACCTGAGAAAAGGTAGATGCTATATATCTCATTGTATATTGTGCCGTTGAGTGCAGCGCTCAGTCGCACTGTGTTGCCGTCGAAACCGCCTGCTAAACCTTTTAATCTGTTGGTCGTGGGTTCGATTCCCGCCGGGCTCACTTCAATATTATCAGCGACTTAGGGCGTCATCAGGCTGTGCGATGGTGCCCTTCTCACGTCTACAGGTATAAATCCGGTGCGCTTCGCGACGATTTCCAGCCCCAAAGACGGACGCGAAGGTCCAGGCCCGGAATGATGTGCTCAAGCGGCTGAGGAAGATCGGGGCGGCTACTTCGACGACTCTTCCCGCAGAAGGTCGCGTGCCCGCGCAAGATTCTGCACTGCCATCTCGTGATACTGAGGGAAGGCGGTTTCCGTGAAAATCCGCAACGCCGCCTCGAAGCAGGCGATGGCCCGCCGCAGGTTCTCCGCTCGGTCGCCCGTCGGAAGGTCCGCATACGCAGTCCCAAGATTGTTCTGGAGCCCAGCCCACTCGGCAGGGTAGTCCCGTTCGTTGCGAACGCGCAGCGCCGCTTGGTAGTAGGCGATGGCCTGCCGCAGGTTTTCCCCCCGGTCGCCCGTGGGAAGGTCCGCATACGCAGTCCCAAGATTGTTCTGGACCATGGCCCACTGAACGGAGAAGTCCTTTTCCGTGAAGACGCGCAGCGCCGTGTCGTAGTGGGCGATGGCCCGCCGCAGGTTCTCCGCCCGGTCGCCCGTGGGAAGGTTCCGATACGCGACCCCGAGATTGATATGGGTCCTGCCCCAGTCGGCAGGGTAGTCCCGTTCGTTGCGAACGCGCAGCGCCGCCTCGTAGCAGGCAATGGCCCGCCGCAGGTTCTCCGCCCGGTCGCCCGTGGGAAGGTTCCGGTACGCGACCCCGAGATTGTTCTGGGTCTCGGCCCAGTGGAAGGGAAAGTCCTTTTCCGTGAAGACGCGCAGCGCCGCCTGGTAGTAGGCGATGGCCCGCTGTAGGTTTTCCGCCGGGTCGCCCGTGGGAAGGTCCCGATACGCATTCCCAAGGTTGTTCTGGGTCGAGGCCCACTTGACGGGGAAGTCCCGCTCAGTGGAGACGCGGAGCGCCGCCTCAAAGCAGGCGATGGTCTGCCGCAGGTTCTCTGTCCGGTCGCCCGTGGGAAGATCGGCATACGCGATTCCGAGGTCGTTCTGGGTCGTAGCCCACTGGATGGGGGAGTCCCGCTCAGTGGAGACGCGGAGCGCCGCCTCAAAGCAGGCGATGGCCTGCCGCAGGTTCTCCCCCCGATTGCCTGTCGGAATGTCCCGGTACGCAATCCCAAGATTGCACTGGGTTATGGCCCAGTCGGCAGGAAAGCCCTGTTCCGTGAGGACACGCAGCGCCGCCTGGTAGTAGGCGATGGCCCGTTGCAGGTTCTCCACCCGGTTGCCTGCCGGAAAGTCCTGATACACGACCCCGAGATTGTTCTGGGTCGCCGCCCATAGGTGCGGGGAAGTTGCCTCTATAGCGGAGGCGAGGACCTCGCCGTAATGCTGGAGGGCAGCTTCCAGGTGCTCCCTGAGCTTTATCGGTCCTGGCGAAAGAAACTGATGAGTAGTGCCGACGTAGAATCGGACCCCAGCCAACTCCGCGGGTCTGGCGTTCTCCCAGCCAAGCGCCGCCTCGAAGTGCCCAAGCGCATCGGCATACTGCGAGCGTTCATAGAGAGAATACCCGGCGAGGAAGCGAGCGAGATATACCGGTCGCGCTGCGATTTCGGGCGGTAGTTCCAGTTCTCGAATACTGCACACGCCCAACGTAGTATCGCCTTCTCCCAAGGAGAACGGCGGCTGTTTGATCGCGGTCAAGCGCGGGCGGAACACACCCTCCCCCACGCGGTTGCCCCAGATGACGAGGAGAGCGTTGCACTCTCGTCCGATTTTCCGGGCGCGATCGTGGGCTTGCGGCAGTCCAATGCCTTCTGACACCACATCGGGGTGTGCGCGCACCTCGATTGTCCCTCCGGGCACTCCCCTGCTCAGTTCGGCGGTGAGGTTGGTGACCAGGTGGCGTTGAAGGGTATGAGCCGCATCGTCGCCCTTGATGCGGAGGACGAGGACGCCGGAAACGTCGTCGGGGAACGTGTAAGCGGGGAGAGTTATGGCGTAGTAAGCACCCGCACCGATTCCGCACAGGAGCACCATGCCAGCGACGAACCAGAGACGAAGCTTCATCGGCTTCGGGTTCACCCATGTGCAGTAGAACCATCCCCCTATGCTGACGAGGATGCACCCCACCGCAAGCCATCCATAGAAACCAGGGAGTTCACCATTGACACCGGGGAGCGCGCTGAGGATGTTGCGCATAGCCCACCTCTCCGTGCGTTGCAGTGAGTCTGTGCAAGCGTTGGTCTGCGAACTCGAGGAGTTCGTCACTCGAGGAGTTCGTCAGACGATAATGTACCTCCGTTGAAACGTTCTACCAACTTCGCTCACCAGGGAAATGGCCTTCCGTCGCCTGAAAAGCCGCCCGTAGCTCAGATTGAGAGCACTACTGCGCTTCCAGGAGGTACGGCGGCTGTGGAGAGATGGAGCGCGGGTAGACTCCTCTCTTCCGCATAGTCGGCGTCGAGCCGGTGTCGTAGTAGCGTCGCCTGATTCGGCCCGCTCATCCGACGGGCGATAAATGCCGGGCGCGCTGTCCGGTCTACGGGGCCGAGGGCGATGGTCCGTCTGCGGGGAATCTCCTCAAAAAGGGAGTTCTCCATCCCCCACATGACCCCAAGCTCGCGGGTCAGGAGGTCGTAGATGCCATGCGACGTGCCGAGCATCGTCGGTCCGGCGATGACCAGGCGCGGCTGGTTTCCTTCCCTGGTGAGGACGATGCGGTAGCCGTTCTTGGGCAGATCGCCGGGGATCAGCCCGGCGCGTTTGACGAACTCCGTCATGCCCAGATGGATTTGCGGCCCGTCCTGGAAGATGAGCGTATCCTGCACGACCGGAAGCGCCGCACCGCTCATGACGGCGACGATGCGCACGAGGTCGCACACCGCCTGCATCTTAACGCCCTGATCGAACGGGCGCTCAATGTCCGGCGCGGTGACGATCTTCGCTATCGCTCGCCCGTCCTGAACGAGGACGATCCCCTTCTCAGCAGCGGAACCGCTCGCCGCAAAGGCCACGAGCGGCCCCAGCGCCACGAGCGCCGTCCGAATGCTACTCCGCGTGTTCACGTGTTCACCTCCTGTAGGGACGACTCGCGAATCGCCCCTTCAAAGCGTGTTGAAACAATATCTTGTAGGGGCGAGGCATGTCTCGCCCCTATGTCCCAACACGCGCAATTCCTCACTGAAAAGCATATAAGAAAGGGCGTCCGCCGACCCTTCGCGTGGTCGTCGAGGACGCCCCGGGACACGATGGCCTCCTCCCGCCAGTATACGTCTCACCTGTAGAGCTTGAGTTCTTCCATTCTGCGGCGTTCCCTGACCCAGTACTCCCGGATTTTCGGGTCGGCGGCCGCGGCGAGGATGTCGGCCAGCGTCGAATCTTCCGCGCTCAGGCGCGCCTTCACCCGAGGCTGATCGGCGAGCGCGCTTTCGATGCACTCGCCGAGGTCACCTTTCCACTTGCGCAGGTAATTATCGGCACGCGAACCGCGATAGTACGCCGCGCCGTAGGTGAGGTCGTTCTCGATGCTCGTGTGGAACGCCGCCATCGCCTCATTCACCGCCGCGCCGATGCGGCGTATCCGCTCCTCAAGGTCGCCAAGGCCGGGCTTCAGGGCGTGAGCCTCATCATACGCGAGCGAGAGTAGATAGGCCAGGCGATTGCCGTTCCTCACGTAGTTGATCCGCTTCCGGACGATGGGCGTCTTGGCAGCGGCGTATGCGGCGTTGATGAGCTTCCACGTCTCCTCCCGCGCATCTCCGGTCCACTGCATGAGCTGCTGCCAGGGGCAATCTAACCCCTGAAACCAGTGCCCTACGCGTGCTCTGGTCAGCCAGCTCCGTTCAAGCGACTCGTAGTACGCCCTCACCTCCGAAGCCGCCTCGCCGAACATGCGGGCAAACCACTCGTCGAGCACGGCCTTGGGGTCGGCCTGCGTGTTCCAGAGGAGCCGCGTGGAAAGGTAAAGGTGCGGCCCGGTGTGCGCCCAGTAGGAATACGTCTCGCAGTAGAACCCCTTGACGCTCACCGTCGGCAGGTAGGGCAGCGTCCGCGAGATGATCGAGGGGTAGTAGCGCGGCGTGAACCAGCCCAGGCCGTAGTAGTCGTACACGGCGAGGTGATGCGCGACCTTCGACCACGTCTCAAGAAGCTCGTGGTCGCGCCTCTCGTATGCCGGGTCGTGGTACTGGCTGGAGTCCTGTGTGAGATACACGACGACGTTCGGCGGCAGCCGCGTGATGCGGCGCGGCGGCAGTTCGGTGGTCCAGTACGCGTACACGCCGACGTAGCGGTTGGGGTGCGTCTTGAGCAGTTCCTTCGCCACCGCGTCAATGTAGTAGAAGTAGCTATCGGAGGTCATCCGGCGTCCGCGATAGCGTTCCATGCCCTCGTCGAGCGCGAGGCACGAAGGGCACTGGCAGAACTTATCGCTGTCGTTCGGACAGAGACTGAACGTGCTGTACTGCGGGTTCTCGTCGAAGAACTGCCGCACCGTCTCGATGGTGATGCGGATCACGTCGGGGTTGGTCAGGCAGGGCTGCGGGCCTGAGCCATCCCGGCGCTCCGGGACTCGTCGCTTGCCGTCAATGAACGCGAAGTACTCCGGATGATCGCCGTACTTCTCTGGCGGGATCACGTTGAAAAGGTTGTGCCCATGGCCGTAGTAGGGCAGGCTGCGGCTTCCGTCGTCAATCCTGTTGCGGCGAACCCAGGTCGGGTCGTTGCCGCTGAACACGCGGAAGCCGAACGCCGGGCGCTCGGTGCGGTCAAGCCAGCTTACGGCCACCGTGCGGCGCTGCGGGATGTCCTCGAAGAGCGGGTCGGCCATGCCCCACATGACGCCGAGCACGTTCGTGAGGAAGTCGTACACGCCGTGCGAGGTCCCAAGCGACCCCGCGCCTGCGATCACGAGGCGCGGCACGGCGGGCGCGTGCACGGTTGCGATGCGATAGCCGTTCATGGGCAGATCGGCAGGCACGAGGCCCGCTTCCTTCACGAACGCCGTCTGACCGACATGAATCTGCGGTCCCGCCAAGCGCGCATTGCCGTCTTCCACCACCGGCAGCGCCGCGCCGCTCATGGCCGCGATCACGCGCACAAGGTCTCCTACTGCCGCCGTCGCATTCGGCCCGGCATCCTTCGCCACGATGATCGTGGCGCGAGACCGCCCATCCTGAACGAGAGTAATCGCGTCGGTTGTCATTCGGGTTCTCCTCTCGGCATACGGACAGAGGCATGATCCTCAATGTCCGGCGTCGTGCTATCCTCGCGTGCGTCCAAAGCTCTTCCCGGATTGAAGAATGCGCGGGAGCGCGGACGAGTCAACTCCCCAAGAGCGCAAAATCCAGGTGCGTAGCTTCCTGCCGCCCGTTGGCGCGGGATTCCGATTTTCTCATGTTCTCGTTGTTCCCAGCGCATCGGCAGCAATCGCTATGGTCCTTGTCCGAGGATTATCCTATGAGTGACGACTCACGGAACGAGGTATCACCTGAGCAGGTCACGCTCGTGCGGGCGGCGTTGGAGCAGATGGCACGCGAGGAGCCGGAAAGCCTGCGCAAGATCGTCGGCAAGGCGCTCGGCATCCCGTTCGGGGAGCGATGGGCGGATCACCCCGGCGTGACGCTCGGCGCGAACGTGCGCATTCACCCGTCGGCGCGCATCGAGCTTGGCTCGAACAGCCGCCTCACCATCGGCGACAACGGTTACATCGGCCCGATGGCGGTGCTCCGGCCCAAGGGCTACCACATGATCATCGGCCCCGATTGCACCGTGCACGACTATTGCATGTTCTACGACAACCTCGTGCTCGGCAGGGGCGTGCGGGTCGGGGCGCACACGCTCATCATCCCGGAGAACCACACGTTCGCCACGCGGGAAAAGTTCATCTTCCAGCAGCCCTGCACCTTCAAGGGAGTGGTCTTCGAGGACGACATCTGGGTGGGCAGCAACGTCGTGGTGCTCGACGGCGTGCGCGTGGGAAAGGGCGCGATCCTTGCAGCCGGTGCGGTGATCACCCGCGACGTGCCGCCCTATACGATTGTCGGTGGGGTTCCGGCGCGGGTCATCAAAGAACGCCCGGCCTGACGCCTTCGGCGCACCTGGAGGCATCATTCCAGTTCGGAATGGCCTCAGGTGAGCAACTGGACTCCCGGCTCGCCCCACATGATTGACCACGTTCTTTTTCCGGCGGGCGTCTGCGCCGTCACGCGGAGCGCGCGGTAGACGTGCTCGACGCTCACCTCCGGCTCGACCGGCTCTTCGCGCCCGACGCGCATGGCGACGACGAATTTCCGCTCCCTGCTCCGGATGAGCTGGCTGATCGTGAGCATGGAGGTCCTCGGCTCCGCGAGGGCGGACGTGGCCGGGTAGACGACATCCATCTGCGTCTGCTCGGCGATGAGGCCCTCCTCCGGCAGGGGCGCGAGACAACGGATGGTCAGGCTCAACGCGGTATCGGGCACGCGGGCGACCCACACGGGCCAGGCGACGCGCTCGGTCGGATAAGGCAGGATCGCCCGCCAGCCGAAGCGACGAGGATCCGGCGCGGCCAGATCGTCCACGACGACGAGCGTATCGGGCCGGACGAGGAGGAAGTACCGGACGAAGCGGGAAAGCTGTGGATACGCCCGCGTCGCGTCCACTGTGGCGAAGGCGAACCCCGGCCCGTCGTTCGCCGCGACGATCACCCCGTCGTGCTCCGGGCCATAGCGCTGCCCCTGTCCATCCACGAGGATCGTGCTGTGGCATTCGCTCGCAAGGCCGGGGAAATCCCACCTCCTCCCCGAAGAAGCCGCGTCGCCGAGATCGA
>Ga0172365_10003123_pt1 | contig 12339 bp, 8 predicted proteins | sample LakKivSesite48cm_FD_114535 | JGI IMG/M metagenome (GOLD analysis project Ga0172365, IMG submission 114535) | Sediment microbial communities from Lake Kivu, Rwanda - Sediment site 48cm | ecosystem: Environmental > Aquatic > Freshwater > Lake > Sediment | place: Rwanda: Western Province, Lake Kivu...
GCCCCCCAGTCTCCATCGGGATAGCGCAAGACACCCACGCCGTCGCCGGTCACCCCGACGTCGCTCGGATACCGCTGGTTGTTCGCCCCGTCGCCTCCCTGGATCGTCACGTTGACGCCATCCAGGAAGCCTGCCCCCGCCAGTTGCCGGTAGCCGCTGTCGTCGCGCAGATAGTCGGCGTGCAGATAGTCGCGGTAGAAGGGCGGCTCACCGTAGCGGGCAACGTCCCACCCAATGTCCTGCCCGCTCAGGAACAACCGCCCACCTCCCTCCAGGTACGCCCTCAGCGCAGCCTGGTCCGCCGGCGTGAGCGTATAGTCCCAATCGCGCCCCGTCAGCCACACCACGCCGTGGTACCGCCCCAACACCTCCGGCGGCGGCCCGTCACGGTCGTCCGGCGCCCCCCACACCTCGTAGCCCACCCCCAACGCCTCCAGCGTGCTCGTATAGTAGCCCTGGTCGTCGTAGCGATTGCCCTTGTCGTCATAGTCGTCGTCCACCACCAGCACACACGGCGTGGGCCACAGTGCAAAATCCTGGCTCAGGTCACGCTCCACCACCACCGTGCGTGTGATGGGATAATGGAACGGCGCGCTCACGGCCATCACGTAGGCGCCGCTGAACACGGCGGCGCTGTAGAGGCCGCCCGGGGCTGCAATGGCGGGACCGCCGCCGAACTGGACGGTGGCGCTGAGCGGCAGCCCGCTGGCCGCGTCCGTCACGACCCCGCTCACCGTGAACGTGGGAATCGGCTCCAGCACAAAGTCGAGTGGCGCGCCGGCGCCCGTCAGGACGGCGACGCCTGCCAGCGCCTGCGGGTAGTAGCCGTAAGCCGAGGCGGTGACGGTATAGAGGCCAGCGGGTAGCGGGATGGCGTAAGTACCGGAGACGCCGGTCGTGCTGCTGAACACGCCACTCTGACCGGCCGCCATCACCGTGGCGCTCAATGGTGCGCCGGTTTGCACGTCCGTGACCGTGCCGCTGAGCGCACGCATCGGCCTGGCCAGGTGGACGAACGTCGCCAGGCTGGCCCGTACGGCCTCGCGACAGTACGTCAGGTTCAGCGTGCTGAGCCGGTCGTTGGCCGTGTGATAATTGGCGTTCCAGTCGCGAGGTTCGCCAGGCTGCTCACCGGCATTGTAATAATCCTCGATCACCAGGAGCGCTGCGTACCCCCGATCCCAGAAACGAGCATGATCGGAGAAACGGGCCCCGTTCTCGACGATCTGAGGTTCCAGGCCGATGCCGTACACGTCCACCACGGCCGCAAAGAGATCGGCCAGTGCATCAGAGTCGTCTTCGACGCTGGGGAGCTGCGAGTGCAGGTCTATGGCCGGCCCACCTTTGGCATCCCAGGCGATCATGTCGAGGTTGAGCACACCCAGAATGTCCTCCCCGGCGTTGGCGACGTCGCGGGCATAATAGTAACTGCCCCACATGCCCTGCTCTTCGCCGGTAAAGAAGACGATGCGGATGGTATACGCAAAGTCGAGCTCTGCCAGCAGGTCGGCCGCGATCATCAGCGCGGCGGAGCCACTGGCGTTGTCGTCAGCGCCAGGGGCTGGGACGTGGGGCCAGCTCGCCGCCCTGGAGTCGAGGTGGGCGGTGAGGAGGACGATCTGATCGGGGTAAGCCAGACCTCGCTTCTCACCGATGACGTTGCGCAGCGCATAGCCCGACAGCGTATAATTGTGGTAGCGGACGTCATAGCCCCGCGCTTGCAGATACTCGTGGGCATATTGGGTCGCCCTGGCGATCGGTTCACCGCTGTAGGTGTACCGGGTCGCCAGAACGTATGGCTGGCCGCCGACGGGGACAGGCCACTCGCCGCTGAGTCCTCCATCGTACCCTGCGACGGTGCCAGTAGTGACCTGGGTGAGCAATTCGGCGACCAGCGGATCATAAGCAGGAGCAGTTGGAACAGCGCCGGTGACACGTGGCGTGAGCACGACCGGCTCTGGACCGAGCCGGGCTACGTGCACTCCCAGGCCGTCCAGCGCCTGAAACGTCACGCCGCCTTGCCGCCGGCCCACAGCCTGGTGGCCATCGTCGTGGACGATGGTGAAGGCCGGGGCAACCTGCTCGGCCACCTGGGGCTGGCCGCTCTCGATCAAATAGTACGTCGCGTCCCCGGCGTTGGGATCGAGAACGGTCACAGTGAGGCCAAGCGAGCGCACTTGCGCTTGCTGCTCGGGAGTGAGCACCGCCAGGAGATAATCGGCGCCCGGCACGGCCAGGTGGGCATAGACCGGCAGGTCCAGCGCGGCCACGCGGGCCAGGTCTGCGGCTCCCGCCAGGTCAACGCGGACCAGCGCGGGCAGATCTGAGGGCTGCGCCAGGCCCGACGCGACCAGAACCAGGCCAGCGAGCCCCACTCCGAGCACGGCGGAGAACACCAGTTTGCGCACGCGGCCAGTATAACCCAATTCAGGCCAGGTGTCAAAGCACCCGCGCAATCTTCCGGTCGGCCGCCGACATCGGCAGGGCCTCCAGTTCGGCCAAAGTGGCCCAGCGGAACGCGGCGCAGTCCAGGCAGCGGAGCTCGCCAGCTACCAGCCGGCAGCGGAAGGCGTGTAACGTGATGCGGAAGTGGGTATAGGCGTGTTTGACGACGACCAACTGCTCGCCCACGACGACCTCCACGCCCAACTCCTCGCGGATTTCGCGGGCCAGGCATGCGGCCAGCGTCTCACCATCCTCGCGCTTGCCGCCGGGGAACTCCCACAGCCCCCCCAACATATCGTCGGCATGGCGCTGCGCCACGAGCATCCGGCCATCGGCGCGAGTGATGACAGCAGCGGCCACGTCGTAGCGGGGAATGCGCCGGCGCGGGCTGCGCACGGGCAGCCCCTCCGGCTCTCCCTGTGCCTGGGCCAGGCACAACTCTTGCAGCGGGCAGCAGTCGCAGCAGGGCGCGCGGGGCGTACACACCCCGGCCCCCAATTCCATCAGCGCCTCGTTGAACGCGCCCGCCCGCCCTGGCGGGAGCAGGTCAGCCGCCAACGATTCCAGTTGCCGCTGCACCTCCGGCCGCGTCACGTCCTCCCGGATACCAAAGACGCGACACAACACCCGCCGGGCGTTGCCGTCCACGGCGGCCACGTCTTGCCCGAACGCAATAGAGGCAATCGCCCCGGCGCTATAACGACCCACCCCAGGCAGGGCCAGCCACCCGTCGAACAAGTCGGGGCACCGGCCACCAGGTGTGGCCACAACCTGGCGGGCGGCGGCGTGGAGGTTGCGGGCGCGGGCATAGTAACCCAATCCTTCCCACGCTTTCAGAACCTCCTCCTGCGACGCCTCCGCCAGGGCATGGACGGTGGGAAAACGGGCCAGAAAGCGCTCATAGTAAGGTACGACCGTCTCGGCCCGGGTTTGTTGCAGCATCACCTCTGCCACCCACACGCGATAAGGAGTACGCTCCCGTCGCCAGGGGAGATCACGGGCGTGGCGGGCGAACCAGGCCAACAGCCGCTCGGCAAAGACAATGCGGATTGGAGCATCGGGCAAAGTGGGCATGCTGGTACACTATACCGCGCTTCTGGCAAAGGGCAAGTCACAGTATTCGCCCCCACCCTTGCGAAGGTTGCTCCCCTGGGCAGTTGCGGGGTTGCGCAATCAGTCGCTTTCTGTTATCATCTACATTGGGAAGCAGGGCGGCGTCGTTCCTTGCTGCACCTTCATCCGACGGCGGGCACGGCCCGTCACGTGAAATCCTGATGATTGACGCTACTTTCCGTTTCTCGACCACCTTGGAGGTACGCTGGCGCGACCTTGACCCGTTGGGTCACGTCAACAACGCCGTCTATTTTACCTACCTGGAGCAGGCCCGGACGCATTACCTGCACGAGTTGGGTATAGCTCCGAGCGATCCCGCCGGCATTGGCTTCATCCTGGCCGAGGCCAGTTGCCAGTTCAAGTCGCCACTGGAATTGGGTGAGCATGTGACCGTTCACGCGCGGGTGAGCCAGTTGCGCAACTCCAGTTTCGTCTTCGAATACCGGGCAGAAGGAGAGGATGGGCGCCTGGCCGCCACGGCCCGCACCGTGCAGGTATGCTACGACTACCAGGCTCAGCATTCTATCCCCATGCCCGACGAGTGGCGCAAAGCCATCACGACTTACGAGCCAGGCTTGCAACTGGATGCCAGATGCCAGGCGCCAGATCAGATTTGAGGGGGTTCATCAATGGCCACTTTACAACCACTGAGCGCGGAACAACTCTACCGGGTATGTGATGCATCGCAGTTCGACTTCGAGACGACTGCCGAACTGGAAGACCAGGACGAGACCATCGGTCAGGAGCGGGCAGTGGATGCCATCCACTTTGGCATTGGCATCCAACGAGAGGGCTACAACCTGTTCGCCCTGGGCCCCAGCGGCACCGGGAAACGCACCACCATCAGCCGGTTTCTCGAACAGAAAGCCGCCGCTGAGCCAATCCCACCCGACTGGTGCTACGTCAACAATTTCGAACAGCCTTCCCAGCCACGCGCGCTACGGCTCCCACCAGGGCAGGGGATCGTATTGCGCAAAGACACGGAACAATTGATCGGGGAGCTCCGCACTATGATCCCAACCACCTTCGAGAGTGAAGATTACCGTACTCGTAAGCAGGAGGCCGAGGAGGAATTCAAGGAGCAGCAGGAAAAAGCTTTCAGCGAAGTTCAGAAGCTGGCTCAAGAACACAGCATCGCGTTGATCCGCACGCCGGCCGGCCTGGCCTTCGCGCCCCTGCGGGAGGGTGAGGTCATCAGCCCGGATGATTTTCAAAAGCTGCCGGAAGAAGAACGAAAACGCTTTGAAGAGAATATCTCCAACCTCCAGGAGCAACTCCAGAAGGTGCTGCACCAGGTACGGCAGTGGGAGCGCGAAGCGCGGGACAAGGTAAAAGAACTGGACCGCCAGGTGGCCATGCTTGCCGTGGGCCACTTGATGGACGAGCTGCGCGAAAAGCATGCCGAACTGCCGGACGTGGTGAACTACCTGAACGCCGTGCAACAGGACGTGGTCGAGAACGTGGATGCATTCCGTACAACCGAGGAGACTCCCCAGGTCATGGGAGTCTCGCTGCCACCCTCAGTGACAGTCTCGCCCCTGCTCCGCCGCTATCAGGTGAACGTGCTCGTAGACCACAGCCAATTCACAGGCGCACCGGTGCTCTATGAGAGCAATCCGACCTATGACAACCTCACCGGGCGGATCGAACACCTGGCCCAGATGGGCGCGCTGTTGACCGACTTTAACCTGATCAAGCCAGGCGCATTGCACCGCGCCAACGGTGGCTACCTGATCCTGGATGCCCGCCAGGTGTTGCTACAACCCTATGCATGGGACGGCCTCAAGCGCGCCCTCCGCTCGCGGGAAATGCGCATCGAGCCGCTGGGCCAGACGCTGAGCCTGATCAGCACCGTTTCGTTGGCGCCGCAGCCCATCCCGCTGGACGTGAAGGTCGTCCTGATCGGCGAGCGGATGCTGTACTACTTGCTTTACCAGGCCGACCCCGACTTTGGCGAGTTGTTCAAAGTCGAGGCCGACTTTAACGAGGAGATGGCGCGCACGCCAGAGAACAATCAGTTGTACGCCCGGCTGATTGCCACGATCGCGCGCCGCGAGGACTTGCGCCCCTTCGACCGAGAGGCCGCCGCGCGTGTCATTGAGCACAGCGCCCGGTTGGCCGGTGATGCTGAGAAACTCTCCATCCACCTGTTGAGCATCAGCGACCTGCTGCGCGAGGCGGACTACTGGGCGAGCGTGGCCGGCAATGGCGCCGTGACCGCAAACGACGTACAGCGCGCGATTGACGCGCAGATTCACCGCGCCGACCGGCTGCAGGAGCGCGTGCAGGATCAAATCCAACGCGGGACGATCCTGATTGACACGACCGGTGAGCGCGTGGGACAGGTCAATGGTCTCTCAGTCGTCGAGTTGGGCAACTTTGCCTTTGGACGGCCCAGCCGCATCACCGCCCGCGTTCGCATGGGCAGCGGCAAGGTGGTAGACATCGAGCGCGAGGTCGAACTCGGCGGCCCCATCCATTCCAAGGGCGTGCTCATCCTGTCCGGCTTCCTCAGCGCTCGCTACGCCGCCGAGCGTCCCCTCTCCCTCACGGCAAGCGTGGTGTTCGAGCAATCGTACAGTGGCGTGGAGGGAGATAGCGCCTCGATGGCAGAACTGTGCGCGCTGCTCTCGGCGCTGGCAGAGGTGCCCATCAAGCAAGCGTGGGCCTTGACGGGTTCCGTCAGCCAATACGGCGAGGCTCAGCCCATCGGTGGCGTCAACGAAAAGATCGAGGGCTTCTTCGACGTCTGCAAGACTCGCGGGCTGACGGGCGAGCAGGGCGTCATCGTCCCTGCATCCAACGTGCAGCATCTCATGCTGCGGCGCGACGTCGTCGAAGCGGTGAAAGCCGGCCAGTTCCACGTCTACCCCATACACACGGTGGATGAGGCCATGGAGCTCCTGACCGGCGTCCCGGCCGGGGAACGGGACGAGGAGGGGAACTTTGCCGCGGGAAGTGTCAACCAACTCGTCGAAGCCCGCCTGATCGAATTGGCCGAAAAGCAACGTGCCTTCGCCAGACCTCCCAAGGAAGCGGGAGAGGAAGCAAACGCAAAGGAAGAAGGCAAAGATGGACAAACAGGATGATCAATGGGCGATCCGGCACATCCTGGTGGCGCTGGACGCTTCACGTCACAGCCTGGCAGCATTGGAGGCCGCGGCCGAGCTGGCCGCCAGTCTGGAAGCGGAACTGCAAGGGCTCTTCGTCGAAGACGCCAACCTGCTGCGACTGGCAGGGCTACCGGTGGCGCGCGAGATACGCTACCCGTCTGCCGCCCCTGCACGGCTGGACCTGGCCCGCATGGAGCGGGCGCTACGGGCGCAGGCAGCCCAGGCGCGCCGGGCGCTGGCGACAGCGAGCGAGCGGCGGCGCCTCAAGTGGTCTTTCCGCGTCGTGCGGGGAGAGGTTGCGCCGGAGGTATTGGCGGCCGCGCTCGAGGTGGACCTGTTAACGCTGGGGAGGGCCAGCCGGCCGCTCGTCCGGCAGGCGCACTTGGGCTCCACAGCGCGGGCAGTAACAGCGGGTGCCCCATGTTGCGTGCTTCTGCTCCAACGTGACACTGGCATCAAGCCCCCGGTCGTGGTGACGTATGACGCCACGTCTGCCGCCCGGCAGGCGTTGAGGGTAGCGGCCCATCTGGCGCACAGCGAAGCAGGCTACCTGACCGTGCTGATCCTGGCCGCTGGGCCAGACGCGGCCCAGCAGTTGCAGGCCGAGGTCTCCGATTGGCTGCGCGGACGGGGGCTCATGGTACGCTACCGGCGCCTGGTGGACGCCGGCGTCGCCACACTCACGCACGAAATACTGGCCGAAGGGAGCGGTGTGCTCGTGTTGAGCAGCACGATCCTGCCTCACGAACCGCTCCAGCGACTGTTGGACGAAGTAGAGTGCCCGGTGCTTTTGGTACGCTAGGCACTCACCTTGCGAGAGGAGGAAAGACATGAGCCTGCCCGAACTGATCGAGCTGAGCCGGGCGGATTTCATCACCATTGACGCCCTCGGCCCGCCGGGCGAGCGCACCTTCTACCTCCAGGCCTCTCAGGACGACGTGCTCATCACCCTGATCATCGAGAAGGAGCATGCCGCCGCCATGTCCATCGCCGTCAGTGGCCTGCTGGAACAATTGGGAGAGCCTGAAAGCGAGCCCGAACCCGTCGGCCTGGATCTCGTTCACCCCGTCGAACCGCTCTTCCGCGTAGGGCGGCTGGGATTGGGCTATGACCAGGCCCGGGACATGCTGGTCGTCATGGCCGAAGAGTTGGCCGAAGAGGATGCACCACAGAAAACCAGGGTGTACATCTGGGCCAGCCGCGCCCAGATGGCCGCACTGGCCCGCAAGGCTGCCACCGTGGTTGCCTCGGGACGCCCCATTTGCCTGCTATGTGGCGAGCCGATCGACCCTGATGAGAAGCACGTCTGCGTGAGAGGCAATGGACGCAAGCACATCGGCGCACAAGCGTGAGGCGATTGCGCGCCAGCCCCCCACGCCAGTGGGGGGTTCCGTGACAGCCTGCCCAGGGTCTGGCATAGCCGAGCCTGTCCGGCCAGTCGCCGTGGGACCAGAGCGTGCAATACAACTGCTTTCTCAGGGCCGCCTGTCACTCCTGGGGCAAATACTCTCCAGTTCCAACGCCACTTTCCTGACCCGCGTGGACGACGGGGACCAGCACGCGCTGGCAGTCTACAAGCCCCGCCGGGGAGAGAGACCGCTGTGGGACTTTACTCGCGGCACACTTTGCCTGCGCGAGGTGGCCGCTTACGTCGTCAGCCAGGCGCTTGGATGGCCGCTCGTTCCACCCACTGTCTTACGCGATGGCCCCTACGGCCCTGGCGCTCTCCAACTCTACATCCATGCCGACCCCGAGGCCAACTACTTCTCCCTCCGCGAGGCCCGGCTGCCCGACCTGCTTCCGGTGGCCCTGTTCGATATCCTGGCCAACAACGCCGATCGCAAGGGGGGACACCTGTTATTGGACCGGCAGGGCCGCGTATGGGCGATTGACAATGCCCTGACCTTCCACCCTGAACCCAAACTGCGCACCGTCATCTGGGATTTCGCTGGAGAATCAATCCCTGGAGCATACCTGGCCAGCCTACGCCAGTTGCAGGGGCACCTGGCCCACCAGGGCGTGCTGCGTCAGGCGTTGGCCATGCTACTGGTCGAGGAGGAAGTCGCTGTCCTGCAGGCTCGCCTGTTGGCACTCCTGGAAAGCACCCTCTTCCCCCATCCTGACCCCACCTGCCGCCAGGTCCCCTGGCCGATCGTGTGACCGCGCAAAGCCCCACCACGACACAAGCGCAGCAAGGCCCTTCATCCCCCCCTCGTCATTCCGAGCGCCCCCTCGTCATTCCGAGCGCCCCCCACCCGTCATTCCGAGCGAAGCGAGGAATCTCGCTCCCCTCCTGATGACGCCGGAACCCTTACGCACGCGCATCCGTTTGAGGCTTCGGTGCTACGTCCACGATCTTCGCGCTGGCCGGCTCAGCAGCAGAGCGCGGCCTGGGAGGCTCGATCATGGGAGGCTCAATGTCACCCTGCATCGTGGTCTGCCCGCGCAGGTAAGCCCCCTCGTTGAGCAGCAACGATTTGATCATCAGGTCACCCCACACCCGGCCACTCTCCAGGATCTCTACCCGGTTGCCGTTGACATTGCCCTTGACCGCACCAGAGATGGAAATGTTATTGGCCCTGATATCGGCGATGATCTTCGCCCCTTCCCCAATGACCAGATTGCCCGTGATGTCAACGCTCCCCTCGAAGATGCCGTCAATGCGGACACCCCCGTCGGACTGGATGTCACCCCGGAAGTGCGCATTGGGGCCAATGATGGTCTCGATCTTGGAGACCGGAGCCATAGGAGCCGCCTTGGGTTGAGTCTTTTCTTTTCCGAACACGGATGTCCTCCTTAAAGCAAAGTGGCGATCTGCCCTCTATCACGACAAGCTGATTGAGATGATACATCAGCGTCGAGCTTTTGTCAATCTCGACCGACGATGGCCAGCCGCGCTTGCGCCAGCGCTTGCTCCTCTTCCCCACTCAACGTCTTGGACGAAAGCCAGCCCTGGACCGGCTTGGCGTAGATACGCGTGGCGCCCCGGCCATACAGTGCCGAGATGACGACGCCGTTCCCCTCACCGTCCGCCAGCGCCAGTGCGAAACTCTGGTCGCCGCCGGTATCCTCAAAGGCGCGGAAGCGCATCAACCCCACCCCCTGCACAGTGCGAGCCAGCGCAGCGTCAATCTGCCCGGTGCGTACCACCAGCCGCTCGGTACGCGCCGTCGTCTCCGAGAGCTGAGAAGCCAGCTTCTGCAGTGCTACAGCCAGGCCGGCGTCCCCTTCTTCCACGGTCAATTGTTTCTCCTGGCGACGCTGTAGCCGGCCCAGGCGCGCCTGCAGGTCAAGCACCCACACCGCACCCACCACCGCCAGGATCGTCAGCGCAACTGCCCAGATCAACACCGCTACGTCCATACACCTTACCTCCCTACTCTACCCGCACCGGCCCCAGCACAATCCGGTCGCCGGCCAGGCTACCTTCCAAGTCTACCACAGGCAGGCGACGAAGGGAAGTCATCCCATACATCCCCACCTCCAGCCAGTAATCGCCGGGCGACAGATCAGCCGGGAGCGCCAGCCGGTAAGGGTCGGTGAGCGTTTGCCCCGCCAACCACTTGGGAAACCACAAAACCGTGGGACAGGCCCCGCCCAGGGGAGGATAGTCGTGGCCAATGACGTAGCGGCCTGCTCCATCAAGCAGGTGAATAAAGACCGTAGCGCTATCGCGAGGGGAAGCCAGGGCGCGCCAGGTGAGGGTGAGATGGAGCGGCGCTCCGGCCCGCATGGCCAGTGGCTTTTCCCAGGGGGCCTGGCGCACCTGCCAACCGGCGCGCGCCCGCGCGCCCATCAGCGCCACCTGGTTGTCCAGGTTCGCCAATGCCCGTTCCAGTACCCTCGCTGGCGGCACAGCGGCGCCGGGCAAGACGGTGACGGTCGCCAGATCCACTGTAACACCGCCGGTAGACAGCGCCAGTTCCGCCCGCCCGCCGCTCAGGTCGGCATAGCCCAGGCGCAAGGGGTATGCCCCCGCCGGCAGCGTGAAGGGCACCGGCACTTCGTACCGCTCCACCACCACCTCCCCCGGCAGCCACTGCGGCGTCAGCAGGCGGCTGTCTGTCGTCCACCGCGCTTCCACGGGGCCTAATTGTGCGTACGGCATCCAGATCCCCTCCAGTGGCTCCGGCACACGTTGATAGAGCGCCAATTCCAGGAATTCGCCCGCCCGGACGGTGTCGGTTGGCAGGTCGTAGCCCAGGATGTGGACGCGGCGGTCGGCCCACACGTCGAGAGCGTGGGCGGGGGTAGCGCCAGTCACCGGCGGCGCCACGACCCGGTAAAAGCGTCCCTCCGGCACCAGGCGCAAGCCCGCCTCTCGCACCGCCGGCCGGTAGTCCGGCAGGTAGATCGGCCCCTCCTCGACGTGCTGCCACACGCTCTCCACCCACGGGTTGCTGGTAGAGACGTAGACGAGTTTCACGTCTGCTTCACCCAGCTTCTCCCCCTGGGTATAGATGTGGACCCATAGAGGAGTCAGATGCTCCCAGTCGGACAGCAGCACCGCCCTCTCGCCGTGTCCGGCAAAGCGGCCATAGACCGCCTCCACGTACTCCTCGGCGGCGGTAAAGCCGCGCAGCGAGATGCCCCGTTGGAGGTTGAGCGCAGCCTGGTAGAAGGGGAGCAAATAGCAGATAGCAAATAGCAAATAGCAAATCGGCAAATAGCAAATCGGCAAATCGGCAAATCGGCAAATCGCAAATCGCCGCTCTCCATTCTCCACTCTCCATTCTCCATTCTCCATCCTCCATCCTCCACCCTCCATTCTCCATTCGCCCTTCGCCATCCATTCGGCCAGCGCCAGCGCCCCGACGCCAGCGGTGACGGCCAGGGCCACGAAGGGTAGCAGGAGATAGGCCATCACGTCCTGGATCGTGTTCAGCGTGAAAAATAGGTGCGTAGCGAGAAATGCATAGATCAGGAGGGCCGGCCTGGGAGTGCGGCGGACCAGCCGGACGAGACCCACGACGATGAGCGCGATGACGGGAAGAGGAAATTGCAGGCGCAAGAGGGACCACAACACCACTGCCCGGTCGGGCTGGTCGGCCAGGCCGAAGTGAAAGAGATTGACCCGCAACCCCTGGGCGGTGGCGTGCCTCCAAAAGCCCTCCCAGGTGCGCATGTCGGTGGGACCGAAAGGGACGCTCGGGCTGCGTAGCGGGTAGTAGAGCAGCGGGGCCAGCCCGGCCAGCAAGCACCCCACCAATACCAGTATGGTCCGCCACTGGCGCAAGATGGAAGGCCGCGCCGCCAGGATAAACAGGCCGTACGCCGGGACCCCCATCAAGGTGATGGGGTGATGGGTGGCGGCCAGGCCCAGCGCCACAGCGAAGGCAAACAACCACCGCTCACGCCCGGTACGCCACCAGCGCACCAGGAGCCACAGGTGAGTGGCCGCCAGCGCCGCGCTGACGACGTGGGCATTGGCGTGGATCGCGTGCTGCCAGAGATCGGGAGCAACCGCCAGGCTGAAGGCCGCAAACAGAGGAACAAGGGGAGAGTAGCGAATGGAGAATGGAGAACGAAGAATGGAGAATGAAGAATGAAGAGTGCTGATTTGCCGATTTGCTGATTTGCCGATTTGCTGATTTGCCGATTTGCCGATTTGCTGATTTGCCGACTGGAAATCTCGGACGATCAGGTAAACCGCTGTCACCGCCCAGGC
>Ga0172365_10003127_pt1 | contig 12324 bp, 22 predicted proteins | sample LakKivSesite48cm_FD_114535 | JGI IMG/M metagenome (GOLD analysis project Ga0172365, IMG submission 114535) | Sediment microbial communities from Lake Kivu, Rwanda - Sediment site 48cm | ecosystem: Environmental > Aquatic > Freshwater > Lake > Sediment | place: Rwanda: Western Province, Lake...
CTTGCTCTCTTTTTCAATTTTGGCAATTTCTTCATCCGCTTTGACCCAATCTGCCGGGATGAAAGTTTGGTTAAAGCTGTCAATGCGTCCGCAGTAGAGTTTGCTGTGAATGCAGATTTTCCCAAAGCGATACATCCCCCAATTCGACAACTCCAACGTGCAATGTGCGAAGGTGTGATTTTCCTTGTCATGCAACCGCTTACTCTTGATAAAATAGCGGATACCTGTGACGTTCTGAATGGCCGTGACGCGGGCTTCGTATACGTCGGTCTGCGCGTGAATGTGGTCCATGAATTGAGCCAGCGTGACTTCGCCATATTGCAAATCAGCCAAGCGCGGCCCGATAATTCTGTCGGGATTCTGATGAACATATTTTCTTTGGGCTTTCACCCACTTGTCATCGGCGTACTTGGGATTCGTGTTGTACCGTTGCTGAATGAACGGCGCGGTCTCTTTGCCAAGGGCCATTTGTCCCCCGACAATCGCCCACAAACGAATCCTGAAAGTGCGCCCGCCATGCTCCACGTCGAAGAACGTCTCGCAAGCGTTGGTTCCGACCTCTTGAATCTTCATATGAGTCTCCCTTACGATACCACTAATATAGCACGTCAAGGTCAACCTGTCAAGAGGCAACGAGCGATTTCTCCAACGGGAAAATCCTGCCACTCTAAAAAACAATTTGACCAAAAAAACATCTAAAGCTCGACTTGACTTCCTGGCCGGGAGGCGTATATCAGGTTCGGAAAAATCCCGCCACTCTAAAAAAACTTTTTTAGGGTAGGCGGGTTTTGGCACGACCAGGAGCCGCTCCCTCGCGCCTGGGCCGCGTTCGCGTCCGCGTCCGCGAGCGCAAGCATTCAGTGCATAACCGGGAAAAAAGAAACCCCTCCGACTTGTTCAGTCGGAGGGGCTTGCAGGCCGCGCACTCGGACATATCAGCCCTGAGAGGCCGGGTCAGCCGCCGGGGCCGGGGACGTGTTCCCCTCCAGCTTGTTGAGTTCGGCCTTCAGCGCGGCGACCTTCGCGGCCTTGGCGTTCTCGACGCCCTTCGTGGCCGCGTCGATGATGGCCTGAACCTTCGCCGGGTCCACGTTCGCCCACGTCTGCGGGTTCGTGAGCTTGTCGCTCTCAATCAGGTTCTTCACCCGATTCGCGGCCATTTCCGCCTTCTGCGCCTCGGTCATCGTGACGCCCGCCTTCCGCCCGCGCTTCGCCGGTGCCGCCACCGGGGCCGCGCCCGTGGCCGCGCCCGCCGTGTCCTTCGTGCCCTTCGTGCTCTTGTCCTTGCTCATCGCCGTTCTCCTTTCTTTTTCTCTTTCTGCTAGCGGACCACTTGGCCGCTTTCTTACTCTACACCTAATATAGCACTTGCAAGTAGAATGTCAAGTGACATCCGAAGATTTTTCAATTTTCCTCGACTCGATACCATGGACAATGCAACCGGCCTCCGGGTTAGACGCGGCCAGAGAACAGGCGTAGCAATGATTGCCGCCGGGACCGTGGCCGCGACCGTCTGAATAGCCGTGTTCACGCTGATTCTGCCACTGCTGGCCGCGAGACCGGAGAACGCGGAAACGTTCTATATCGGTATCGCGGAAGATGAAATGCGGAGCTTTTGCGTCGGGTGTCATGTTTACCTCTTTCATTCTACACCATAAGATAGTACCGCAATATAGAATGTCAAGGGGCACTGCGAAATATAATCGGAGAAATCGTCGTGCCGGGGGAAGACGCTCCGGCTGGAAAAGGACGCTCAAAAACCCGTCCACTCTAAGAAAAGTTTTTTAGAGTAGGAGGATTTTCTTCTGTTCGAGCGCAGCCGGGTGCGGGCTTGCCTACGCGGGCGCGAGCATTCGGTGCATAGACGGGAAGAAATGAGGAAAAACAAAAAGCCCCGGAAGTTTCCCTCCGGGGCTAGGGCCATGACTTCGATACTTACGAGTAGTGGCCGCTGGCTACACCGTCGTATCCCTCATGCTGACCAAAAATCGTTTATGGAGGAAATCAGCACAAGGCCGCTCAAAGTCTTTACGGTAGATGAAATGTCCTCCAACCACTAGGGAGTTTTTGATTTCTTACCGGTCATGCAATGACCGGTCTGTTTCCTTTCCTTGCTATCTGCAACATTTCATGGAAAGCGTTCTCGTACACGGACCCGCGCTGCGGGCAATTGCGCTTGAGCAACAACAGTTCGTTCTGAGCGCCCCTCAAGCCGCCTTGGGTGAATGCCTGAATGAATGTGGGCACCAAGGCGTTCTGGTCTTTCTGCGCACGTTCATGCCGTTCACGACGCGACATTTTTCCGTCTCCTTATTCCTCAATCCAATCGTTCAATTCCGGTTCTCCCGATTCATTTTCATGGTCTGTGTAGAATCGGGTAAACGGAATCCTTGCGCAAAACTCCTTTTCGGCGGCAAGATACTGTTCTTTCGTTTCCACTTCCGCAACCTCACTGTAACATGCGGAAGAATCTTTGTGCAGAGCGTTGAACTTGACTCGCATCAGTGTACTCCCTTACTCTACTACAATATAGCACTTGCAAGCGGAATGTCAAGTGCCATCGTTCAATATCCCCTGAGCATTCGTTGGAGCATGGCCGTATCTTCCGGGTCAGATTTCTTTTTCAGGGACGTGGATTCTCCGTAACAAGATGCTTGCTCATCCTGAATGGAAACAAACCCGGCAGAAAGAACGTTGTCAGCAGGATTTTCCATTCCTACCGGTGCCAGTCTCCGTGCTATGAAATCGTGCTTCAGACATTCGGGGAATATCACGATTATATCGGGAATCCCCCCAACATTGTCAAAGTGAATGTACTTCATTTTCATGGTCTTTTGTAAACTCCATACGTACTCATGCGGTATTCCCGTGCGTGTTTTGTGCTCGCATTCAGTGGATGATTAGTCTTGTGGTTGAACCATATCAAATGGGAAATAATCGAAGCCTTCGCCACCGGGAGCTTCAATGCTTTCTCCGTCCTCATTCTCCCAATCGACTTGATCCCCGGCGACGAACTCCTGAGAAACACACTTGCCGGTTTTCTCGTCAAAATCCTGAATCACGAAACCAGTGGTGATTTTTTTCAGCATGGGAATTACCTCTGTTCCTTTTCTACCGGAACCATCCGTTCCAGTTCTTCCAAACTCTGTATGGCCGCATTCAGATAAATCCGGTAGTTGACAGGAGCCTGTGAAAACTGAACCGTGTCCGCGTTCGCTTCCCGCAACACCATGGACAGTTGTTTCGTGGTGCTTTCCCACTTATCATGGAACTCAGGATTGTTCGCGACTGTCTTCGTGGTCCGTCTTCCCCTATTCCATAATCCAAGCCGCGTCCCCGGTAACAACGACTTCGTTGTTCTTATCAAAAAGCTGCGGATGCTCGGACTTCATACATTCCAAAAGGTAGTCATGGCCGATGTATCCCCCACAAAAATCAATCTCTTCCCCTTTTTCATCCCTGATGCAATAGCAGAAACATTGGCCGTTGCACCAGTTGGTGTATTCCTGAAGAAAAGCCTCTGCGTCTTTTTCACGGTCTTTGTAGGATTTTGCTCCCATATCATCGGGAGAATGTTCCCACACCAAAATCCCAGCGATTTGTGTGGTATCCCAACGACATTGCGGGCCGTGCCCCTTCAATGACCAGACGCAATTCCCATGCTCGAAATACGACAAAAAGAACGCTGTTCCCACCGCCAATTTTCGGGCAAGACCGATGTTGACCGGAACAATTTCACCAAACTCATTCACACTTTTGATAAAATTGTCAGGATGCTTGAAGTTGATATGACGGGAATTGAACGAGTACAATTTCCATTGCCCGTCATACTCGCACGGCGATTCGGTATCCGGGTCGTATCCAAGGCTAACGGTGAGTTTCATCGGTCTGCTCCTTTACTATGCTAACAATATAGCACACTAAGAACGAGTTGTCAAGTGCTTTCGGGAACTTTCTGTTCGATTTCTGTTCGCGGCACAATCTTAAATGTCTTTGGGTCAAAAACAAATGTTGATTTAAGACGTGTCCTTTCCTCTTTGTTAATTTTGTCAAGACGTTTTCTGTCAGAAATGGAAATAAAAGGAGATGGAACGTCGGAATTAAGTTGAAGTTCTTTATCGTCACGAACAGTGACATTTTGAGAACAAATCTCAAAATACTTATTGTCTCTTTTGATGTTTCGGACTTTCAACCTCTCTCCACAGAGATTGAAATAAGGACAATCTTCCTTTATACAAGGAAGCCTATCTACAACAAAAGCTCTTGGTTCTTTATCTTTATTATATATCAGTTGAGACTTGTATGTGTCAAAAAAATTATCAATTTCCATTTTGAGAGAATTGAGAGAAAGTTCGACAGCAATACATTGTTTTTTCTGATTCTTCCAGTTATAAATATAGGCTGAATATCGCCTTCCATTATAAGAATTATAAACAACCAAAACGCCTCGATACGAAGAAAAAGATTTACGGAGATATGTCATTCTTCTCCGGGTTTTTCCATAACGATAATAAAGTTTTTCCCCACTTTTTCTTCCTCGAAAAAATAACTCTGGCATGAGTTTTATGTAAAAGTCCACTTTTTTGCTGAAAAGTCGAATCATGTTTGTCCTCTTTAATTTTACAACAATATAGCATGTCAAAGGTAAAACGTCAAGTACCCGATAACAATTTCTTGAGAGACGGAGGGGACTGGGACGTTCCCTGGGAAAGCAAAAACCCGCCCACTCTAAAAAAACTTTTTTAGGGTAGACGGGTTTTGAGGAAGGAGGTGCTCCTCCGGCTGGTTCGGGGTTGCGGAAAATCCCCCTACTCTAAAAAAGAAATGCCCCTGTCGGCTCGGGCCAACAGGGGCTAGAGAGTGAACGCGAGCTTACGCCCGAACAGTCGCTTGAGCTTCGGCTCTCAGCAAAGCGAAGGGGCTGTCCGACAGGTCGCAGAGAAAGCGGATGAATGACGCCAACCGCGAATCGAGTAAGGCGGTGGTCATGTCAGCCACCTTTCCGAAAATGACTTTGGAATCGAGCGAAATGTAGGAGAAATTGCCCAATCCCAAACTGAGCGTATTCCATTCGGGAATCCCGGCCACATCCTTGATTGCATTTTTCATCAAGGTAATGACTCTGCTGTTGGTATCTTTCCACTGACCTTCATCCTTGACGCGCCGGGTCAACAGGAAGTATGGCAGCATCACGCTGTCAACCATGCGGTAGCCTCTCGGCAGAATCACAGGCTGCTTACGCCCGTCCGGGCCGGTTTCTGTTCGCATATGCAGGGTCACGCCGATGTCCCCGATGGTGCTGTAGGCATAGCAACGGTCGTGTCCTTGACGATACCCGTCGCTCCTGTCCCCGGTCTGTGTTGACTTCGCTGATTTCAAGATATCCTCTTTGGCTTTGTTGAAAACAGTTTCCATGTTTTCGCCATTGAGTTTCTTCTTGATTTCATCATAATTGTTGCGGGCCGGGTCGTTGGTGAACGTGAAGAAATCAACCGCTTCGACGCTGGTGACGGTTCGCTCCAGGTAGCGGGAGTAACGCGGCAACGAGATGAACCACTTGTCCCCCACGGCAGGCCGGATGCACTTCGGGTCTGTGATACCGGAAACGTGGTTCTCCACGTAAGCGAAGCGGCCCCGGTGGGCACTCGCCACTTCCTCCAGAATCACGCCCAAACGGTCGTCGATTGCCACTTCCATTCCCGCGCCCATGTACTCGACGATGACTGTCTTCATGCTGGTCTCCCTTGGTTGGTTTTCTGAACCTACCATACTATAGCATATCAAGCTACTATGTCAAGCGTCCCAGCACAAGAAAGTCTTCTCGGAAAATCCCCGCACTCTAAAAAAAGTTTCTTAGAGTAAATGGGTTTTTCACGCGCTTGTGCAAGGGTGCATTCAGTGGATATCAGCAAGAGAATTAAATCAAAATGAGGAAGAGTTACAGAAATACAAAAAAGAAAAGTCCTGCGGTTTCCCGCAGGACTCTCTTTGGCGCTCTGGTCGGGTCAAAAACGGGAGGCTTCAGCCCTGAGCCTCGCCCTTGGCCTCCGCGAGCTGGCGCTCCAGCTCCGCGATTTTCTCGGCCTTGGCGGTCTCAGCCACAGCCGCGATGGCCTGCACGAACTTCGCAGCCCGTGCCGGGTCCACCTTCGCCCAGAACTTGGACTTCAGGACGCTGGCACTGGTGTTCAGGGTGTTCAGCGTCACCCCGCGAGCCTTGCGGCCCTTTTTCATTGCGGCCTTGTCCTCAACGCTCATCGTACCCGGCTTCCGACCTCTGCGATTGCCCTTCTTCATCTCACACCTTCCTTTCTCTTTTGCGTTCCGTTTGGTGGTCACTCGACTCACCTTCTTTACTCTACCCTTAATCTAGCACACTCTGGCGATAAGTCAAGTGACATCGAGAACTTTTTCAGTTTTCGAGGTCGATGTACACGTCAGCCGGAATGGCTCGCACCTTATTCAGCCATTCTCCGATTTCATCTTCTGTGACTTTGCGTTGTTCCTTTTCATCATCATACATACTGAAAAGGAAGTTTTCGGCATGTTCCGCAAATCGGTCTTTGGTAATCATTGTCCGGTTATTGTCCCCCCATGAAAAGTCCGCACCATCAACAAATCCCTCGAAAAACCAAGGTCTCCATTTCTCGGGAACTACGTCGGTCACAGGAACGAACTTGCAGGTTTGAACATCGAGTTTCATGTGGTGTTCCTTTCTATACCACATAGTATATGCCTGACATTCTATGATTGCAAGCTACCATGCAACATTTTTCTGGCTGGGTGCGCTGGGCGTTCCAGGTCCGCAAAAATCCGCCCACTCTAAAAAAAGTTTCTTAGAGTAGACGGATTTCTGGCAGCTTCGAGCGGGTACGTGCATATGAGCGCGAGCATATCCATATATACATATAGTATACAGGCGGGCATTCAGTGGACAATCAGAGGAAAGACTGAGACGGAAAGGAAAAAACAAAAAAGAGGAACCCCCGACGAACGAGCTTCAGCAGCTTCTTGTTTATCGTGTCGGGGGTTCCAAACTAACGCGGTCGCATTTTAAGTGTTCTGTTTAATTAGAAGTTTGCTAGGTCCAAGTCATTTGACACCACCTTTTTATGCCCCGCCTTGTTAGGCCATTTACTCAGCCAGAAACCACCTAAAGTTCCCAGCTTGGGGGCGTTTAATTGCGCCGTTGTTGACGTTGGCGCGGTTGGTTTACGTGTTATTCTGAAGCCGGGGTCAGCCCGCTTCAGCCGTTTTTCTTGTTTTCAGCCAAAGCCTCATCAAGGACAAGTTCGATGTCTTCCTTGACATGTCCGCGACGAACGGAGTGCTGTTTTCCATACCAAAACTCCGCACGACAAACTCAACGGTCAGGATTCTTCTTGAACCATCTCTCAATCCCGCCAATCGACTTTTTGGCATCCCGCTTCATCTCGGCATTGGAGATCTTTGTATAGAAAAGAAACGTTGGTATTATCGTTTCTCCTTTTTATTCTTCCAAGAAAAACTCGAAATGATGGGTGAAATCTGCCTCATCTCTCAATACAAGTCTGTGTGGCTTCGCAAGTTCGTTCACACGATTGAAAACATTTTCACTTTCGATCTTTCCATCCCACATCTCCTGAAAAGCTGTTTTGATAGCTTCACGGAGCTTACCCGGATAAGGGGGATAGAAATTGCGCAAAAGATGCTCGTTCAGGATTTGTTCTTTTGTGAAACTCATTCCGGTACTACCTCTTCGATTGCGTTACCTCAAACCAGTAGTCCCACGCCAAAGACCAATCATCGATGTCGTCAAAATCACTGACCTTAGGTTCGTAAGGTTTCTGATATAAAAAATAACGAAAGAAATAAGGACGCGACTTTGTTACCTTTGACTTCCTCATGTACGCGCTCCCGTGCGTGATTTTATGCCCGCATTCAGTGGAAGGTTCACTCTACTACTAACATAGCACTTCAAGCCCGTATGTCAAGGTGGTGTGAGAAAAAAAGCAGACCGAACTACCAAGAGGGTGTGTTGGACAAAAACCACAAACCTCTTTCTCTTGAGGTTTCTTTGATTTAACGCTGGGATTGTAGAAAACAAAAGTGTTGAGAGAATTCATGTTTACTTTTCCTTTCCCCGAAGAGGAATGAATCCCTTTTCGTCCCAAGCATCCCACCATTCTGTTTCCATGATAACAGATTTCACGGCACCTTCGAAATCTTTGTCGATTTCCTTGTCGGTAGGGAAATTGTCGCAGCATACACCGTTGTACCACGACTTTTCCTTCAAACGAGTTTTTGCTGCTTCAAAAACCCGTCGCTGCTTTGAAGTGAATTCGTCCATGTTCCTAACCTCTCCAAATCTTTCGATTGCCCAATCTCATCAAAGGACCAATATTGGGATTGCTCAAAAGCACAAGGTCACGTTGAAAAGAACTGTTTGGAGAAGTATATCCCTTTTCGAAATCTATGATAGCATCATGATATTCGAGACACAACTGCTCCAAAAAAGCAACACGACCCTTCAGATCATCAAACTCAGCTTTCTCTTCAGGCGTCATGTTCATTTCCTCAATGCTGGATAACTCACAGCAGAAGCCGGGGCTTGTTTCAGGAAACCTTCTCCGTTCGTTCGCAGACAAAGGGGAGAACAGAAATGACCCTTGACAAAAGCAAAGCCATTCCTGTATTGAACCTCTATCCATTGATCAGGAAGTACGTCTTCCCCTGTCAACGTTTCTTGCCCACATCCCGAACAAACCCATTGAATGCTTTTCACGGTGAGTTCTTTATTCTCCGTTTTCTCTTTCATTCAACGTATCCGCAATCAGTTCAGCCATCCCCTTCGCGTCCAAACGACCGGGAATGCAGAAAGTCTCAGCAGCAGTATAGAACTTCCCATTCTTCCGCAACTGAGTCTTTACCGCAAATCCCCCAAAACCTCTCTCTCTCTGAAAGACTACTTCGTAGTGCAGTGCCTTGCGCTTTGTCATCATCATTCTCCCTTACTTGCCTACAATATAGCACTTCAAGCACGACTTGTCAAGTGACTGTGCGTAAAAAAGAAGAGGACCGGATTGTAGCCACACAACCCGGCCCTCCGTGGCTTGGCTAGGTCTGTCATCGAGGTTCCAGCTTTCCGACAGACCGGGTAACCTTTCCCATCCCGTTGTAATTTTTTTGACCTTTCAGCACACGGAATCGATGCTTACTTAGTCCCCGCTGGTGTAGATTGCCCGCATCTCATTCGGCCCGCCAGCGAGTTTCTTCGGGAGATGAATGAGTTGGAACTGCGGGACTTAGCATTTCTTTTTCTGCTTTCCTTTTTTCTTTTTCCCTGCTCTTTTTCCTGCTTTTCTTTTTCTATGCTCTCTGGTCTGGTTGTGGCCGGGTCTTCCCCTGGCAAGTCCCTTAATTCCGGTTTCGACGTCGAGGTGATCAACCCAAGACTCCACCGAAATTTCAGGGCAAACAATCTATTTTTGCCTCACCTTATTTGCCGAAAGGCGTAACGGGATCTTCTAAAGATTCGAAGCCGGTGGGTTCCCAACTATTACTTGCCGCAATCTGCACACTGGACTTCACCAGTACCGCTTCCTACGTGCGGAAGTGTGCTATTTACACCAATGAGACTGAACTTTCACAGTCGGGCCGTCTCCAAACCTTCAATTGTATTACTACAATTGGCCTTGCTTCGGAATCTCTTCCTACTAAAGGTCTTGTTACGTCCGAGGGTTTTGGGACGCAGGTGCTTTAACTCGCACCGCACAACCAGATTTTCAAAGAGCAAAATGATGAAAAGAAATTGAGGCGTGCTGTTACGCTAAAGTCGGGGATAAAATCGGCACTTACTCCCCACCGGGCTTACCGGCTGAATCCTCTCGCCATCATCCTACATGAGACTGATCTTACCGATGAAGACATTTACTCATTTAGGTTTACACGAAGTCTCTATGCTTCGTTCTTCCATCCAGCGAGATTAAGACACTCATTAAAGCTGGCTGCTTCTAAGCCAACTACCTCAATTTCTTTTCAGTTTTGAAAGAGCAAATCGAGAAAGGGAAGGCACCAAGTTTTGGTTTTCACCAAGTTTTGGAATTCTTCCTTCCCTCAAAAACCGAATCCGAACTTTAGCGCTACACTAAATTCAACGGAAAGCCGGGTGGGTTCCTTCGCCCGAGGACAGGTAGCGATCCTGCCCCGCAATCAGTCAAGTCGTCGTCATAGTGACTTCGCCAGATATCTCTATCCGTTTCTTCTCAGGTGCGCCCCTGAAATCTCTTGCGAAGATATTAGCGCTTGACCTTAGCACCTTCTGCGTCTCGTAAGAGTCCGCAGGTTTCTTTTAATTGGCGATCCGTTGAATTTAATGTAGCCCTTTTATTTTTGGTTTGGTTCGAACCGAAGGGGCGCTGGGAGCTTGGTGCTCTCTATCGCAGTCACGCTGCGCTTCGCATACCAGTCTTACCTAGCACTTAGACCCCTTCTCACTTCACTTCTTCATCGAACCGGGCTTGTGATACGCAATCCCTTCCTTTTTGTCATTCAGCTTTTGCAGGTTCTTCTCCCAATCCGCAATCCGTCCAGCCAACCGACGCTTCTTTGCTTTCAGTTTCATTTCTCTTTCCTTTTTCTCTTTTCTTTCCCTTCAGAGGAGGCAAGAAACAACAGGTTTTCTTTGACAGGTTTCTTCGTTTCGTCCGTTTTTCCCGTCCGACGATTCTCCTGTCTTTAGTCAGCGATTTGTGACTCGAACCGCTGCCTTGTCTTTCGGTTTCACTCCGCCTGTTGTCCCTTACTCTGCTTACTCTAGCACTCCAACCACCCTAAGTCAAGCGGCCTCGTCATTTTTTCTTCTCTCAGTCTTCAGAGACTACTCCACGAAAATTGGAACGGGTAAGCCTCTGTTCTCATCAAACCAAACTCTCTCCATATCCTGCGCTTTATTTATCAGAGCATTGCTGCCCTGACAGACATCTTTTTCATTCAAAGCTAAATGTGGCTTGATCCTGAATTCGGGACAGATATGCCAGCATTGTACATCCTGCTGACATACAGGACATGTTCCTTTGAATCTTGCTTTCAACATTGTAATCACCTTATTGAGATTTTTCTCGCCAACTCCGGGGGGTGGCGCTGGGAGCTTGGTGCCCTCTATCGCAGTCACGCTGCGCTTCGCCTACCAGTCTTATCTGGCACTTGGACCACCCACCCGGACCTCGCCGCTTGCCTCTCAGCTACCTTCACACTACAACCAATATAGCACATCTCGCACGGTTGTCAAGTGCCACGTGGAATATTCGCATCTCCTCCCAGTCATCTCAAAAATCCCCCCACTCTAAAAAAAGTTTCTTAGAGTAGGTGGGAATCTCACAGACCCGAGCGCTCCGGCTTCATACCGGCTCCAGAAGGCTAGCAAGAAACAAAAAGAAAACCCCGGTCCTTTTCAGAACCGGGGTTCCTTATATACCTATAGTATATAGAAGAGTGCTGACCTCAAACCTTATCGCCAATCACCATCGTCTTGTACACCCTTCCATACTTCGCTACCCGCTCCAAAATCCCACGCTCACGCTTCGTGGGCTTTACATCGTATTCAGCCTTGAAAAGAACTTTCCCGAAAGACTTGAAAAACCGATCAACAGAAAAGTAGGAAAGCATTTTGTTGCTTGTCGGCTTTCCATTCTTTTCAAAATTGAATTCATAAGGAATCACACGAATCTCGTGAGAAGCCCCTTTCGAAACCGCCGCTTTATTCATGCGACCAATCGCACGAAATGCACCTTCATTCCGATTGAACTGTTCCCTTACAGAACAAATTGCAATCCCACGAACACAAGCTCCATTCGGCATCTTCCCAATTGCAACAGTCGCAATCGTGTTATCCTTTCCCTTTACCATGTAGTAATTCCATGCCTTGAACAAAGAATCAGCTTCCTGTTCACGCTGCGTCTTGGCCTCAAGAATCTGCCCAACTGTCATTTTCATTGACATTTTCTCACCCTTTCTTTTTGGTTTCTTGAACTTTCTTATTTACCGCTTCCAATCGCTTCTTCATTTCCTCAAAAGAAATATACTCAATAAGCTCCCCACGTTCCCGAACAACTAATCCGTAAAGCGCGGGAATTTCTGTCAAACGCCAACCGGCGATTCGTTCACTATTTGGAGCAAGGAAGCCCCCGCCTTTAGGCGGGGGAGGAATTGCGACCCGCTCCACAACGAAGTTTGAAGGAAATTCCTCAAACTTCGTTGTATAATTATATTGTTTGTTCTTTGACATAAAGGTAAATGGTTGTTATTAGTAAAAATGGTTTGCCATTTTTCCTTAAATAACGTAAA
>Ga0172365_10003135_pt1 | contig 12309 bp, 13 predicted proteins | sample LakKivSesite48cm_FD_114535 | JGI IMG/M metagenome (GOLD analysis project Ga0172365, IMG submission 114535) | Sediment microbial communities from Lake Kivu, Rwanda - Sediment site 48cm | ecosystem: Environmental > Aquatic > Freshwater > Lake > Sediment | place: Rwanda: Western Province, Lake...
AGAAGGAAAGCGTCGGGTTGCTCACGCCGGAAAAGTTTTGCGTTGGCATGGTCAAGAGCCAGTTCACGCTGGGCTCGTAGTTGCCCGCGAGCACCGTTCCCCAGCAATTGACGCCGGAGTGCGCGGCCGGTGGGCCCGCGGTCGGGGTGCCCCACTGCCAGGCCCAGGGCCCGGTGGTTCCGGAGGCCACGAACCCGTCGTCCCCGGTCTCGTAGGAAGAGTAGTAGATGTTGGTGGGGGTCTGGTTGATTATCTGGACATCGTCAATGAACCAGCCGTCATACTGGGCAGAGCCGTCTGACTTGAACCTGAAACGGATGCCCACGGACGCAAGTCCCGCGTAACCCGCGAGGTTCACGGTGTCGCATTCCCAGCCCGCGGATGTCCCACGCCAGGACTGGGAAACCTTTGTCCAGGTGGCGCCGCCGTCAGTGGAAACCTCAACCCAGCCAGAGTCGTAGCCGGTCTCGGTCTCATACCACTGCCAGAAAATCAGTTTTGGCCCGCTGAGCGCGGAGAAGTTCTGTGTGGGCACGTATAACAGCCAGTCCGCGTTCGGGTCATAGGTAGGGCCATCAGGATTGGTGCCCCAGCACTTCGTTCCAGAGTGGCCGCCGCCAGGGCCGTTCGTGGGCTGTTTCCAGCCCCACCCGCCCTGGTTCACCCACTGGGGCGGCGCGGTGAACCCGCCGTCGGTGGCCTCAAAGTCCCAGGTTATGATGCCCTGGGGACCGGCCCAGGGGCCACCGGGGCTGATGTCCTGGGGAATGACTACCTTTTCCTGTTGGTTGTGCCAGAGCCCTTTTTCTCTCAGGGCTTTCTCATCAACCTCGCTCTCCAGTCCAGCGCCAAACAAAAGAAAACTGCACAGAAAAGTCACAATACACCTCCCGGTTTGATCATTCAACCGTATTAATAAGGGAAAAAGCCTGGATTGTCAAGGGCCGGTTTCCCGGCCGATCTGGGAGACAATCGGCGAAGTCAATGTGTCCCTTGGGGTTAGTGGCAACCACGGATAGAGTTAGCGTCTCATGCTGATTCTTACCTTAGCGTGTAGATATGCCTCTTTTGTGGCACATGGAGCCACTTCCAGAGATCCGGAGCATTCTTCCAGTTGGTTTCGTCCCAGGGGGCCCAGGCGCAGTGCTCCTCGGCTTCACCACGCTTTTGCCACCACACATAGAGTCCCATGCCAGTGCAGGCCAGATCATATCTCAACCGGTTCCCCTCCTGTTCCACGATCAGCGAAAAGATCGTAAGGAAAAGGGTATCTTCAACGCCCGGTGTTGAGGAGTATGAATAGATCAATGAGACCGTTCCAGAAGAATCAGCGAATTCTTCCTTCAGTATGACGCCAAGAAAATTGGTGTTCGTAACATCTGTTTTCATAAGTGAACCGTAGAGATTCATGGTTTCACCAAAGGATACCCTGATCTCCTGGACTGCGGTCATCAGACCTTTCGCGTCGTGGTTTCCGGGGTTAACCAGGAACCAGTTCATTGAAACGAACCCTGCCAGCAATATACCTGTCATTCGCGCCTCCAGGAGTTTTCAAAATTATAAAGCCCCCCGCAGGCTAGAATCATTGAAAAAGAATGCAATCCGGTTCCACCTCCACGAGTTCCACGAGTCCCGGCTCTCTCAGCACCGGCAAAACAAGCCTTCCCGAAGCGATCTTCTTGTCGTGGGGAATGAGCGCGCGGGCAGAGTCTATGCTAAAACCCTCTGGCAATTCAGTGGGCAGTCCGTGTTCAGAAAGGACCTCGCGCATTTCATCCACCAGGGAGCGAGGGGTTATTCCTATCCTGGCGCCAAACCTGGCTTCGGCCACCATGCCTATTGCCACCGCGTGGCCGTGGGAAATGCCCAGGCTGAGCTCAAGCGCGTGGCCTGCGGTATGGCCGAGGTTCAGGATGTGCCTCCTGCCCCTGTCATGGGGGTCTTCCCTAACAATGGAGAGCTTTGCCCTTCCGCCCAGAGAGACCATCTCGCCGATGGACGATAGCTCACGCCGGGCCAGGGCTTCCCTGTTTTCCCGGACCATGTCCCAGAGCTCGCGGGAGGCAACCAGGCCCGTCTTTATGGCCTCGGCCATGCCATCGGCAAATGAGTCTTTGTCAAGGCCGAGGACAAAGACCGTGTCGGCCAGAACACACTCCGGGAAGTAGAATGTCCCCACAAGGTTCTTCACCCTGCCCAGGTTCAACGCGTTCTTGCCACCCAGAGAGGAATCAACCATGGATAGGAGGGTGGTCGGAACCTGGAAAAGGGGCAGGCCCCTCATGTATGTGGAAGCGACGAAACCCGCGAGGTCGCCAACCGAGCCGCCGCCCAGGGCTATCACCGGGGTCTCCCTGTCTGCGCTGAGGGTTTTCATGCTCCTCCACGCGCCCTGGGCCTCGGCAAGGGTCTTGGACGCCTCGCCCCCAGGAAGAATGTGGACCGAAAGGGGGCCCAGGGCCTTCAACTCCCCAGCGATGTCCTTGCCATATGCGGCCCAGACGCGCTTGTCAGTTACCAGGAACGACCTCGTGTGACCACGCTCCCTCAGGATGTCCGGGAGCCTGCGCGAAACGCCCCTGCCAACGAGAAAGCCCTCTTCGGCCTCCGAGAAGTCCGGCTCCATGAGCCAGATTACCCTCGCGGCAACCTGCGCGGGTGTCATCCCGTCAACCCTGATGGTGTGACCTGCCCTCTGGTAAAACGCCTTCCTGGCCCTCAGGATGTCCGCAAGCTTGCCCGGCCCTCCTGAGAGCAAAGGCCTTTCCCCTGAGCCGGTGACCTGCCTGCTCAGGGTGCTGAGGGAAGCCTCCAGATAGACCGAGAGTGAGCCTTCGTTTTCCATGACCCTCCAGTTCTCGCCCGCCAGGACAGCGCCGCCGCCTGTGGCTACCACCACATTTTCTTTTTCGCCGGCCCTGGCCACGGCCTCCTTTTCCGCCTCCCGGAAAAACGCCTCGCCCTTCCGCGAGAATATCTCTGGTATGCTCGTTCCCACGGCCTCCGAGACCATCGCGTCCGTGTCCAGGAAATCCCACCCCAGCGCGTCCGCAACCCGTTTGCCTACGGTGGACTTGCCAGAGCCCATCATTCCGGTAAGGAATATTCTGCGGATCATAGGAGCCCAAGCTCCCTCGCGACGGAAAAAACCCTCTCCCGCCAGTCTCCAAAATCCCCGCCAAGCCAGATTTCAAGGGATCCCGCGGCCTGGCCCAGGAGCACGGGAAGGCCGTCGGAATAGCCCGCGGAGGTTCCGGCTACCGCGGTCCTGATGCCATTTGCCCTTTCCCCGTAGTTCATGTCCAGGACGAAATTATGCGGTCCGAGATGCCTGGCTGGCAAAGAGACCGTGCCGGGTGGCGTGGCGTTGATCACCAGGCCGTATCCTTCCAGGGGATCCGTGCCCAGCTGGTTCCAGGTGAGTCTTCCAGAGCCAGGTTTCCTGCTCACCATGGTGCTTTTGGCACCCATCCTGGCCAGGGCAAACGCCGCGGATCGCGCCCCGGGGCCGGTTCCAAGGACCAGGGCTTTTTCTGGCGTGAGCCCCAGGTAATCAATGGCAACCAGGATTCCCAGATAATCCGTGTTGTGGCCCTCCCAGGAATCCCCTTTCCTGGCCGCGCAGTTCACCCCGCGTATCTCCCACGCCTCCGGAGAAAGGCTCGCCATAAAGGGTATTATCTCCTCCTTCAGGGGCGAGGTCACATTGAAACCGTCCAGGTGGGGAGCCTCGTTCTGGAGGAAGGCATCAACCTTCCCCGGCAATACCTCGTGCGCATTGTAGGATAGCCCGAGTCTTTCCATGATGAGGGGCGAGAGGCTGTGGGAGACCGGGGAGCCTATGAGCGCATATCTGGCCACCGTGAAATTATAAGCCATGCCTGCTGATCCGAGCCTCTCCGGCCGGGCCGGACTCGGGGATGTTATGGATAAGTCCTTGCCTATCAAGGACTTCAAGCGATACTTTGTAAAATAAGCCCTTTTTTGCAAACAAAAGCCCTTTTGTTTGACGCCGATCAAAAATAATCCCGTAAGTTCTTGGTCATCAAGGACTTATCAGGTGTCGCCGCTAGGGACACCGACTTAAATGTTTGCAGGCGTTTCCGGTTTTGACCAGGAACGAGGAACTAGTTGCCCCGCGTTGACCCCTTGCCCCATAATTTTCTGTGCCCAAGTTTATCTTCGTGACGGGCGGCGTTGTTTCCTCCCTGGGAAAGGGAATCGTAACCTCCTCCATCGGTCTCCTCCTGAAGGAACACGGTCTCCGGGTCACCGCGCTCAAGATGGACCCGTATCTCAATGTTGACCCCGGCACCATGAACCCCTACCAGCACGGCGAGGTTTTTGTGACCGACGACGGCGCGGAGACCGACCTTGACCTGGGCCACTACGAGCGCTTCCTTGACGAGGACATGGGAAAGAGGAACAACCTTACCGCGGGCCAAGTCTATTTCAGGGTCCTGGAAAAGGAGCGCAGGGGCGATTACCTCGGGGGAACTGTCCAGGTCGTGCCCCACATGACCGACGAGATAAAATCCGCGATAAGGGCGCTCGCGGACGCGAGGGATGTGGTCATCGTTGAGGTTGGGGGCACGGTCGGGGACATAGAGAGCCTGCCCTTCCTTGAAGCAATAAGGCAGATGAGACTGGAGGAGGGGCCTTCGGGCGCGCTGTTCGTGCATGTTACCCTGATACCCTTCCTTGAGGTCATAGAGGAGATAAAGACAAAGCCTACCCAGCACTCTGTCCAGAAGCTCCGTGAAATAGGAATACAGCCGGACATGCTGGTCTGCAGGACAGAGAGGCCCCTGCCGCGGGAGGCCAGGGACAAGGTGGCCCTTTTTACGAGCGTGGCAGCCGAGGCTGTCCTGGAGGCCCCTGATGTGAAGACAATATACCAGGTTCCCCTAAACCTGTTCCAGCAGGAAATGGACGAGTTCATAATGAGCGCGCTGAGGCTCACCCCGCCGCACGGGGAGATAACCATGTCCGGGTGGAAGGAGCTGGTTGACAGGATAACCAACCCCGAAAGGGAGGTGAACATCGGCCTGGTGGGCAAGTATACGGGGGTCAAGGACAGCTACAAGTCCATATCCGAGGCATTCGTCCACGCTGGCGCGCACCACAAGGCCAGGGTCATTCTCAGGATGATAGAGTCATCGGACATTGAGCAAAATGGCGCGGAAAAGGCCCTTTCGGGGCTTGACGGCATCCTGGTCGCGCCGGGCTTCGGCGAGAGGGGCATGGAAGGGAAGGTGGCCGCGGCGCGACACGCGAGGGAGAAAGGGGTTCCCTATTTCGGGATATGCCTTGGCATGCAGATAGCCTGCGTGGAATTTGCACAAAATGTTCTTGGACTTTCCGGGGCCAACTCCACGGAGTTTGACGAGAACACCCCGCACCCGGTCATTGACATTTTGCCGGAGAAAAAGGGCCTCAGAGACATGGGCGGGACACTGCGGCTTGGAGCGTATCCAGCGAAGCTGGAGGAAGGAACGCTTGCACACAAAATTTACGGCTCGGATAGTATCTCAGAGCGCCACAGGCACCGCTACGAGTTCAACCCGGATTACATGGACGCGTTCAGGAAGGCCGGCGCGGTTCTCTCAGGGCTTTCGCCAGACGGAAGGCTTGTTGAGATAATGGAGCTGAGGGATCATCCGTTCTTCATCGGGACCCAGTTCCACCCTGAGTTCAAGTCGCGGCCCCTCAGGCCCCAACCCATTTTCAGGGATTTCGTGGGCGCGGCGATCCTATGTAGGGGCGGTTCGTGAACCGTCCTCTAGAACCAGTAGCTCAGCTCAAACAGGTAATCCGGATATTCGTCATCAAAAGGAAAACCCTTTCCTGCAACTTCAATCCTCAATCTGTTGTAGAGGCGTAGACCGGCGCCATAGTAGCCTATCTCAATTCCCGGCTGTTCAAAGAACGAAGAATCGGTATCGCCAAAATTGATGTCCTGGTAAGCCATCACGCCAGCCCTGATCAAAAGGCGCTTGTCCGCCGGGCCAAGGCCGAGCTCAACAGCGCCTGGAATTGAAAGGTGCGCTTCCCCGTTGTTTCTGGTATCAAAGAAATGCCAGATCCATGTGTTCGTGAAACCAACCCAGCAGGCCGCGTCAGGGCCGAGCCTGACCTCCCTCACAACTCCAGGAGCAAGCCGGATGCTGAAAGCGCTGAACTCATCCTCATCAACCTCAATGACAACGGAATCCCCATACGGGCCGGATATAATTCTGAAGACTGAATCCCTGGACCACGAGCTCCACGGGCCGCAGTTCACGAGCATGGCAAGCGTCCAGTCCGCGTTGGCCCCGGCGAAAAACCGGCAAAGCGCCTGACCACGGAAACCAGTTGCCCGGTTTATGCTGTATTCCCTGAATATGCTCGGATAACCGTAATGATAATCACGGGCAGATGTGTCCCTGCTATAGCTGTATCCGATCCAGATTGCCGCGTCGTATCTCTCGCCGGCCAAAGAAAGCCCTGGCATAAACGACAGCGCGAACTCTCTCTTGTATTCGTGGTAGGTATAGTCTTCAGGGGGGATGTAACCCTTGCCTGCTATCAGCCTTCCTTTGAGACGGAGAAATGGCCAGAACCCACCGAGTCTCCCTGAGATCATGAGCGCGCCCGTCAGGTATACGGGGTCATAAGGCAAGGGGCCATAGTCATCGTCAAGGGAATAGGCCAGGGTCCAATCGTTGTTGGCGAAACCTACACCAGGCGTATCGTTCAGGGTTGCATAGACGAAGGCGGCGCGCCCTACCGCTGGGCAAACCCTGATGTCAGTCAGGGTATCCTTTATCAGATAGGTCATGTCCGGACCAAATCCGAGAACCCGGACGCTCGGGGCCGGATCGGAGAAAAGGGCCCCCACGAAAACAAAGAGGATGTTCATGGCCAAATTATAGGGCAAGGAATGGCCAGGATAAAATTGTTTTTCCCTGATAGCCCAGGCGCCTTGCCTGGGTTTTAAAGGCGCGCTTGCCGTGTTTCAGGGAGCCCCCAGCTTCCCTATCTCCTCTTCCACCCTCCCGTCCTCTATCTTCTGGAACGGGGGCATGACCTCATGGAGGGACGCGCCGCGCAGATCAACATCCTCATCAAGCGCGTCCTGCCAGGAAAGGTCTCCCAGACCAAGCATGGCCCTTATCAAAGGGGATGAGGCTGGGATGAAAGGCTCGTGGAGGACCGTGAGGGTTCGGATTACCTGGACTACCGAGTATAGGCAGGTCTCGGCCGAGGCCCTATCATCCTTGATTGCCTTCCAGGGCGCGCGCCTGTTGAAGTATTCGTTGCCAAAAAGGGCTAAATCGTGTATCTCAGCAAGGGCCTTGCGGAACTGGAAGCTCTCCATGAGGCCGGTTATCCTCTCGTGATACTCCCTTATCCTGCCCGCGACCTCGGGGTCAAGGCTGGCGTCAGGGACACGGCCACCGGTGAAACGATTTATGAAGGACAAGGCCCTGTGTGCCAGGTTTCCGTATGTGTTGACAAGGTTGTTGTTGACCCCGGCCGAAAACAGCCTCCAATCAAAGTCAGAGTCCTTTGTCTCCGGCAAGACCTGGGCTATGCCGTATCTCGCGTAATCCATGCCAAACGCGTTCACGAAATCCTCTGCCCAGACCGCCCAGTTTCGTGAGGTTGAGAGCTTTTTGCCCATGAGGTTCAGGAACTCGTTCGCGGGAACATTGTCCGGCAGGGTATAATCCCCGTGGGCCATGAGCATACCCGGCCATATAAGGGAGTGGAACACGATGTTGTCCTTGCCTATGAAGTGGAGAATCCGGGTCTCAGGGTCGTGCCACCAAGATCTCAGGCACCCCTCGTCCTCCTTGCAGAACTCCGCGGTTGATGTCACATAGCCAACAGGCGCGTCAAACCACACATAGAGCACCTTTCCCACCGCGTCGGGGAGTGGAACGGGAACGCCCCAGGAAAGGTCCCTGGTTATCGGCCTGTCAGCCAGGCCCTCCTCCAGCCACGCCAGGGCCTTGTTCCTGACATTTGGCTTCCAGTCGGTTTTGGACTCAAGCCATTCCCTGAGCCTGGGAGCGAGCGCGCTCAGGCGGAAGTAGTAGTGCCAGGTCTTCCTGATGACCGGAGCAGAGCCGCAAACCGTGCAATGGGGTTCCACGAGCTGGGTCGGCTCAAGCCACCTGCCACAGGACTCGCACTGATCGCCCCTTGCCTCGCTAAAGCCGCAGTGTGGACAGCTGCCCTGTATGTAGCGCTCCGGGAGGAACCGACCGCAGGACTCGCAGAAGTGCTGTTCTATGTCCTCTCTGTAAAAGTAGCCTTTCTCGTGGAGTTTAAGGAAGAATTCCTGCGCGATCCTGTGGTGGAGGGGGCGCTTCGTCTGGGAGAAGCTGGAGTAGAATATGCCCAGCTTGTCAAGGGTCCGGGTGAAATCCTGGTAATAGAACTGGGTGCTCTGGTCGGGCGTAAGGCCGCGCTTTTCGGCCGCGATGATGTTCGCGACGCCGTGGTCGTCAGTGCCGCAGATGTGAATCGCCTCCTCCCCAAGAAGCCTCTTGAACCGGTAGAAGATGTCCCCTGGCAGGTGGGCTCCCGCTATCTGGCCTATGTGGAGGGGTCCGTTCGCGTATGGCAGTGCGCAGGTTATCAGGGTTCTCTTGAACATGCCGAAGATTATAAACCGGGAGAAGCACGAGATGCAGTGTGATCCGGAGGCACGCGCATGGCCACGGGCACTTAGTAACAGGTAGCGATCGGTAACCTTTATAATTTCAGCCCTTGCAGAAAACAGAGGTTCTCAAGTTCGGCCACTCTGTCCTGGGTGACATTGAGGATGTGCCGGGCGTCGCTGAAACGATAAAGGCCAGGGTTGAATCAGGAAAGAGGCCTGTCGTGGTGGTCTCCGCGATGGGCGAGCAGACCGATTATTTGCTGTCCCTCGCCAGGAAGGTTGCTGGCAAATCCGAAAACCCCATGGTGAAGCGCGAGACTGACATGCTCCTGACCGCGGGGGAGCGCATTTCCATGACCCTCCTGGCAATTGGTCTGAACAAGATGGGCATCCCCGCGCAGAGCTTCACTGGTTCCCAGGTCGGCATAGTCACTGACGAGAACTTCGGCAGGGCGAGGATAAGGGAAATAAAATTATTCAGGATCAAGGAAGCCCTGGAAAACGGTTGCGTCCCGGTCATAGCGGGTTTCCAGGGGGTCTCGGTGACCAGGGAGGTGACCACACTGGGCAGGGGAGGCTCTGACCTAACCGCGGTCGCGCTGGGAACCTGCCTGGGCGAGGATGTGCCCGTGAGGTTTTACAAGGATGTGGGCTGGGTTTATGCTTTGAACCCTAAGCGCTTTCCGGACGCGAGGAGGCACGAGAGGCTCTCATACGAGGAGGCCCTGGAGATGACCACTTTCGGAGCGGAGGTGGTTCACCCCAGGGCCCTCGCGCTCGCGGCCCGGGTGGGAACGAAACTGGAGGTTAGAGGATTGCAAAACGAAGGAACGGAGATAGCAGGCGGCCTGGAGACCCCAGGTGTCAAGGCAATAGTCCTGGCGCCGGTGGCATCCCTGGTTCTCAGGAACATCCCGGAGGGGACTGACCTTGAGGCAGGGGTCCTGGCCAGGTTCGCGGACGAGGGGATACAGGTCCTCCTGTTCTCAAGGACGGGCCACGAGATAAGCATGGCCATCCCTGCAGGGGACGCGGAGAAGGCCACTTCCCTCGTGGGAGAGGATGTCGGGGTGGAGCTCATACCCGGCAGGGTAATCCTCTCATTGGTCGGCTATGGGGTTGGCTCTGACCCAGGCGTCCAAGAGGAGGCGATCAAGGCCCTGAGGAACGCGAGGATATACGCGGCCCTGTCGTCTGATCTCAGGCTCTCGTTTCTCCTGAACGCGGCCGAGGCCCCGCGTGTGGAGGCTGACCTGGCAGAGCGATTTGGACTGAAGGAGGAGTAGAAATGCAGGCAAAGTGCCCCCTTTGCGGTTGTTCAATAGAGGTCGCCGAGGGCGAGGGAAGCCTGGTCTGCCCTGGCTGTGGGGAACTGCTTGGCTATATGGCCGGAGGCGGCGCTTTCACGGTTTATACCCTGCCAGAGGACGAGGATTCATACGAATTCGTCGCGAGGGAGTGGGAAAAGGCAGTGGACGCAGGGGAATACGAGCGCGCGGAGCGCCTCCGCAGAGAGATGGACAGGATGATGGGCGAAACGAGCGAGGAAGAGGAAATTGAGATTGTTGAGGACGAGGAGGAGGGATTAGAGGAGGTTCTCGTCAAAGGTGGCCATGAGGAAGATTTCGGGGAAGAAGAGGGCTTCGGGGACGAGGAGGAGGAGTTTGACGAGGATTTTGAGGAAGAGGAGGAATTTTGAAGAGCATAACCGACATCGTTTTGCTGGTCATTGACATACTCATGGTGGTCGCGGGCCAGTTTCTCATAAAGCACGGGGTCAGCCAGGTGGGAAAGTTCGGGGACATGGGCGTGGCGAAGTTTCTCCTGGGCGCGCTGACAAACATCCATGTGATAACCGGAATAGGGCTTTACGCGCTGAGCGCGGTGGTCTGGCTCGCGCTCCTGTCCAGGGTTGAGCTATCCGTGGCTTATCCCATGCTCTCGCTGGGCTATGTGCTCATCGTCTTGGTCGCGTGGGCATTCCTGCATGAACCCATGACTCCCTGGAAAGCGATAGGTGTCGTGCTCATTGCAATAGGGGTCTGGTTGGTGAACAGGTAGGGATCGTGTAAGAGGCGCGGGGCGCGCGGTTGAACCCACACCGGCGAATCCCTTATAATTAAACGCGAGGAGAGATCATGCCCAGAAGATACACCTGCGTCATCGTCAAGGAGGAAAAGTGGTATGTTGCTCATTGCCTTGAGCTGGGTGTCGTAAGCCAGGGCAGAACCATAGAAAAAGCCAGGGAAAACCTCCAAGAGGCAGTAGAACTTTACCTGGAGAGCTTTGGGGATGAGGGGCTTCCTGATTCCGGGAACGAGGTTGTGCTCTATACTCTAGAGGTAGGAACGGGTGACTAAGCTTCCCGTCATTTCAGGGAAAAATCTCGTCAGGTTACTCATAGGTCTCGGTTTTGAGATCGTGCGCCAGAAGGGGAGCCACATAAGCATGAGAAAGGGCAAATTCAGGACCGTTATCCCCCTGCAAACCAAGCTGGCAAAAGGAACCCTTCTTGCCATACTCAAACAGTGCGGTCTTGAAAAGGACGACCTCATAAAACTTCTAGGTGGCAAGTAGGCCTGGGGGTCTGGTTGGTGAACAGGTAGGGTAGGATGGGCCCCGTGCCCGCTCAGAAACAAAGCAGTCCTATATCATTCCAAGGATCAAGGGCCCCCTTTCCGGTTTCTCATGCGAGATCTCTGTCGCGCGCTCAAGGCTTACACAGCACGGTGCGAGAATTCTCTGGTGAGCTTTATAATCTGGGCATGGACAAAGAGGTGGCCAACTGGCTGGCAGGCGCGAAATACGATCTGGAAACCGCGGTTTTCCCTGTTCAAGAGCAAACGGTATATCTATGTGGTCTTCATGTGTCACATGTCCATTGAAAAAGGGCTCAAGGCCCTTGTCAGGCAGACAACAGGCAAAACCCCGCCGAAGATCCACGACCTCCTTCGCCTCGCGGAAATGGGCGGCTTGCAACCTGACGAGGAGACAAAGGCTCTCCTCATTGACATCAACAACATGGGGGTTGTCACAAGATACCCTGATGATCTGACCAGGCTGAGCCGTCTCATAACCAGACAAAGGGCGGCCACGGTCCTGAGAACAACAAGGAGAATAATACCTTGGATAGAGGAACACTTTCGGTAGTCAAAAAGCTCGCAAAGGCCCTAAGAAAAAAGGGGTTGAGGGTTGAGGGCGTTGTGGTTTTCGGTTCGGTTGTCAACGGGGAGCCAGGCCCCGACAGCGATCTTGACATAGCAGTCATATCTTCTGACTTTGAGTATATGGACACCATAGAACGCATGAGGGTCGTTTCAGAGGCCCGGGTGGAGGCTCACCTACTTCAAGGGCCGATGGACATATTCGGCTATACCCCTGAGGAGTTCAACAACGCAGAAGAGGGCACCTTTTTGGGGGACGAGATCAGGGCAAAAGGCATTCTGATAGCCGTATGAACCCAAACGCTTTGTTGGCGCGGATTTTAGTGGCTGGATAAATCAAGCAAGCAGTAGTCCTGTGTTTCAGACCACCCCGAGGATCAAGGGCCCCCTTTCCGGTTTCTCGTGCGAGATCTCCGTCGCGCGCTCAAGCCTCTGGAGGGCCGCTTCAAGCCTTTCGGGATCATTGGCCTTCAGGGTGAAAAGGGCATCTCC
>Ga0172365_10003138_pt1 | contig 12297 bp, 10 predicted proteins | sample LakKivSesite48cm_FD_114535 | JGI IMG/M metagenome (GOLD analysis project Ga0172365, IMG submission 114535) | Sediment microbial communities from Lake Kivu, Rwanda - Sediment site 48cm | ecosystem: Environmental > Aquatic > Freshwater > Lake > Sediment | place: Rwanda: Western Province, Lake...
ATATAAGCTCGATCATTTCCCTGGTATCCAAGTAAACGAATTTCTTTTGGGTCAATTTTAGCCTGAAGCTTCTGTAGTCCTGCAAAAGAAACGTCAGCCAAGAAAGCCGATAGCGGCTGATAGTGGTGGTAAGCATCCTGCCTGTCGAGCTGGTCCCACCACCAGAACATCGCTGTGCCTGAAGAACCTGCAAACGCCGACGCCCAAAGGCAGTTGTGAAAGTGGATGCCTTGGCTATCCTGCTTCATATATTCACTAAGTCCCCAATTGGGAGTGGCTAAGCCAAACTCGCCAATCAGCACAGGCTTGCTCGGCGCGTGTTCCCTTAAGAACCGCGTCTTATCGTTCACGACTGCCACTTCATCCTTGAATTCCTCTTTGGTTTCTGGCCGCATATAATGGTGCAACTGGCCGATATCCAGACGGGGATGCCGACAGTCCCTGGCCGATGGGTGCCACGTGCTGGTCGTTCGCAAATGGTGGTAGATGTCGATCCGCTCCAGATATTCGCCCAGCTCAGCATAGAAGCGGTCGGTGGGCTTACCAGGATCCATCTCGTTGAAATACTCCCACGCTGCTACACTGGTTGAATAGCCCCACCGCGCCACTACATAGCGCATCAACTTCTTGGCATCTTCAATCGCCTGCTGATATTCGGCGCTCTTGTCGTCGGACAGCGAATTCATATATAAGTCCCTGGTGATCAAGCACAACATCAGATAGATGCCATTTTGCTCTGCCGATTCGATGAGTTGATCGAGCATGAAACAATCGATCTGATTGTAGAAGCCCCTTATTGGGCGATTTATGTCTGCTTCCCACAAAAGCTCCGCCTCGCCGCCGACTTCTTTGAGCGACAGATTGTCCAGCCAAATAGTGCCGGTGCCTACCAGGCTGAGCACCACCCTGCCAAGCCAGAAATCATTCTCACCGGTAATAAACTCCCGCGTGAACTTTTGCCACTGACCTTTCGGAGCAGCTTCGAAGGGCGGTTTGTCATCGCGACCCATGCCCACTCGCAGGGAGGCTGACCCGTCTGCCAGGAATTGCCCGGTCAGCACGTATTGCGTATGGGGTTTCAGCCCTACCGGGTGGGAAGGCTCGACAGTGATCGAAGTGCTGTTACCACCACCAATCTTGATACACTTGCGGCGGCTGCCATCATTTTCACTGCCTGGCACTTGCGCAATAATATTTGGTCGGCGATGCCAGGACCTATCCCACGCGCTTTTTCTGGCTTCGATTGCCATAGCCCAGTCCTCGCAGCAGGTCCAGATTCGCAGAAAGTTAGCTCCGTTCCGTGAGAGCTTAGCGAAAACCTCCTCGGCCTTAGATAAGGTGACATATTGGCCTTCGCCGATGAACGCCAGGTTTTGGCCAATGGCAAAGAATGGAGCACCTTCGCTGAATTCCAGAAATCGTGGGTCGTTCTGGCCAGCCCGAAGAAAGCCTTTCTTGCCGGATGCCGTGCATTCAAAGCGGACCACATCTGATTGAATCGTGCCATTCCGGTCTGTCAGCCTGGCCCTGGCCGAATAGATCCCTATTTGCATGGGGGCAAACCGTGCTTTCCATGTTCCTTCGCCAACCGGATAATACCAGTTTGCCGTAACATAGGCGGATCGTTCGTAATCCTGGCAGAAAAAGGCGGGCAACACGATTTGCTCACCGTTGGGAGTCTCCAGCAAGATTGCCAGGTCAACTTCATCAGGATCAAATGGGTTTTCGTACCGGGCGTCAACCTTGATGAGTAGTTTCAGCTTCTGATATTTGCCCACTTTATCCACTGATGCCTCCACAGCGAGCTTTGGCTTAGCCACACATTCTTGAGCACAAGGAGCAACCAAGATTAGAGACATCAAAACAATATTGGCTACTGAGACTTCAGGTCGCATGAGATACTCCCTGGCACACTTATCGTTTCGTTAGTGCTTCAACGTCATACAAACCTATAAAATTAGTGCACCGCACGCAATGGCAAATAGCAAACACATCTTGTATAATAGCAGCCTGCTGTCCGGCTACGGCTCGGTGCTCCGCCGAGACGAGTCCGGCTGTCGTTCGGTAACTTACTGCCAGCTTATACGCGAAGGAGAAAAGATGACTACAAGAAAGACCCAACTGGTAGGGTATACCTGGCATACCGTGTTTCTTATTTGTCTACTACTTACTGCCAGAATCTACGCGATCCAGGATCGCGCGACTGTGGCGAAAACCTATAGCCCAAAACTCGAGAAGATACTGAACGAAAATATCGCTTCTTTCTGGTACAGCAAGAGCCTTGACCGTGAAAATGGCGGGTACACAATCAACTTTGGCCCAAAAGGTGAGCTCAAAGGAGAAGGAACCAAGATGATTGTCACCCAGGCCCGAACAGTATGGCTCTTTTCACGATTGGCCAGAGCAGGTTATGGCAAGAAGTATCTCGAGGCTGCCGAGATGGGCTATCGCTTCCTGAAAGACAAAATGTGGGACGCCAAGTCCCGATCAGGGATGGCCGAGCCATACGGCGGCTTTTATTGGGAGGTCAGCGTCACAGGCGACAAAAAGCTCAAGCCGCGAAAACACCTCTACGGACAGGCATTTGCATTGTACGCTATCTCGGAGTACTATCTGGCCAGCGGAAAGCAGGAAGTCTTGGACTTTGCCATTCAGTGCTTTAATCTATTGGAAGCTAAGTCCCATGACCAGACATACGGCGGCTACATCGAGTTTTTCAACGAGGATTGGACGCCGGTCCCAGATAGCGAAATATCATATATGGGTGCGCCCTCGGGCTTGAAGCTGATGAACACTCATCTGCACTTGCTTGAAGCCATGACCACATTTTACCGCGCCAGGGCTTCGACTGAGCTCAGCCGAATGTCCCGACAGCCTTTGGCACGCGAACGTTTGATAGAACTAATTAACATCGAAAGCAACGCAGTCGTACGCAAGAACCTCGGCGCTTGTACGGATAAATACGAACGGGACTGGACGCCCAGGCTCGAAGGAAACTACGCCAGAGTTTCATACGGGCACGATCTTGAGAATATCTGGCTGCTCATCGACGCCTGCGATGCCGCAGGACTTTCAAACTATCCACTACTTGATCTGTATCGCACCTTGTTTGATTATTCGATCAAATACGGATACGATGGAACCAACGGCGGATTTTATGATAGCGGGGCATTTGCCCAGCCGGCAGATAGACGAACCAAAGTCTGGTGGGTTCAAGCCGAGGCAATTGTCAGTGCGTTGTATATGTATCGCATCACAGGGGATGCAAAGTATCGTTCCATCTTCGAAAAGACTTTTGACTTCATCCAAAACAATATGGTCGATTGGGAAAATGGCGAGTGGCACGCTAATATCACGCCCGACGGAAAACCGCAGGGCGACAAGGGCAACATCTGGAAAGCTGGCTACCACAATGGCAGAGCAATGATCGAATGCCTGGAAATGCTAAAGGAGCTTGGACGTGGCTAAAAAGTGTTTCTTGCTGAGTTTCTGTATTGCCGTGATATTCTGTGGTTCTTTCCCCGCTGACTTGGTTGCACAACAGAGGCTCAGAAAAAAGATTGTTGAGTATGGTTGGGATGTCACATATCCGGATTTCGTCCGGGATAACATCCGCGAGATGGAAAAACGCCCATTTGACGGGATTATCTTTCGCACTAAGGATTTCAATCACGCCTTTGACGTTCGTCCCTGGAAGCAGGCCGACCTGCAGCCGCAACTGGATACGCTGGCACAAATAGAACGGCAAAAATTCCAGGACAATTTTCTTACGCTATACGCCGCAAACAACTGGAATATGGACTGGTTTAACGATGAGCATTGGAACACCATCATTGAGAACATGAAGCTGTTTTCGCTGGCGGTACGGTCAGGACATTGTGTGGGCGTTTGCTTTGATCCGGAACCTTACGGCACTGATCCCTGGGTCTATCCAGGCTCGTATAAGGACAAGTTGTTTGAGCAGGTCGCTGAGCAGGTGCGGCGGCGCGGCCGGCAATTCATCACTGCGCTACAAGAGCACATGCCCGAACTGACGGTCTTGAGCTTCTTTCAACTAGGTCTATTCGGTGACATCGTAGATGAGCCTGATGCTCAGGTCCGCCAGCAAAAACTGCTGAAGAAATGGATGGTCTTGCTGCCGGCCTTTTACAATGGAATACTGGAAGGAGCCGCCCCCGGCACTATTCTCATCGACGGCAACGAGTCGGCGTATTATTATGAAAGCCCAGACGAATTTTACCGCGCCTATCATCTTATTCGGCAGCGTGCCCAAACACTGGTGCCGGAACCACTTCGCAAGAAATACAACGCCCAGGTGCAAGCAGGCATGGCCTTATACATAGACCAGACGCTGGCAAAACGCACCACCGAAACCACCAGCCAATTCCTCAGCCCCGAGCAGCAGCTCAAATTTTTCGAGCACAACGTATACTACGCTCTGACTACCACAGATGAGTACGTCTGGTGTTACAGCGAGAGGATGAACTGGTGGCTGCCGCCGGAAAAAGTCGAGAAGGACCGCGTCCTGCCGGCAGGAGTGGAAGAAGCTCTGATTTCCGCCCGGCAGAAATACGAGCAGGGTAAACCTCTCGGATACGATATCAAAGGTATGATTGAAGACGCCCGGCTAAAAAGAAAGGGCAAAAAAGAATGAAGGAGAAGGCATTTTTTTGTGTGGCGCTGTTGATGATTATTCCGCCCGGCGTTTTTGCAGCTCCCTGTGCTGGCCGCGGGGCAGATGCACCTATTGAAGCGGAACTTGTGGAGCTAACTAAAATCTGGGATCCCCGCTTGCGCGGGGACATGCTTGCCCCTGCGCAGGCAGGGGCGCCACACAATGCGTTCACGGATTTGATTCGCTGGAAGGACTCGTTCTACTGCGTATTTCGCCAGGGCAGAGGACACGTTTCATCGGACGGCGCGATTCGTGTTCTTAAATCCAAAGACGCAAGTTCGTGGGAGCCAATGGCCCTGGTTAATCTTGATGGCTATGACCTGCGTGACCCACATGTGTCGGTAACGCCAGATAATAGCTTAATGCTGCTTGGTGGTGCTGCGCCGCGCAAGCAAGACAATCAAGCAGCACCTACCGGCACGTTTGTATGTTTTTCGAAGGACGGACAGCACTGGACCGAGCCGCGAATCGTCATTGAGCCGGGACGCTGGCTCTGGCGTGTCACCTGGCATAATGCAAAAGCGTATGGCGTATCTTATGCTGCGGGCAAAAATATGCCTTACATCGATCTGCTAGTCAGTCCCGACGGTTTAACCTATCAGCAGCACGCCCCAAACCTATTCGGGCAAGGGTATCCGACCGAAGCGACGTTGCGTTTCGACGTTGATGATACCTGTTATGCGCTGGTGCGGCGCGACCGGCTGGAGGACCAGCCAAGCAGTGCATTGTTAGGCCTGAGTAAGCCTGACTATACTAAATGGCAGTGGCATGACCTTGGAGCGGATTTCAACGGTTTTGGCGGCCCCAACCTGATTGGAATACCGAGCGGCCATTGGATTGGTGCAGGCCGGATGCATCCCCGCTTGCGCGGGGACAGGCTTGCCCCTGCGCAGGCAGGGGACGGTGCACATACGGCACTGACATATATTGATGTCAAGAACGGCACAATGACAAAACTCCTGAAACTTCCCAGTGGAGGCGACACGAGCTATCCTGGACTGCTCTGGCATGAGAATCTGCTTTATGTGAGCTATTACTCCAGCCACGAAGGCAAGACCAGTATCTATCTGGCGAAGGTGCGCATAAACCCGAAGGCAGCGCCAGACCAGAAGTAACAATTGCAGGGACGAACTTATGCTGCAAGTACGATGGAGTCCCGCAACGCGGGATGCCGGCAGAGGGTCGCCAGCGGCTGGGCGAGGCAATTCGCATGGCGGCACTGTAGCCAATGTCGTTTTTGGCTTAGTTCTCGTTTTGCTGCTTGGTCTGGCGCTATGGTGGGTGTTCAAGAATATAGGAGAGGCGGGACAGCAGTACAGCCAGGTTTTAGTGGATACAAAATACACGGCCATTACCGTAAGGTGCCAGACTAATATGCGCACAATCTGGCAGAACCTACAGATGTACGCGGCTGCCAACGGAAAATTCCCGGAGTCGAAGGATGCGCTGATGGAATGGAGCGAAAACTCGCGGCTTTTTCGTTGTCCGGCTACGGACGGCCCGGAGTATATGTACATTCCCGGACAGAATCCAGATATGCCGGCAACAAACTCGCCTGCCGGACGGGCAGGTGTCTTGGTGTATGAGCCGCGAGCCGTTCACGACGGACGTTGCAGTGTACTGCGCCTGGGCGGACAAGTTGAGCTGCTTACTCCTGAAGAGCTTAAGCTGGCTGTGGCAGCCACGCTGGCCCGCCGCCCCGACCCGCGTCGGGAGACGCGGGGGCTGGCAAATCGCAGATAGTCTGCTACGTGTCGCGATACCGATAAGGATTACAAGGATGACGGTTCTGGTAGGGATTGATGAAGCTGGTTTTGGACCGATTCTGGGCCCGTTAGTGGTATCATCCAGCTCTTTTCTGGTTCCACCTGGCCTTTTGGCTGCCAACCCTTCGCCCCCGCTGTTGCGGGGGTGGGCTTGCCCCTGCGAAAGCAGGGGCTCAGGGCAGGCTCTGTGGCAGGCGCTTAGAAAAAGTGTGAGCGACAAGCGAAAACACCTTGCCGGCCGGCTGCTAATCGCCGACAGTAAGTATGCCCACAACAAATCGCTTGGAATCAAACATCTGGAAAGGACCGTCTTGGCGTGCTTGAGATGCCTTGGCCAACAGCCTGGAACACTTACTGAGCTTCTGGCTGTACTATGTCCTGCCTGCCTGGATGAGCTTGGTGAATACCCCTGGTACAAAGATACAGATAGCCAGATGATTCCGGCTGAACAGCCGGATGTAAAAATTGCGTCGGCTGTACTGACAGACGATATGGCCTCAAACGATGTGCGATTACTGAGCCTGAAGAGCCGTTGTCTGGATGTCGGCTACTACAATAGGATGGTAAGCAACGTCAAAAATAAGGCCAGCGTGCTATTTACCGCCGTTTGCCAACTTATACAAGACGCCTTTGATCCCCGCTTTCGCGGGGACAAGCTTGCCCCTGCGGAAGCAGGGGCAGGGCAGGAGCTTCAAATCATAGTCGATAGGCAGGGAGGACGCGTCCGCTATCGGAAAGACTTGCTGCGGATGTTTCCAGAGATAAATTTGAGAATTATCGCCGAGAGTCCCCAGAGCAGCAGCTATGAACTGCAAAAGGACGGCAAAAGTATGCGATTGCATTTTGTCGTTGACGCTGATGAAAAATTTTTGCCCGTATCGCTGGCGTCGATGGTCAGCAAGTATTTGCGCGAACTCTTTATGCTCAGCATAAATCGTTACTTTGCACTTCTTTGTCCTGATTTGAAGCCCACCGCCGGCTACTGGACCGACGGCCTGCGTTTTGTTAGCGAACTGAAGACAAAACTGCCCGATCTTGAATACGACGCTGGCCTTCTAATCCGTTGTCGTTGACAACTGCTCAGTTCCCGCCGAAGGCTGCGTCCCTTGCAGCAGTTGCATGATGAGATTGATGTGCCGGTTCTCTTGCCCGACAATTTGGTTGACTACATCCTTGCTGGCGGGGTCGCGGGCAAAATCTTTCAAGCCCTGGTAGAAAACGATGATTTCGTTCTCCCTTCTGATGGCGTCTCTCAATATTTCTTCTTTAGTTTCATATCCCGTCAGCCGCCTCAGACCGCCATGTTTAGAATCGAACCACGTAAGGCCCGCCATGACGCCCGGATTTGACAGCACATAATTGTCAGGGTCGAAGGTGCCAAATTCACCTGTCTTCTCAGAGAACCGCTTTCTCAGGCGTGCCCACATCTTAGCGTGTCTGGCCTTCCAGTTGGCAAGTTTATGATAGATGTCACGGCGCTGGGAATCTTTGAATAGCTCGGCTGCCTTGAGATAGAATCTCGCACCCTTAAGCTCGACCTTCTCCGCCACCTGCAAAATCTCGAAGACGTTAAATTTAGTCTCCATGCCCCTGGATTCTCGCAAAGATGAATGCAAAAATCAAAATGTAAAATTCAAAATTGAGGAAAGAATCCCGACTATAGTCAGGATACCACAATTTTGATCCGCCAGACGTATGGCAGATTGATTTTTTATTTTTGACTTTTACATTTCTTATTAAATATATATCTTTTCGCAGCTTAAGTCAAGCCAAAATGCAAGGAATTGTCGATTGCCGATTGTCAATTTTCGATTGAGGATCTCAATCGAAAATCAATCACTGTTGATTTCCTGCTTCAACTGCTTTGCGAAGACCTGGTAACTATCTCCGCCAAAAAGGCAAAAGACAACTTTTTCTAAGCCGGTTTGGCCTTTCAGATAATCAATGGTTGTCCTGAGCATTATTTCTGCGCATTTCTGGATAGGAAAGCCGAAAATGCCGGTGCTGATCGCCGGAAAGGCGATGCTCTTGAGCTTGTTTTGGTCGGCTAATTTCAGGCAGTTAAGGGTAGCGTTTCTTAGCTTTTCGTCCTCGTTTCCTTCGCCCATTTGAGGGCCGACTGCGTGAATTACGTGCTTTGCCTTCAAATCGCCGCCGGTAGTTATGATAGCTCCGCCTACGAATGTGCTGCCAATTTTGTTACATTCTTTTTGGATTTCCGGGCCGCCTTTTCTTCTGATTGCGCCTGCAACACCGCCACCAAGAATCAACTGAGCATTAGCGGCATTGACAATGGCGTCTGTTTCCATTTCTGTTATGTCGCCCTCTACCAGTTCCAAAATACGATTGCCAATCTTTACTTTCATGGCATCCACCTCTTATGACTTCCGCTCGATTACAAACTCGCCGTATGACGCCTTGACTTCAAATCCTGCCTTTTGGTAGCAGCAGACAGCGGCTTGGTTGTCTGCTTTCACATTCAAGCCAATGTGGTCGACTTTCTTTAGCAGAGACCGGCAAAGATGTGCGGTAATAGCTCTGCCGTAGCCCCTGCGTCTGTAAGCCGGATGCGTGGCTATATTTCCCAGTGCGGCAACACGATACTTCTCTGAATACACATGAACACCCGCGGCGCTAACAAGCTGGCCATCTTTCCTGATCGCAAAATACTGATTTGTTTGGAGCATCCTGGGCTCAAACCAGTTTCCCGGATAGCTTTCCTGATAGAGCCGACATAGGTCATCCAGGTCGGAGCTACCCAGTCGAACGATGTTACAGCTCTGAATATCAGCAACGTGCGACGGCTGGCGCAGAGCCATCTTGTAGTGTGTTCCGTGGGAGTCAAGTCTGTGCGCTGCCTGAAAGACGCCCTCAAGACCAGGGCTAAGATGGGCGTAAAACCGCATCGGAAGCAAATGTACAATCAATTCGAGAAGTTTAGCCATAATGATAGGCTGCTCGGATAATGCCAATAGGGTAGGCAATTCCTGCCCCGTATACAGGAGTGCTATGGCCTGCGGCTCTTCGTCCGCAGGCAGAGCGTACCAGGTTGTATAAGGCCAGAAGAAATCGTCCAAGTCGCCGATGCTGTATATGTGGAGGTCGGTGTTTTTCCGCAGGAATGATTCTATGCTCGTCTTGTCATGCAGGCATATCGGCTGCATGTGCATACCCCCTTGGCGTGCGACCCCCGATCAAGTCGGGGGCCAGCGGCACATCCAATCAGTGCCCACCCGCATCGGCATTGTTCAGGCAAGCTTGTACTTCTGCCAATAGTCAGGATAAAACTCCTTTGCCTTAGCTTCAAGCTCCTGGTCGCTAATAGCGGTTAGCCGACCTTGCTGCTCATACTGGTCCATGACCCAGCGAGCCAATTGGTGCACTTTTATCTTGCTGATGCGATTATCGCCCTTCAGGCCAAAGAATTCGTTCAGCCAATGCGCGACGCCGTCGGCGCCACTTTTGTCGGTTATAGCAATGCGTGGCGGCCTCCTCAGGAGCCTCTCGGTATCAAAAACATTGTATATCCGCTCATCCTGTCGCAGCCCACCGGCGTGGATTCCAGCGCTGGTAGTGTTGAAAGCCCTGCCTGCGAATGGATAGTTGTCCGGAATAGGCAGCCCGATGGAGCGCATATAACCAGCCAGTTCGGTGATCGCCATCGTATCAATGCCACACAAATCGCCCTTAAGCGCTATATATTCAAAGATTGCCCCTTCCAGCGGTGGATTGCCGGTACGCTCACCGAAGCCAAAAATCGTCGTGTTTACCACATCGCACCCATATAGCCAGGCTGTCGCCGCGTTGACGTGGACCTTGTGGAAGTCATTATGGCCGTGCCATTCCAGCCGGTCGCTCGGCACGCCGCATTCCCTATTAAGTTTGTAAATAAGTTTCGGGATGCTCCTGGGCAGCTCGGCGCCAGGATAGCTGATTCCAAAGCCCATAGTATCGCACAGCCTGATCTTGACCGACTGCTCCGGCGGCACCTGCCGGCTCATTTCCATCAGGCGGTCAACAAACGGCAAGACAAATCCGTCGATATCAGCACGCGTAAGGTCCTCCAGATGGCACCGGGGACGAACGCCAGCTTCAAAAGCCGCGTCCACCACCTCGCAGTATTTGTCAATGCACTCTTTTCTGCTGCGGAATTTCGATTTGTGAAAGATGTGATAATCCGAGCAGCTTGTCAGCATGCCTGTCTCTTTCAGGCCAGCTTCCTGTACCAGGTGAAAATCGCCCTTGACCGCGCGAATCCATCCGGTGCACTCAGGATATTTATGGCCGAGCGCCCGGCATTTGTCTAATGTCTCACGATCGTTTTTCGTGTAGAGAAAAAATTCTGTCTGCCTTATCACTCCATTAGGCCCGCCAAGGCGCGAGAGCATATCGTAAATCCGCACCATTTGGTCAACCGTGTACGGCGGACGGGCCTGTTGCCCATCTCGGAAAGTCGTGTCCGTTATCAGCAGCTCTCTATCCTTTATAGAGTTGAAATCAAACTTCACTGCCTCACCGTCAATATACTCAACCACCGGACTATCGAAGCGAATCAGCGGCGGCAGACTATATGGAAAAATCTGCTCCAGCAAATTCGGTACTTCGCAGTCCACAAGCGGATGTAACTTCTTTGCCTTACCCATCAAAAAACCTTTCATCCACGAATTGCAGCTTATTGTTCTACTTCAACGCCCTGCTGCCGGCACACCTGAGTAATGAATTTGACCGCACTGCCGACCGTCTCGACCGCCAGTGCAGCGTCCTCATCCATTTCGATGCCGAATTCCTCCTCAAACATTGCGACCAGCTCGATCGATTGCACGCTCTCCGCTCCCAAATCCTCCGTGAAGCTGTGCTCCGATTTGATCTGGTCTGGCTCCAGCCCCAGGATTCGGGCGGTTACTTCTTTGACACGTTCTTCTACTGTTGCCATCAATCTATCTCCTGACTTTATGTTGTTATCTGAACATTGCTTTGCGGCCTCTTCTTACAGCTTCATCTCGCGCGGGCGCTGTCATCTGGAAAACGGCGTCCCACATCGCTTGCTCAGCCGGCGTCCACTGGCGTTCTCGCCGGCTCATCGCTACTTTGGCCGTCTCGTATAACCTGCTCCTGCCAAATCCCTTGGTTACTACGCCCTCAACAAGCCACGCAAACGATGGAATAAACTTCGGCAATGGCTTTCCCGTCGCCATTACTACTGCCATAGCCCCAATGTAGCAGCCCGTATTGAGCAGCGTTCCAATCGAGGTCTTGGTATGGTCTCCAATAAACGAGCCGACCTTCGTCGATCCAGTATTTATAGCCCCCTGCCCCTCCAGCGTAATAGAGACGTTTGAATAGTCGTTTTTCAGATCGCTATTGGTTGTCAGAGCACCGAGATTGACCCACTCGCCAATATAACTATGCCCGATGAACCCATCATGGTATTTGTTCGAGTATCCGTGAATAATGGACTGTTCCACTTCGCCGCCGATTCGGCAGCACGGCCCAAATGTATTACCACTGCGGCATTTGGCTCCCAGCAGGATTGATTCTTTGCCGATGTAGCATGGGCCTTCGATTCGGCTAAAAGGCTGTATTTCTACTCCCTCATCGATGTATACGGGGCCATTTTCAGCATCGATAACGACCATCAGGTGTACTCGTGCCCGCGGTCCCACGAAGATGTCCGTCTTGCTGCCAAGGATTTCGCCAGGCTTCTCTACTTTTCCTTCGATTCCACACTTTCCTGCCGCTGCAAAGTCAGCAGTTATCTGCTCGGGATTAGCCAACACAATGTCCCAGAGATATTCCCACGTGCGAAACTTGCACGTAACATTTGGCAAATGTGTTTTGGCCGAAGCAATAAAGTCC
>Ga0172365_10003144_pt1 | contig 12288 bp, 9 predicted proteins | sample LakKivSesite48cm_FD_114535 | JGI IMG/M metagenome (GOLD analysis project Ga0172365, IMG submission 114535) | Sediment microbial communities from Lake Kivu, Rwanda - Sediment site 48cm | ecosystem: Environmental > Aquatic > Freshwater > Lake > Sediment | place: Rwanda: Western Province, Lake Kivu...
CCGGTATCGCCCATGACTTCAATAACATGCTCCAGGGGATTTCTGGATTTGTGGAACTCGCACTCCTTGAACCACATGTCCATGAATCAACTGAAAAATACCTGAATGACATCTTTTCCCTTGTGGACCAGGCAACTCGCCTCATCAAGCAGATTCTTGACTTCAGCCGGAAATCCATTATGGAGTCAATTCATCTCTCCCTGGGCTCATATATCAAAGAGTCAATAAAGCTATTACAGCGTATTATCCCGGAAACTATAAAACTGCGATTTGTTTACTCAGCCGGGAATGACTGGATTTACGGTGACCCCACCAGAATCCAGCAGGCAATCGTGAACTTAGTCATCAATGCGAGGGACGCCATGCCCAGAGGCGGAGAATTGATTGTCGCCGTCTCGCCCTTTATCACAGAAGATGGCAAATCCACACCCTACCCTAATATGCCGGCAAGGCAATGGGTAATGGTGGAAGTAACTGACACAGGATACGGCATCACGCCAGAGAACCTTCCCCATATCTTCGAACCATTCTTCACCACAAAGGGAAGAGGCAAGGGGACCGGTCTGGGGCTCTCTCAGGTGTATGGTATCGTGAAGCAACACGGCGGATATATCACGGTTGATTCGGAAGTGGGCAAAGGAACAAAATTCACCATTTATCTGCCAGCATCCGAAGAGGTTGAAAAAGATGTCAAGGAGACAGATAAAGTATTACAGCGAGGCAAGAATGAGATTATCCTCCTCGCGGAGGATGACCCCACCGTTCTCCTTGTCAACAAGGCACGTCTCGAATATCTTGGATATAAAGTCCTGCCCGTAACTGATGGAAAAAATGCATTGGAGATTTTTGAACAATCCAAGGACACCATTGACCTTGTAATATCCGACACTGTCATGCCTGAAATAGAAGGCGTGACGCTGTTCAGGGAACTTAAAAAACGCTCACCTGATGTTAAAATGATTCTCGTTACTGGATACCCTATGGACGGGTATCGGGAGATTATGAAACTTGGGGTCAAGATTATCCAGAAACCCTTTGGTAAGGAAGAATTATCGCAGGTAGTGCGTGAGGTAATTGACGGTTCATAAGCCCGTAAATTTCGGCTCTCTACTGACGTTCTTTAGACCATGTCTAAATTTGCGGACGGATAGTGGGCATTTTAGAGGGCAAAATTGGCAAAAAACAGGACATCTACCTGCAGAAGACTTGCATTGAGAAAAAAATGCGTATTGAAAACATCAGACTTAGAGTAGATGAACAGCGGACTTCAATCCGTAGGTCGGGGGTTCGATGCCCTCCTGGCGCGCCAGATAATTTTTCTGCTCCCCCAATGTTTTTTAATCATGTCCGATAATCGGCGTTGATTTTGACGTAGTCGTAGGTGAGGTCGCAGGTCCAGACCGTCGCAGACTTTGTGCCACATTTGAGGTCGATGTGAATTGGCACTTCGTGATTTTCCATGATTCGGCGAAGCCTCTCTTCGGATTTCACCCGCGGCGCTCCTTTCGCAAAGAGGAGCTCCGTTCCCATGTGGACGGTTATTTTTCCGGGGTCAAAGGAGGCGCCTGAATTTCCAATGGCGCAAATGATGCGCCCCCAGTTGGCGTCTTGTCCGAATATGGCGGTCTTTACCAGATTTGACGTGGCGACAGCCCGCGCAACTTTTCTTGCATCCTTTTCTGAGCGGGCACCTGTTACGCTGACCTTGATTAGCCGCGTGGCGCCCTCCCCATCCTCCGCAATCTGGCGGGCAAGCGACTGGCACAAGTCTATCAGGGCGGATTCAAATATCGTGTAATCCTTGCCGGCAGGTGTGATGCGACTGTTGCCTGCGCAACCATTGGCAAGGAAGAGAAGGGTGTCATTTGTGCTGGTGTCGCCATCAACGGTGACGCAGTTGAAGGAGCGCTCCGTGGCGCATCTGCCTGCCTTGCATAGCGCCGGCGCCGAGACAGCCGCATCTGTCAAAATGAAGGCAAGCATGGTTGCCATCTGCGGATTAATCATGCCTGCTCCCTTTGCCATGCCAAAGAATGTGATGGTTCTCCCGCTGACCTCAAGGTCGAGAGAGGCGGTTTTAATCTTCGTATCTGTTGTGATTATTGCCTCGGCGGCGTCATGGAGCCCACCTGCGCACAATTCCTGCGCCACCCGATTCACGCCCGCCCCTATTTTCTCCATGGGGAGGTAAGGACCGATAACGCCCGTTGAGGCAACAAGGACCTCATCCGTGCGGCAGGCGACAGCCCTTGCAACAAGCCGCGCCATCTTCCGTGTGTCAGCCAGTCCATTCTTGCCGGTGCAGGCATTGGCACATCCGCTGTTTGCTATGATGGCGCGAGCCACGTGATTTTTAAGATGAGCGCGGGATATCTGCACTGGCGCCGCCGCAAAGGCATTCTTCGTGAAGAATCCCGCCGCCACACAGGGCGCATCTGAGACAATCAGGGCAAGGTCTTTCCCTCCGCTCTTCTTAATGCCGCACGCAACCCCCGCGGCGCGAAAGCCCATGGGATATTTTACGTTCTGATTCATTACAGCCCAATTCATTCATTCATGATCTTGATAATGTCCGCGACATCTATTATTCCATCATTATTTTCATCAATGCCCTGAAGGACTTCATCGGGCAAAGGATAAAGACCCAGAATATGATCTTTTATTATTGTGGATTCCATGAACTTCGAACGATAAATATAAAACTTTTCACATGTTGAAACATAGATGTATTTTCCATTATAACCAACATAAAACATCATATCGGCGGAATTGACGGGTATATCATAAGCTACTTCTTTTGGAGATTCGGGATTGCTGACATCGAGGATGCGTATCCCGCCAGTTATTGCCGTGACAATTGCGAATCGCCCAATTATACAGGCATCAATCGTTCCATCACAATTGCTGAACTTATATACGCCTATTTCCGTCGGCAGTGTCGGAGTTGTCACGTCAATGATATTTAGAGACCGACAGGCGCTGGTAGTAACATAGGCACGACTGCCTTGAACATATATATTGTAAGCATAGGCGTAATTGGATAGAGTGCAAGAGCCGACCTTTTGGGGATTTGAGGGATTGGAAATATCCACAACACTTATATTATTTCCGCCGGCTCCCGCAGTTGTATAAGCATAATTGCCCTGCACAAAGATGGACATATGTGTATCATTGGGAACGGAGCATTGACCCTTTTTCTCCAGATTCAATGGGTCGGAAATATCATAAACATTCAAACTCCCGCTTGAGAGCAAATATAAATAGTTATATCTCACGAATAAATTCCGCGTTACAAGGTCAGTTATAGTTTTAAGCAACTTGGGCTGTGAGGGATTTTCCACATCCACAATGGATAAAACATCGTTCACCTCATCGACTGTATAAATATAGGAGCCATTCTTGGAAATGCTGTGCAGATAGCTCTGCAATTGCACAGACCCCAGCAATTCAGGTTTGACAGGGTCAGCGAGGCTCAATATTCCCAGAGGGCTATATGAAGTTGAGGAATTCCCGAAATTTCCATATACCAGATTATTCTGGATGAGGAAATTGCCGCTCAAAATATCGAGGCTTCCCACTTTCTCGATGTTGAGATTATTGGCTTGAATAAGTAATGGAATCATAAACATAAAGGAGAATGTCATGAAGGTTTTCATTGGCATTTCTCTTGATTTTATATTAAAAGTCCTTCTCTTTCATCGAAACCGAAGATTATATTCATGCACTGAATCGCCTGACCGGATGCGCCTTTCATGAGATTGTCTATCACGCTGATAATTATGAGGCGGTTCGTGCGTCTGTCAATCTTCATTCCAATGTCGCAATAATTAGTGCCGATGACAGTCTTTGTCGTGGGATATTGTCCCTCGGAGAGAATACGCACAAATGGCTCGCCGTTATAAAATCTCTCATACTCCCTGCGAATCTCATTCTCATCCACGCCGCTTGCCATATTGACATAGATGGTGCTCAGGATGCCGCGTTCCATGGGGGCGAGGTGGGGCGTGAACTGAATGAGAATGGGCTTTCCCGCGAGCAGGGAGAGTTTCTCTTCAATCTCTGGCGTGTGGCGATGCGTGGAGATGGAATAGGCGCGGATGGATTCGTTGCATGAGACATAATGCGTCTGCGGTGTGGCGGCGCGTCCCGCTCCAGAAACGCCTGATTTGGAATCCGCAATGATGGAACGCTTGTCAATCCAGTCGGTTTTCATGAGCGGTGCGCAGGCGAGGATGATGCCTGTGGGATAACAGCCGGGGCAGCCGATGAGGCGAGCCGTTTTGATTTTTTTGCGATAGAGCTCCGGCAGACCATAAACCGCCGAACTATTCAGGTTTGGTGCGGCGTGGGTGATGGCATAGGTCTTTTCATAAAGGGTGATATCCTCAAAGCGGAAATCGGCGCTGAGGTCGATGACAATTTTCCCTGCATTGTAAAAAGGTGCGGCATATTCCTGAGCCACCTTATGTGGGAGTGCGAGGAAAACGACGTCAGCAAGTCGGCTCAATTTCTCAATTTCTGCCGGTTCAATCACGAGTGGCGTCCGACCCCGAAACTCAGGGAAGTTCTCAATGAGGGATTCCGGCGCATCCAATTTATCCGCCAGAGCCACAAGTTCCACCTGCGTATGACGCAGGAGAATGGCGATGAGCTCACGGGCGGCAAATCCCTTCGCACCGACGATGCATGCTTTTACTTTATTCATCGCTGACTCCTTAACCCGCCTTTCTTGCGGCGAGGAGCATCTCATCCACATTTGCCACGTGCGCCTGTTTTTCCAGCCAGTATTCATTCCGGCGCTGGGCGTTCAGCTCCTCAACCGTCTTGCCCTGCTGTTCAACCCATGTGTAATATTTCAGATTGTGCCAGCGTTCACGCGCATCACGCGTCCCTTCGCAGATCCAGTCGAGCTTCTGCCCGTGAAAAATGGCGTCGAGCCTTGCTTTTGCCTCCGTCTCATCCATCCTGCCACACTGCTCATCCATCTTTTTCATCACAGAGTGATAGCGGTCAATGGCATCCGTGCAGACCGTAACGATGAGGTCATCCTTGCCAAAACCGTAAAACTTCGCCGTCTTGATGGCGCCGAGGACATTGCAGACTCCGCTGATGCCGAAGATTTCTGACATTTTGCGGACATCTTCCGCCTTCACGCCATGTCGGGACATCACATTCCATCCCGCCTCCTCAGTCAAGAACTGCAATCCCTTCTTGCACTCAAGGTCGTCAATGCACATGAGGGCGTCCATGTTGCCCACGTGGTGAATCCAGGTCACGTGCTTGTCGCCGATGCCCTGAATGTCATGCGCGCCGTAACCGTTGCTGAAGAGGGTCGGGCATTGAACGGGCTCAAGTCCAACGATTTTGTGCTCGCCCCAGACCTGCTTCAGGCGGTCGCCAGCCGCAATGGTGCCTGCGGAACCCATGGCTGAGACAAAAGCGGCGACTCGTCCATTACCAATTCCTTGCCTTGCGAGTTCACGCGTAAGCTCCACAATCGTGTTCCCTGTGACGTAATAATGAAAGCGATAATTGCCCCAGACCTCAAACTGGTTCAGGATGCGGATGTTCAGGTCGGAGCGACGCAGTTCTTTGCACTTGTCATAAATCTCCTTCACGTTTGATTCACAGCCCGGCGTCAGGATGAGGCGCGCGCCGTATCGGCGTATTATTTCAAAACGCTCCTTGCTCATCCCTTCGGGGAGAATCACAATAGAGTCGAATTTCATGCGACAGCCGACCCATGCACCGCCGATGCCGTAATTACCCGTGCTGGGCCAGACAAGGGTGTGCTTTGCCGGCTCAACATCGCCCGAAAGTTGCATGTCAACGAGCACAGAATACGTTGCGCCGACCTTGTGGCTTCCTGTGGGGAAATCTTTGGAATAGAGGACGGCAATGGGTGCCTCCACGCCCGTGAGTTCCTTCGGCAGGAGCATGTGATATATCCGGTTATCGGCATCCTTCCAGGTGATATTAAAGAGATTTATGGGGTCGAGCGGGTCATCCGTTCGCATTTTTAGCGCGCGGGCACGAATGGCGGAATCAATAAGCGACGGGTCAAGCATCTCCGCGAACGTCGGACCGAGAACAAGATTCTTTTTTCCCACAGCGAGTCTCCTTGTTTCATATAAAACATGAGAAATTCTCAGCTACTTCGGCTCACGCATCATCGTCAAACAGATTTTGACGTCTTTTCTTCTTGCGAAGACGCACCACAGTTGGGGAGGATACAGTCCTATAGGCATACACAGCCCGCAGGAGGTGATTGATTATGAAGAAAAAGTTTGATTGTGTGGAAATGAAGCGCAAAGGAGCGCTCAGGATATATGAGGAAACCAAGGACATGACCTTTGAGCAAAAGGCAGAATACTGGCGTAAACTCAGCGAGAAAGCCATGAAGGAACATGCACGGAGGCAAAATCGGAAGATGACTCCTTCAGCGAGATAAACTAACTCATGGTTATAATAAAATATCCCATAATATTATTTTGTGAGTGAGAATCATTCAAAAGTCCGCTATTGGCATAATTATCGGGAGCAAGTCGGATTGGACACTGGCGGAAATTAAGAAACTGGAACTTTCATGCATGTTTAAAATCGCCTCCGCAAATGTTGGACCCAGAATCCATTTAGATTTTTCCACGTGCCGACTCCTTGTTTAAAAATACCAGTAAAAATAGTGTTTCTACTTCTCCCCGTTTTTCCCGTCAAACACAAAGTAACTCATATCTGTAATATGCAATGCAACTTTTCAGATTAATATTTCTCCTTGACGCTCAGGATAAATTGGCATCCCGTATAATTTGTCCTTTTTACGGGATGCAAGGGTTCATGTGCGACTAAGGAATGGGGATATTCGCCGATGTCGGAAAGCAGTTTCTATCTTGAAGCCATATAAACAACAATTGGATTGAAAGATTGTCATGGAAAAGCGTTCTATTTACCGGTTATCACCGGTGACACGCTTTATCTTCTGCAGGATTTTTCCACTGCCCTTTTTGATTATCGGTGCATTAGCTTTGCACTCTGGATGCAAGGACCTTTTGCAAGCAATAGATAGCAAAACATGGCCAACAGCCAAAGGTGTAATCCAACAATCAACAATCGAACATCATGAAGACAATAAAAGTAGTGGAACATATCATGCCAATGTCAGGTATGATTTCGAAGTCAATGGAATAACTTATAGTAGTAATCGTGTCAACTTTGGTAGCATTGGTACAAGCAGTTCCTCGTATGCCCGTCGAATTGCAAATGAATTTCTGATAAATTTTGCGGTTAATCTCTCTAATTTGTTCAAATTAACTTTTTTGAGCAACAGTTTTAGTCCAAAAGAAATATGTTGCATGAGATTTGCCAGACGGTTCATTTTATAATTAATTCAAATGTGAGCATGAATCAAGCTGAAGATCAGGATTTGCAAATTTGATGTGCATATTTGGAGGAATGAGAATATGACAGCCATCACGATTGCGTTGCCGGACGAGCGTTTACAAAAATTGCAGGAGATAGCTGTGCGCCTGCAAGTAGCCCCCGAAGAACTGGTCCGCGTTAGTGTCGAAGAATTACTGACCCGCCCTGAAGAAGATTTTCGTCGTGCTTTGGATTACGTGTTGAACAAAAATGCAGAACTCTATCGGCGGTTTGCATAGTGCATTATATCACTCTCAGCGAAGGAATTTGATAAGTATTCTCCCTAAATTATTCAAAGTGTGAGCGAGAACTATGCAAAAGCCCATGATTGGCATAATTATCGGGAGCAGGTCGGATTGGATGCTGGTGGAAAAGGCGTTAGCTGAGATTAAGGAACTGGAACTTTCATGCACGGTTAAAATTGCCTCTGCGCACCGCTTGCCCAAAGCCGTTGAGAAATGGGTCGCCGAGGCGGAACAGGCGGACGTGAAGGTCTTTATCGCCATCGCCGGAATGTCAGCCGCGCTACCGGGCGTTGTGGCGTCATACACACTCCTGCCAGTCATCGGTGTCCCCGTGGAGAGGGGAATGCTTCGCGGGCAGGACGCCCTTAATTCCATCGTTCAGATGCCTCCGGGGGTGCCGGTCGCCACGGTCGGCATTAACAGCGTCCAGAATGCACTACTCCTTGCCGCAGAAATCATCGCCCTGCATGACCCCGAATTGAAGAAGCGTCTCGATGCATTCCGAAAAAACCTGGCTGATAAAATAGATGAGGAACACTCGGAGCTTGTGAGACTTTTTCCCCACCTCGACCTGCATCCCCCAAAGGAAGTGGCAAAAGAAACTGTTGAAGCGGAGAAAAAGCCGATTAGTTTGCAAAAACTGCCTGAAGCAGACAGCACTGAAAGGAAACTCATTTGCGAGGTCGACCCGGATAGTCCATCCTATGAGATTATAGAACGCGCCGCCGATACCATTCTTGACGGCGGGATAATCGCCATCCCCACGGACACGGTTTATGGTCTTGCCTGTGATTCCACAAATGTGCGCGCCGTGAAGAAACTTTATGAACTTAAAGGGCGTGACGATACAAAGCCGATTGCAGTGCTGATTGACAGCATGCGCACACTCTCTCATCTTGTTCAGCGCATTCCGAAGGATGTGGAGATGATGCTGGAAGAGCTCTGGCCCGGCGCACTGACGGTGGTTTTTCCCAAACCGGTATCAATGCTTTCCGCCGTGTCGTCGGGACCATCCATCGGCATCAGGATTCCAGACTGCGTCATTACCTTAGGGGTCATCAGCATGCTGGCACGACCGCTCGCCGTGACGAGCGCAAATCCTTCCGGTCAGCCGCCTGCCACAAACGCCGCCATGGTTGAAAAATATTTCGGTTCAAAGATTGATATGATTTTGGATAATGGTAGGACAGAGGCGGAGGTGGTCTCCACCGTTCTCTCCGTTATTGAGGAACCTTACATCATTCTTCGCGAGGGAGCCCTCTCCCTTGAAACCCTCAGCCGTCATCTGAAAAATCTGCGCAAAAAGTAGCCCAACATAGATTCTTGGAATCCATGAAAAAATGAGATATATTCACCACAGAGCCACAGAGGACACGGAGAATTCCTGTATTTCTAAATTTTCCGGTCGCCGGATGTGCGGAGTTCAACGTCCTGAATCTGGATAGACTGCCCATCCCGGCTTGGTGCATCACGGGGGATTGAAAGCGTAAAAATGTGTTTGCCAGTGGTAAGTTTGGGAATCGTCACATCCAGCTGGACAAATTCATTCCAGTTTTTCCCGCCTGCGAATATTGCCTCTATTGGTTCCCGCTCATCCACCTTGATAAGAAGCGGGACATTCTTGAGCGGACTCGCAAGGAACAGCACACAGGTGAAATCACCCTCTATCCGGGTATTGAATTCCCACGACATCGACTCGCCCTGTCGTGCGGAATAGTAGAACTGTGTCTGTGCATACTCATAATGGACGCTTAGCCGATTCTGGTCGATTCCGCTGGCATCGCCCACTGGCAGAATAACCAATTTCCCCGGTTGCAGGCGCTTGCGCCAGAAGGTTTCGTAACGAGCGCCCATTTCATTGAGGGGCTGGGGCGGGTTGGCGGCAATCTCGGCGGCGAACTTGTCTATCATTGCCTTGAGTTCCACCGCTGACATTTGCACCGAGGGCTTGAAATCGGGTCCCGTCGTATAGCGGAGAAGTTCGTCGAACATGTAGCGGGTTGCGACATCGCGGGGGAAGCCCTTGGTGAGATTGAGAGTAGAAATGAAGAGTCTGCCCTTTCCCACCCGAAGTTCGACCATGTACCCCTTACTGCGACCTTTGTGGAAGTTATCGATGGTTCTTATGATTGGTTCTGTTCCAGGCGGGAAATCAACGAGTCGCAGTGACTTTGCGCGATAAATCATGTGCCAGAACTGGAGGTCGCAAAAGCCCTCGTTCGGGAAGCGAGATAATGCCGGATGTGGGTAGATAATCGTCCCGCTGTTGCCTTCGCGACTTGGACTGTTACTGCAGATGGTTAGCCAGTTGGTCAGATTCTCATCCAGTTCGGGAAAAACAGGCGGGGCTTGGCGCACGGTGAGAAGGCGGGTAATATGGAGACCAAAGATGCCCGGCTCCTCAGGCCAGTGCCAGGTTTTGTCAGAGATAATCCAGAGACGTCCACCCTTGTCGAGGTAGTCATAGAATGCCTTCTGCCAGGAATCGGTGATGACCAGACCACCGGACTTCACAGTCGGCGTCCAATCTGTCTTCGTTATGCGTTTAAATTTCTTATAAGTGTCCATATAAACTGAGAAGCGGTCGCGGGGGTCCCAGAGTTTGACGGAACGTTGTATCTCCGGGCTGGCGACCTCAGAAGGGAACGCCCAGAAATACCATTCGTTGTTGATTAGCGGCTTCGTGTCGGGCAGGATGGCTCGCAGGGTGAGTTTAGCCGCAGAAGGGAGTTCGGGAGTAACGACGGAGATTGTCCCGACTCGCGCAACATCCACAGGTTGAACCTTGACATCTTTGAACTCGCCATTGGCAATGACCTGCGGACCATCCATCAGCCACCAGCGGCACAGGGGTGCGCTGAAAGGCTCCTCTCCGTGGTGCGAGATATCGATATCGGCTGTCAACGTGTCGCCGTAGTTAAAGCTTCGCTGATTCCACGTGCAGAGCAAGACAGTTTCGCCATTAGTCCGGAGAAACTCTTCGCATGTCACATTTTTCGGGTCGGCAAAATCATCAACGACGCCTGAGACATAACTGCCACAGTCGACGAAGCGCAACATGCTGTAGCCGTCGAGTTCGGGGAATTTTCGTGCCTCTTCGAGCATTTCCTTGCGACAGAGTGCCTGAATGCTCTCTGAGTTTTTCACGTAAAGCGGGAGGAGATGCTCCAGTCCATTTTTGCGGGCTTTGTCCACCGCCATCTGAATCCAGTCGGGCGTTTTTGCATATTTGCCCGCAAGCTCCGGGTTTGGATATGAGGCGACAAGGGGATACTCATGTGCGATTATTGGGAACTGGTCGCTTTTTCCCTTTCGATTGCCTCGAAGGTAAAGCATGAAATCTTCACGAGCGAACTCTGCCACATGCTCATACTCCCCGATGGGTCGCTCGATGAGGTCGTATTTCCCGTAATCATCGTTGAACGGATTGCTTCCTGAGCGGTTGAGCACGAAGGTTCCCGGGTCCATTTCCTTTGCCGTGTCGTAAAGGGTGTCGAGGCATTTGACGAGACCGGGGTCATTGAGATAAATCTCGTTGCCCACGCTGTAAATGAAGGCAGATGGATGACGCCGCGCCATTTGAATCATGGAGCGCCATTTCTCAAGTGCTTTTTGAAACCTTTCCGATTTGGGGTCATTTCCGATTGCCGTTCCTCCAATCTCCACTTGAATGAACAAACCGACCTCGTCTGCGATGTCCATATAGGTATCGCTTGGGACATGCGTGTGATGTCTATCTGCATTGAATCCGAAGCGGCGCATCTGAATAAGTCTTTTGCGGATTTCATCGGGCGACAGTTCGTCGCAACCGCATCCGCCCTCACCGCCGCACGCCCGGACATAGAATGGTTTCCCGTTGACATAGAACCGTGCATTTCGTGTTTCAAGTTTCCGCATGCCGAAGCGCTGGTGAATCGAGGCGATGGTGGCGCCGTCTTGATTCGTGAATGTCATGCGGAGATGATAGAGATTCGGATTCTTTGGGCTCCATGGAAGTGGGGAATCGACCGATGACTCGATAGAGGTGTAATTCCCCTTTGGTGGCAGAATGAAGGGGAACGTATCGGCATTCTGAATAGTGCCATCTGGATGTTCAAACTCGATATTGACGCTCGTGTTCCGAAGCGTCTCTGCCTTTGCGTCATTGAGCCAGATGCGAATCTGGATGTGCCCCTTTTCGGCATCTGTAAGGACAAAGACATCCTGAATTGGTTCATCCCACTGGTGAAGGGCATGAATTGTCGTGGGTGGTAAGGCACACATGAAGACCATGCCAAGTAACCATTTGCGTTCCAAAATGCTCATATCACCACCCCCATAATTTCCGTATTAAATTATTTATGTTATTTGTTTTCGCTCCCCTTTACGGGGAGATGTCTTTTTACGGCACTGACGAGTTTGCCGCATCCCTGTGAGAGCGGGTCGCAACTGGGTATGCCATAGCGTCTTTCGTATTCTTGCGCGGTTTTTTCCACTTGGGCGGGTGTCATCTTTTCATGATTCAGGGCAATGGCGATTATGGGGGCGGATGTGAGTGCTCGCAGGATTGCCATCTCTCGCTCAATGCCTGCCAGACTCAAACCCGGAAAGCCATCATAATATTCCCGCATCGGGGCATGCTGAAGGA
>Ga0172365_10003145_pt1 | contig 12285 bp, 11 predicted proteins | sample LakKivSesite48cm_FD_114535 | JGI IMG/M metagenome (GOLD analysis project Ga0172365, IMG submission 114535) | Sediment microbial communities from Lake Kivu, Rwanda - Sediment site 48cm | ecosystem: Environmental > Aquatic > Freshwater > Lake > Sediment | place: Rwanda: Western Province, Lake...
AAACATCCTATATCAGGCAGGCATGTGTAATATTTTTTCGGTGGGATGGGAAAATCTGGTTTGACAGAACTTCCTCGTTGAATGGTATGATTCAAAATTACTTATGGATAATTTGAAAAACACAACTATTCTGGTCGTGGATGATGATGCGGGGCAGAGGAGTCTGCTGGCGACGTTTCTTTCCAGAGAAGGTCTGAACGTCCTGACGGCGGCGTCCGGTGATGAGGCGCTCCGCATCCTTGACACCAATGACGTCTCCATGATGATTACGGATGTCCGCATGCCCGGCATGTCCGGCATTGCCCTCATGTCCGCATGTCGCCGGAAAATTCCAGGATTACCCGTCCTTATGGTGACCGCCTTTCCCGACATTCGGGATGCCGTTGAAGCAGTCAAGGATGGAGCTATCAACTATCTTCAGAAACCCATCGACCTGGTTGAACTTCTACAATCTATCCGGAGCGCCCTGAAACGTGAAATACCACTGGCAGAGGATTTCAGCGATGAGACTCTTTTGCTTCTGCCCGAAGGCATCATTGTTCGAAGTCCGCAGATGAGAATTGTTTTCAGAGAGGCAATATTTGTTGCAAGTTCCGAATCTCGAATTCTAATCACGGGAGAAAGCGGTTCGGGTAAGGAAGTGGTGGCAGATTTGATTCATCAGAGAAGCAGGCGCGCTAACAAACCTTTTATCAAAATTAATTGCTCCGCCATCGCCGAGAATCTGCTTGAAAGCGAGCTCTTCGGTCATGAAAAAGGCGCATTCACTGGCGCCGCAAATCGAAGAATCGGTTGTTTCGAGGAGGCGAATGGGGGGACAATCCTGTTGGACGAAATCGGTGAAATGTCGCCCGCCCTTCAGGCAAAACTCCTGAGAGTCACCCAGGATGGATGCTTTTACCGCGTCGGCTCCAGTCGAGAAATCCGGACGGATGTCCGCATCCTTGCCGCCACGAACAGCAATCTCGACAAGGCGGTTGTAGAGGGGCGCTTCCGTGAAGACCTCTTTTATCGCCTGAACGTGTTTGAAATTTATGTCCCGGCTCTCCGTGAACGACCCGACGACATTATTCCCATCGCAGAATATTACGCCGAAAAATTCTGTGGCGAAAAACCCCGCTTCTCTGAATCAGTCATTCAGTGCATAGAGGCATACGACTGGCCTGGCAATGTCAGGGAACTGCGGAATGCCATGGAGCGTGCCTCTCTCCTTTGCCGGGGAGGCATCATACTGCCAGAGCATCTCCCGACTCGCATCAAAAAGATTGCTGAATCTTTCGCACTGCCCATCGAGGAAAAAATGAGCGGGCGCACCATGGAAGACGTTGAGCGTGAAACAATCTTAAAAACACTGCGTGAAAACAATTACAACCGCAGTGTCACTGCGCGGACACTCGGCATCAGCCGCCGTGCCCTCCTATACAAAATCAAACGCTTCCGCGAACAGGGACATAACGTCGGCCCAGAACAGACATAATTCCGATTCCGAATCCGTTGCGAATACTGTTTGACACCCGTGCCCCTCTCATGGCAAATAACTTTTGTATTTCTCAATTACAGAACGATACAGTCTGCGTTAGTTGTTTTATACAAACTATATAGTCATTGGTTAGACTCGGTGAGTTGAAGATGTTCAACCCTGAACCAAGAATCATCACATTCGACAATATCAGTGTAACCGTCAAAATGATGGATGATTCATGGATTATCAACCGATGTGTGAGCCATTCGCCCTTTGTGCCCAAGCTTGGTGTTGTCTGGTCTCACGAGGATCGTTGCAGTCGTCTTCAGATCCCCGGCGACCGGTTCGAGGATGCCATGCGGTCATTTCGTGACACTTACGGCAATACTGCCGTCATCGCATGGGATGGCGATGTGGCTTTAGGCCACATTATCTTCGTGCCAAAAGCCGAAGCCAGAAGGTGGAAAATGCGGTATCACGAGCGTATGCCTACATCCCTAGATGATAACAAGACGTTGGTTGTTGAAGCCGTGGGTTTCTGTTCAATCGGAGGACAGCAATACAGAGGACACGGCATAGGGAGGGCTATGGCTGACATGATGATTGATTGGGCAAGCCAAAACGGCTGGAACAGACTACAGATTTTTGGCGTTCCCTCAGGCCTTTTCCCCGGACACTGGATGGATTCCTGCATGCCACCAAAGCCGTTCTGGAAGAAGTTCGGGTTCAAGGTGTTCAGCAAGACGCGAAACGGCAAAACCTGGGAGGAGGTCAGAACAGATCATCTTGCAGACAACCCACGGAATAATTCAGAGGAAATGGAGTTCAAGAAGCAGATCATTGCCAACATGAAAGACCCTAAGTCTTCAGAGGAAGACTGGGCTTATGATTTTGACATGGAGAAGGCTCTGAACTTGTTGCAAGAAATTGCTTGAAATGACAACAGGAAGGAAATGGAAGGAAATGGGGTCAATCTACCAGCTAAATACACTTATGTTGTCCTGCTGGCGCAAGTCTGACTTGATATAATAATGAACGCATCTCCAACTCTTATTTCTGTCATGACAGGTGAGACAGATAAAAGAGCGAATTCAGAATTACGAAAATATTTCGATGTATTGTTTCCAATCTCATTCGGTTCAATCTAAAAGGTTGTTCAGTGGACGCACAGACACTTGGTATCGGTCGCCGCGCCCTCCTTTATAAAATCAAACGCTTCTGTGAACAGTGACATGGCGTCGTCCCCAATATCTCTGCAATACGAATAATCCCGATTGTGGCATCAGCGACCAATTTCCGGGTATAAACCGCCACGCCATGACCTTAATGCAACATGAAGGCATTTGGATTCGGGTCGGCGGTGATGCCTTTGTGCAGATTGGGAAGAATTGTCTCTGAGAGGTAATCGGTGTATGAGAAGAGCACAAATCCCTTCGCATTCAACCGGCGCGCAATGAGTATTTGCACGATTACCTGGTCTGGGGTCATGGAACTCGAGCTCGTCACGACTCCGATGCCCGGATAGAGAGGAACCTGTCCCGCCACATGATTCATCTGTGTTTCCACAAGAGACTGGAATGTGGAGTTAGAATTTGTGTAATCCATCGGGCACACGAAATCGAGATAGCCATTCTGCACCCATGATACCCAATCCTGCGCAACGCTTGTCCGGCACGAGGGATAACTTGAGAAGACGGCGGCGGATATTTTTATATTTTTTTTCCTTTCACTGATTGCGGTTCTCATATCGCGCACCAGACGCGTAATCTGCTCGCAACGCCAGTCACGGTAGGCATCCTTATTGACCCCGCTATAACAATCCATTGGCCAGTTTGCCACGACGATTCCGGTATCATTTTGAAACCTCTCTCGGCAGCCATTGCAGTAACAACATGTCTCATCGGGATATCGGATGAAGTCGTAATGAATCCCATCGACATCGTAATTGTCGACAATCTCAAGCATGACGCTCATTTCAAGTTCATAGTTGAGCGGATTGGACGGGCACAGCCAATCCACGGTATTGCCGTAAACATCAACCTGTGTCCTATTTTGTGCACGCATGTCGTCAATGAAACTCTGTGGTGCATACAAGAGAATCCAGTTCAATTTCCTGACGTGTGTCTGGACGCCGCGAGGCTTGCATGCCTTGACACACTCGGCGATGTGGTCGCCATAAAGGTCATAAACATCAGAATGGGGAAGGTATTGACTGTTGTAATGGGCAATGCCGCCTGTAGCCATGTAGGGCATGACTGCATTGAATTTGTTCAGCGAGAGGTCGCGAGCCATCTTATCCCAGCCTTCCACGAAAGGACCCGACTGGTTATTGTAACTTGCCCAGACGGCGCGGAATTCGGGTAGTTGCGATTTCTGGGCAAGATAATATGCATCCAAAAGATATAGCTGAACGCTTGTCAGTTCATCGAGATTTTGACAGAACGTCCCAGACGTCAGAGACTCGAGCACCGAGGCGCGGAGAAGCGTGGCGCTTGTTAATCTCTCTTCCACAAGACCGACGCGCGGAGTCTGAAGGGCGGATGCACGAATCCCGGCGACTGCTTCATCGAAATCCTGATATTCTCCGATTTTGCCAATGCCGCGCGCTGTATTTTTAATCGTCTGCTCCTGAATTTCGGGGAGAAAATAGGCGACAAGCGAAAGAATCAATCTCTTTTTATTTTCAATGTCATCGTTGAGAAGGATATGCGACATATAAGCCCCATTGTTGCCGATTATCCATGCAGGGTCGTCCAGTAATATCCCATTGGTATCTTCCCAGTAAGCGAGAACCTGCGCATCAGGTGTAATAGGCTTCACTTTGAAGAATCCCCATGAAGCCTGTTTTATATAAGGAGGAATACAAGGGACGATGTTCGACTGAAATTGCATGGCTTTCAGCGGAATTGTCGCGCCCCCCGTAAGTTGAATCCCCAGCAGATTGAAAATCGCTGTAGGCGCTGTGTAGAAGATGATGATTTTGCCGCCGGATGACACGAAACTCTGGATTTTAGCAACCTCTGTGGAAGTCATACTATTGCTGTAAGGAAAAATGGCGAGTTTGGAACCGGTCAGCCCGCCTGTTTCAACATCTTCCTCCGATATGACGCCGTAATCGATACCCCCGGCATCCAGACAGGTACTGATAAGGGCGGTCGTGGATTCCGCTGTGGACTGGTAAGTGCTTTTTGTCCCTTTGACGACAGTGATTTGCGGAGTCAGCACGACCAGCTCATTGGCGATGATTTCCGTATCGACGTTCTGCCCCTTCCATGGCGATATGCGGATTCCATCGAGTGAATTCCAGCCTGTCGGGGTGCCTGAAAATATGAAATTGCCTCTTGCACAGCTCAGGAGTTGCCATCCCTTCTGAAGATTCCCGAATGTGCGGCTATACCATCCACTTCCGCTTCTGAAATACAGCGTGAAACTGGAGATGGGAACAGGATTTGTGATATATAATCTCAACTTAACAAGAGTGTAACTGGTGAAGTCCTCCGAGATGTTTGTATCCCAATAACACCGGCTGTCCATTTGTGTGAAGTTGCAGGGGAAGCGGACGCCGGGCTCTTCCAGATTGGGTATGCCCTCGTAAAGACCCACCGGTGAGGTGCCGGTGAGCGGTTTCCATGCGGTGCGTGCGGCTTCTGTCGTGGCAAAATCGAAGACATGGAGCACCCTCTCTGCCACCGCCTGAAAACAGACAAGCCAAAACATGGCAGCAATCAAAGGCAACAAATGGGTCTTATAAATTTTCATTAAGTTCCACAGGCAAAAATTTACATCTTTAAGAATGCCTTACGATAAAGTATTCCTAATTTATTGATGCATAGGACTGCAAATCATTTTTTAGTCACGCACTTTTATACAGGATTAAACGCTTGCGCAAACAGGGCTATGATGTAAAACTCGACCAGAGATGATTCTGTTTATGTGCGAAAATCTGCTTCGAAGTTTGCTCTTGAAACGGCTACATCGGTTAGATTATATATTATTGTAATAGATAATATCTGAATAATAATTTTTATCGGAGAAATGCTATGCTAAACACATATACAGCAAAATTCACGCGGGTTGAGTCGGGATATATGGGGCAGCTCGTGGAATGGCCTGAAGTTGTCACCGAGGGTCGAAATCTTGAGGAATGCCGCGATATGCTGCGCGATGCCCTGAACGAAATGATACTTGCCTATCATCAGCAGGGGAAAGGAAAAATTCATGAGCACAGAAGAAATAATGGGTTTTCTACGCCGATTTAAAGAAGCATACCAAAAAAAATATAACATCGTCAAAATCGGCGTTTTTGGTTCAGCGGCAAAAGACTGCATGAACGATAAAAGCGATATTGATATTGTTGTGAACTTGGAAAAGCCCGATTTTCTCGTTCTCATCAGCATAAAGCAGGCGCTGGAAGAACAATTTCATCATCATGTTGATATTGTTCGCTACAGGGAAAACATGAACAAATATCTCAAGCAGAGGATAGATAAAGAGGCAATTTATGTATGATAAGTATCTGGTTCTGAATATATTAACACAAATTTATCAAGCCGCAGTTACTATTAGCAAGCGATTTGAAAATATAAAATCAGCAAATGATTTTACAAATTCAGAAGAGGGCATGGAAAAACTGGATGCGATCTGTATGCAATTAATCACCATTGGTGAAAGCCTGAAGAATCTGGATAAAATCACAAATAAAACCCTTTTAAAAAAATATCCCCAGATAGAATGGGATAAAATCAAAGGAATGAGAGATATTATCAGCCATCATTATTTTGACATAGATACTGAGATTATTTTTGATGTTTGCAAGAATCATATTGATAATCTTGCAAAGACAATAAATCAAATTATCAAAGATATACAGGTCAATAATATCGAACCCAACCAGACTTAATTCCGAAAAACCCGCCGCAAATATTATTTGACAATCTCTCCTCTTTAAAAGTAAATAATATTTGTATTTATTAATCAGCGAATGCGTAGTTCTGTTGATAGCCTATGATTTACGAAAAAAACGGTCTTATCAAGTTTTGGTAACGGCAAAACGCAATACAAAGAAACGGACAAATACATATCGATTTTATATTTACTCAAAACTGCCATGCGAAAGGTCTTATATAGACCAGTCTAATTATTAATGGACGAATGAGCACTATGCCTATTGTATGGAGAATGGAATGACAGTCATAATCATATTCCTGGTGATCGTGGTAGTACTGGTTCTCTGGTATCACTTCACAGACATTACCAAGTATGAATACATCTGTACGAACTGTGGGGCGAAGAAGAAGACTTTTTATCTACCTAAAAAAATACCGAAAAATGTTCGCGTTGCTCAAAATCCGATCTGATTCCGATAGCATCTCCACGCGGCAGAGAATTAAACGAGTTGTATCATGGGCACACCACCGTTGAGCAACGCCTTCGCACTGCTCATGCAGCCGCCAAGACCTTAGTTGAGCGGTTGGAAGGCGCAGTACCTGCAATTGCAGTTGCTGACGAGTTGGAAAAGCTTGCCCGGTTGGTTCAGGAGGGAGCACTTTCGCCAGAAGAATGGAAACGCGCAAAAAGCTTGATATTGGGTCAGCCTAAGGACAAGAAGGACGACGCCATAAAGAGAGTAGCCAAACTGTATCGTGCATATCAAACTGGCGCACTGAGCCAGTCGGAATTTAACGATACAAAATGGGATATTCTGGCTCGGGTTGGGCAGGTGTGAGAAGGGCGTCTGTCAATTCAGTGTAGCAAACGTGGGTTAACGCCCTCGTCGCTGATTTCTATCGTTGGATGAAGAAAAGGATATCAGAAGAGATGGATTGGGTGAAACTCCTAGAGACGCTGATCGCAACCGCTGCTGGTGGGCTTATTTCAATTACCGCGCTCCTCCTCAAATGGCATTTAGACCGCCACAGGGAAGCGGCCGATTGGTTCTTCAAGCGTTACGTTGACGAGGGCATCGATACCCTCATCCAGTTTCTTGACCAATGGTTAGTCTTGGCTGCCATGCCGGCGCCAAGTCCCACTGCACCATTCGGCAATCGGAAGTTCGATGAGGTTCCATCCTTAGCAATCTCGCGCGTCAACGACATCACTGACGATGAAGGACTTTTCCATTGGTTCCAGGCCATAAACGCTGCAATAAAACGTGTACGTGATGCTAATGACATATCGCTGGCAGGCGAGCTCGCTTTAGCTATCGGAACGCAAGTACTCCAACTGAAACAACTTCGTACCTACCTTGTAGGCGTGGGAATCAAGTCAAAGCAAGATGCACATCTCCTACGCAACCGTGAGGAGTTGAAGTCATTCGTCAAGAAGCAGAGAGATATCGTGGAACAGTTCTACTCGGGTCCAATGCGCTCGTTCACACGTGAATATCGAACTAAGCCCGATGAGAAAGAAGATGTTTAACAAGGCAATCAAGCGGAATACCAATAGCCAGCCGCTTCGTGCCCGTCTCTTTATGTCCGCTTATTGCTGACGTTAATACCATGACCTATAAAATTGTATCATAATCCGTCCCGTTGAGTGGGGGAGTTATTCATAGGCGCGGGCGAGCTGGCAGGCGGAGTAGTAGTGTTTGAGGATTTCTTCGTATGAATAGCCCTGAAGGGACATGCCGAGGGCGCCTATCTGGCATAAGCCAACTCCGTGTCCCCAGCCGGCGCCTTTCAGGAGTATTTTTTCGAGCACGCCAGAGGCATTCCTTTTTTGTTCCCAGATGAAGGCGCTGCTAAAAAGAAATTTTTCATGCAGAACGCGCCGTATCTCATACTGCGAATTGATGAAGTGTGACTTTGTTTCGCCTGCCGCATCCTTATAAACGACCTCAAGTTCGTGAATCCGCCCCGAGTTGCCTCTTTTGATAGACTTTAAATCTAAAAATTCCCCAAGGTCGGCAATTGCTCCCTTCATGCGCAGTAAATTCTCCAATGCCTCACGCGAATATTCCACCTGCCAGCGGTAGTAATGTCCTGCAACGTCCACTGCGCCAAGATATTTCACAAGCGTCTCCTCCGGGCAGACCTTTGGAGAGCAGAAGCTGTCGCTGGTGCTTAAAAATTCTCCGGTTACCCATTCACGAATGTTCTCATCCGTCACGGGATTGAAGATTTCCGTTGCCGAGCCGATTGGCGCATCCGTTTCCTCGCTGATTCCGACTGCGCCTTTTCCAAAGATATTCTGCGCCCGCTCCATGATGCCGCCGCAACTCTTGCTGTAATATGCGGGGCAGAGATATCCCTCATGCGTCACAAGAAACATCCCCCGCGAGCGCTCCACACTTCCCGCTACACTATCTGAGAGAAATGTCGTGCCCTGATATCTCTGACAGCAGTCGTCATTGCAGATGGAAAATGGCTCGCCCATATGCTTGTTTTTCAAAAAGACCATCACCCATGTTCGTGCGGCTGTGGCTTGCGCCTTGATGAATTCTGAAGGGCAGACTCCGCTCATCTCGGATGTGACAAGGCAGGCGAGATAAGCCTCAAGAGGTAGCACATTCACCACGATAAGACTACCGTCCCGTGCAAAAAATTCAAGCCGACGTGGATAATGCAGGTCAAACTCCTTTTGCCAGTGAAAACCGCGTCCCGCCATGACACCATGTATAAGAATGCCGCTCTTGGGCGACAGCACCTCCTGCGCATTCACCGCCTCAACGCTCACCATGCCACCGCTCTTCAGAGCCGAACCATCCGGAATGTCGCGGCATATAACCTCATTTCCAGTGGAACTGATGCCAAGGGTCCTTGCGGATGTCCCCTCAAGGAAGGATTCTGTGCCGTTTGCCATAAGTCTGAAACGACCGGGTGGTAGCTCTATTTGTATGTGACTTTTATTATCCTCCCTGAGGACAATCCCCACGCGGCATTCAGGCTCACTTTGTGGCAGGGGAACTTTTTCAATCTCCGGTTCTTCTGCGCTTGCCAACACCCTTACCTCCCATGAATTTTGCAAGGCATTCCCTTCTATTCAGCAATGAAAATTGTTTATGTCTAATTCAGGGGTCAAGACAAATTGCGATTTTTGTTCTATTTTGAAAGTTTTAAATAGTGTTTGACTCCACTTATATATTTCAGCAATTAATAACATAGATAAAAAAGGTGGTCTATATGAAAAGGACATTCATTCTATTTTGTTTTTTAGTTTTATCAATGACGCTCTTTGCCGCACCTGACTTCATCAGTTATCAGGGCAGACTGACTGATTCCGGCGGACAACCGATTACATCGTCTGTGGATGTAACATTCACCTTCTGGGATGCGGAGACTGGCGGTAATCAGCTCGGCGCCTTTTCAGATACGGACATAATCACTCCGCAGGCGGGAGGACTGTTCTCTACGATAATTGGTGATGTTCCCGGCAATCCCATACCTAAACGTATTTTCCTGCACGACAATGTGTGGCTGAACATCAATGTAAACGGCGTTGACCTCTCGCCGAGAACGAAAGTGGTGTCAGTTGGCTATGCCATGCAGTCTTCCCATGCAGACACAGCTACAACTGCCACGATAGCCGCAAATGCCCTTGGATTAACAGGTGGATTGAATAATCCGGGCGATAAGATACAGATTGGAAATGATGTCTGGCTGCAGGTTGCGGCGGATGGTAATATAGAGATTCAAGCCAGCGGACAGCGCTATTGTCTCGGCACATTGAAATGGACGAATCCAAGCACCCTTAGTGACAACATAAGCCCGAATGGACAGGACGCCTATGACCCGCAGGTGGCGATGGATAACAATGGTGGTGCTATCATAACCTGCCAGCAATCTGATGGATTTAATTGGCAGATTTTCAAGAGCGAATATCGTTTCGGTTTCTGAGGCAAGACGCCGATAGATTTGACCTATATGAGAATGTATAATTTCGTTTAATTATTAAGCGTGGATATACAGGATTTTCATGATGATATCCAAGCTTTTCACTTGACACCGATGGCGCCTGATTATCAATATTTTCGTTCGTAAAAAGCAATACACTGAACGCCGCATGATGTTGTGACGATGTCCAGTTGATTGATGGGCAGGTATTTATTCTCTTAATGACTGCCCGAAGTTCCTTTTGTTTGTGTTGTGGAGTGCGGTGAAAAAGATAATCAAATATTCTCTTTTCCTTTGCGTTTATGTCGCCATTTCATCCCCGGCAGGCATGATGTCTATCCATGCAGTCACTCCCCCCAGATTGAAAGGCAATTATGATTACTCAAAAGGTTGGTATCATCGCGTTAAGTCAGGCGACACCCTTTACAAAATAGCCCGGATTTATGACACCCTACCCCAGACCCTTGCTAAGGCAAACGGGCTAAATATTGACGCCACGCTCAAGCCGGGCACCTATATTTTCATCCCTCCAACCTTATCCGGGATTGTTCCACAAGTCACCCCCTCGCCCGGAAATCAATCCTCCTCTGCCCGCAGGGTCGTACACCGTGATTACGGTAAACTGAAATCCGGCAATTCACAATTGACGCCCCCTCTTCCGCCCCTTCGTTATGTGAGGGACGAGGTGGGAAAACGATATGACAAAACTGCAAGGACAACTATTAATGGGGGTAGCCCTGACCCATCCGACTCCTCTCATGTCGCTTCGGCGGATTATTCAAAGACCCGCATTGATTCATCCTCTTACACGGCACGGAGCACGGAAAGACCTTCATCTAAGGGGTTCATCTGGCCGCTCAGGGGGAGGATATTGAAGGATTATTCGGGCGCGAAGGATTCGCCTCATAAAGGACTGGACATATCAGCTCCTAAGGGGGCACTCATCAGGGCGGCAAAGGATGGGAAGGTTATTTACAGCGATGATGGTATCCCCGGGTATGGAAATCTTGTCATTCTGGAACATAGAGATGGACTCTCTACCGTGTATGCAAACAACAGTGAGAATCTTGTGAGGGTGGGCGAGCGGGTGAGTCGGGGTTCGGTGATAGCAAAGGTGGGTAGCACCGGACGCGCTACGACAAATAATCTCCATTTTGAGATGAGAAGAAACGCCCTGCCTGTCAATCCACGCATCTATCTTCCCTGAATCCTACATTTTCCATGAGCATGGATAAAACCCTGAAACCTGTTTCTGTGGCGTAATTTGTTCATTCTTCGGTGGGTTCAAATCTTTGCTGGCGGTTGAACTGGATGAGGGTATTACGAGCCGATTTCAACTCCGTTACGGCATCAGCGAAGGAATCTGACTCAACAGCCTTTCTTCCGCGGGTGAGATAATAAAGAGCCGCCTTACCATATTCCGTGCGGTCTGTGATGCCAGCAAAGACCTTCAGGTGTGCCTTTGCCTTCTTTTTTGTGGAGTGGTCAAGGATGATACTCTTGATGGTGGTGGGGAAGTAAAGGTAGCAAACCTCCTTATGTGGCAGACCGTCTATAATCCATTTGTTAATGTTAAATCTTATCGCATTATTCTGGATATCTACAACCTTCATGTGATGGACAAAGACATCTGCCCCGGTCGCCTCAAAACTTAAGGCGGAGACGTTTCTTATGGGCGGTTGTGGTTTATAAATATCTTCCTCAATGTCGTCATCCGAAACTTTGTGCTGACCCAGGTTGTACCAACGATAATACAACAGTGAAGAGACCCTGTCATCCGTCAGCTTCACATGGTCGATAATGAGATTTATCAGATTCATCGCCAGTTCCTTGCGGGGACCTTTGAATTTTTCCACGGATGGGTTCAGGAGTAAAATCACATTTTCTGTAAGTCGAATGCTTTCAAAAATGGAGAGTGGAGGGGCGAACTTGCTCTGCAGGAGAAACCGTGCACTTTCCTCCGCAGGTGTCAGTTCGGGTTTCTTTGAAGAT
>Ga0172365_10003150_pt1 | contig 12275 bp, 12 predicted proteins | sample LakKivSesite48cm_FD_114535 | JGI IMG/M metagenome (GOLD analysis project Ga0172365, IMG submission 114535) | Sediment microbial communities from Lake Kivu, Rwanda - Sediment site 48cm | ecosystem: Environmental > Aquatic > Freshwater > Lake > Sediment | place: Rwanda: Western Province, Lake...
CGAAGTACAGCACGGCCGGCCTCCTTCGTCAGCGGTTCAGGACGGCGATCTCCATGACGGGGTTGACCTCGTGCCAGCCCCGGCCCGGCTGGGCGTCGAAGCGGGCCCGGCCGTACACCCGGACGCGGCTGCCCGTCTCGGGGATGGTCAGGCGGCGGGCGTCGCGGACCTCGCAGATGACAAAGGGGCCGGTCTCGCCTGCGTTCTCGCCCAGCTTGATGTGCAGGGTCTGCTCCTGCTCGTCGTAATAGACCTCCTGCACGTAGCCCTCGGTGACGACCTGCCGGCGGGAGTCCGTTGCGAAGTCGCGGATGGCCAGCCGCATGAAGGCGCCCGAGGGCGTGATCTCGGCCGGGCCGATGGCCGCGCCGCCCGTCCCGGCCGCTTGATGACGGCCGTTCACGGCGAAGAGGACGACGATGCCGGCGGCAGCGGCAACAAGGGCCGGGGCGGCGAAGGCCGCGAGACGTGCTCGGGGACGGCGGTCCGGGCCGCGGACCTCATCGAAGGCCGGGAAACGGCCCGGAGGGACCGGGGCCAGCCGGCCGAACGCGCGGCCCGCTTCATGGCCGGCTTTGACTCGGGTGAAAAGATCGGAGCACCGGGCGCAGCAGCCGAGATGGCGCTCGAGGCGCGCCGCGGGCCCGGGCGGGACCCGCCCCTCGAGATAGGACACGAACCTGCGCCGGGCGAAGAAGCAGGAGAGGGTCATCGGGCCTCTCCCCGCGGACGGAGCCGCAACTCGAGCTCCGAAAGGGCCCGGTTGAGCCTCGAGGCCACGGTCCCGGGCGGACAGCCGAGGACCCGGCTCATCTCCTCATAGGACAGGTCCTCCCGGTATTTGAGGACAACGACCTCGCGGAGCTTGAAGGGCAGATCGCGGACGGCCGCTCTCAGGGTGTCGGCCGGACCGGAGGATCCGCCGCCCGGGACGGCCGAATCGGCCTCGTAGCGGCTGCCGAGGATCGTTTCGAGGGGGACCGTGGCGGGACCGCGCCTCCTGAGGTGGTTACGGCACTCGTTGCATGCGATCCGATACATCCAGGTGAACAGGGCGGACCGGAAGCGGAAGCCGGAGAGGCCCCGAAAGGCCTTGAAGAAGACGTTCTGGAGGATGTCCTGCGCCTGAGGGACGTCCCCGACCAGGGAGACGATGACGCGCCAGACCGGCTCGCGGTAGGTCCGATAGATCTCCCGGAGCGCGGCCTCGTCGCCGCGGGAGGCGGCCAGGATGAGGGAGGTTTCCCGGTCGGCGGGGCCGGTCCTGGGGAGGGCGCGTTCGGAGGACACTTCAGGTGGCACGGCGTCACTCTATCCCCGGCGGAGGAGCGGTGTCAAGCCGGTCCCGGCCGCCGATACGGACGACCGAAGAAATCTCTGAAGAGACGTGTCTAATCCTGTATATGGAGGTATCGTCATGCCCAGACTCGCCCCCCGTTCGTTGACAGTCGTCGCCCTGATCCTCGTCACCGCGGCCCTCCTCGCCGGCCCCTCGTTCGCGGCCTCCCCCGCCAAGAAAGCCCAGGAAAAAGAACAGACGTCGGAACGGGCCCAGAACGTCGAGATCACCGTCACCGCGCCCCGGGTCGAGATCCCGCTCAAGCAGAATCCGGCGGCGACCACCGTCGTCGAAACGCCCATCCTCAACGCCATGCCGAGAACGGTCGGCATCGACGAGGCCCTCAAGCTCGTGCCGGGCGTCCGGGTCGACAACCAGGCCGACGGCGAGCGCGTCCACCTCTATATCCGCGGCGAAGGCATCCTGACCGAGCGCGGCACGCGCGGCATCAAGACTCTCGTCGACGGCATCCCCCTCAACGATCCCTCGGGCTATGTCCCGGACTTCTACGACATCGATTGGGCCGCGGTGCGGCGGATCGAGGTCCTGCGCGGGCCGGCGGCGGCGTTCTACGGCAGCGGCTCCTCGGGCGGCATCCTCAACGTCCTGACCCGCGACGGCGGGACGGAGCCGGTGGCGGCGGGCGTCAACCTCGTCCGCGGCGCCTTCGGCCTCAAGAAGGGCTACGCCGAGCTGGGGGGCACGAGCGGCAAGCTGAACTACAGCCTGACCGGCTCCCTCCTTTCGGGCGACGGCTACCGCGTCTGGTCCGCCTACAAGGCCGACAACGCCCGGGGCAAGTTCGCCTTCACCCTCAGTCCCAAGGTCAAGATCACGGCCATCGCCGGCTGGACCAATTTCTACAACCAGAATCCCGAGGGCCTGAACCTCGATTGGTTCAGCGCCAACCCCAAGGTCCTGCGGCGTCAGGCCAATCCCGACTCCGCGAGCAAGAACGAGTTCCAGAGGACCCAGCGCGCGACCGGAGGCCTCATCGGCACGTTCGAGCTGGCCAGGAACCTCGACCTCAACGTGACCACTTATTACCGGAACACCAAGTACGGCGAGGCCGTGCCCTCGACGGTCATCCACCGCCAGTTCAATACCCCCGGCGTCATGAGCCAGATCAACCACACCGCGTCGTGGGGCCGGGTCACGAACCACCTGACCGCCGGCGTCGATTACGCCTGGCAGTCGATCGACGAGACGAAGTTCCCCAACCTCGGCGGGGCCGTCGAGGGGCCGGACCTCGTCGCCGACCAGACCCTGACCCAATCGGGCATCGGCGCCTTCGTCCTCGACCGCATCGAGCTCGGCCAATGGGGAGTCTTCGCCAGCGGCCGCTACGATCGCGTCTCGAACCGCCTCGCCGACCATCTCCGCGCCGGCGGTGTCGACCTCAGCGGCGAGGTCGTTTACAAGAAGCCGACCGGCCGGGTCGGCATCACCTGGAACCCGCGGCCCGACCTCGGCTTCTACGCGAGCTGGGGCACGGGTTTCCTGCCGCCCGGCACCGAGGAGCTGGTCAATAATCCCTTCGCCCTCGGCGGCTACAACACCCAGCTTGTCGCCGCCACCTCGAGCGGCGAGGAGCTCGGCGTGCGGGGCTCGGTCGCCAAGAACGTGAGCTATGACGTGGCCCTGTATTATCTCGACACCGAAAACGATTTCGGGCGCTACCGGATCACGACCCGGCCGCTCGAGACCTTCTACGGCAACGTCGGCTCGAGCCACCGCTACGGCGTCGAGACGTCGCTCGCGTGGTTCCCAGTCGAGGCCCTGGCCCTGCGCGCGGCCTACACCTACTCCCACTTCAAGTACGTCACGGTCGAGACGCTCACCGGCGACACCTATACCGGAACGTGGCTCCCGAACTCGCCGCAACACGACCTCTACGCCGACGCCGAATACAAGTTCAGCCCGGCCGTCGTCGGCGGCGCCGCTCTCGAATACGTCGGCGGCTGGTACGTCGATTCCTCGAACCGGATCCTGCCCAATGGCTACGGCCGGACCGATCCCTACGCCCTGGTCCACGTCCGGATCGGGTACAAGTTCGAATGGAGCGGCATCCCCCTCGAGCTCATGCTCTCGGGCCGGAACATCTTCAACGTCCTCTATTACGGCTTCACCGAGCCCGACCCGGACGGGAACTCCTACCAGCCGGCGCCGACGGCCGAGTGGAGCCTGAGCCTGCGGTTAGGGCTGAAATAGGAACAGAGCCGGCGAACTGTTCCCGCGGTCCGAGGCCTGGAGGATCTCGATCTCGGGGGCGTATTTGCCGTAGAGGGTGATCAGATAATAGGCCTCGTAGATGTCGTTCGAGGGGATGTGGATATGGGCGACCTTGTACCCGGCGCTCCTTGCATCAATATTCGTGGATTCGGGCGCATTGACTAGGGCTTTTTCGGTTGCATGAATGCCCGATCTAGGTTAACGGATCTTGTTCGCGGATCGGAGCCGCCCGTTTATGCGCCAAGAGCCTTTTCTCAATGCGCCAATTGAGAGCGCCAAACGCAACAATCATCAAAACGGAGAGGAAAGATAAAGCCAAGTATAGCAAAAGAGGTTCGGTTTCGAAGCCGCGGCGGGCTCCCGCTTCCTTAAGGCGCTCAAGCTTCAGCCGCCGACGTCGGTCGGGGCCGAGGCTAAAACCTACTTCAGCACGAAACGCTTCGTCCAGTCACGCTCTACCGCCGGAGGCGCCTGGCGACCCGCACTGGCTCGGGGGGCTATTCTACACTGCTCGCCTTTGCTGGAGGGAACTCAATGGACGTGCTGCTTGATCGATTCACGCAGTTTCTTAATGCAGGCCTCTATAACTTCCGCATAGATTGGGTCCTTAATTTCTTCAAGGGCTTCTATGCGCTTTTCGTATTCATGCTTTAGCGCGCACGGATGGGATTCATATCCTTCCCCGACAAAGTCCACAGGAGGACCGAACCTTCTCAAATGGTCCAGATTCTTGTAGGCCGAAAGTACTTCAACGAAAAGTCTGGGTTTGCTCCGCACTAGCCCCGCAAGCATGGTCTCGACGGTATCGCTATAAGTACCGTCGGTAATATTAAAGAAACGAAACATGATTTCAACGGCTAACCTGTCCCCTGCAAGGACTTCAGAACGCATTACGGGGAAGTGCGCCCCCCCAAAGATATGCGATAACCCTCTTTCAGCAGATCCAATTTCCTTTTCCGGCCTGTTCACAGGTAGGGCATTCAATAGAGCCTTAGCGTTTTCAGAGGAGGGGCAGTTGATATAGGCGTCATAAATAGGAGTCAGATCCTCCCAATTAAGAACCTGCTCTGACATTCTAGTCTGGGAGATCCCCCTCGTCGTCAGGATCGCGTTGATCCAGATCATAGAGAAACAAAGTAGACCATTCAGAGCCATACGGGAATTACCATTTCTCATGATCCTTCTCCTAGATAGAGATTCCGACGAGACACCTCGAAATGAGGATGCCCAGCAAAACAGGTGTCCACTGTACGGTCACAGTAATTTCGGGAAAATCATTGATTGAAAATAATCCCGCAAACCCCTCATAGACTTGAAGTACCGAACTGCAGGTGTCTAAAGCACTTTCGGCAAGATCAATAGTATTGATCATGTCCTGCCTTGCGGTGTCCGGTTGCCCAGATGTAATCATATAATCCACCAGAATGCAGCCTCTTGTTATGGTCCCGGAATGTATATATATGCCCGTGCGATTTCCCAGCAGGTTGTTATTAACTAGGCGGATAGCATCAACAATATAGCCCCCGATGTTCGCTCCCCTCTCGAGCACGCCTTCGTAGGTTCCCGCCTGAATTGCGCTTTCGCTGTCCCTGGTCCGTGCCTTTGTCGTGCCTTTGTACGGAGGTTCGGTAGTCCTATAAGAACTGGTGCCGAAAGGCGTTTCCATCGCGAGCGTGCCTGTAATCCCCGATGAGGTCATCCCTGTTCGAGTTACGACGATTCGGACAGCGAACGCTCCGTTTGGATCAAAAAAAGAGATAGGATTGTCCCTGGAGAAGGAATAGAAATTTGTATACTGGGCGTCAAACAGCGGAAGACTCGCATTCCTCACAGCGTCGACGGATATGAACCTATACTGGCTCCGGTCGTAATACCTCGCTCCGAAATAATCGAGCTGGGACTCCGCATCTCGCTCCTTGCCCGAGAACTTGATCTGGGGATCGAAGGTGCTGACCAGGGTTTGCTGAATTCCCCCATACGGATCGTGGACCGCTGAATAAACGACGTTGCCCACTTGGTCCGTCACGACTCGGGTCGTGTTGATCTGATCGGGGGGGTAATAGAGGTAGCGGGAGCCGACATGATCATATTCGGCGATGAGCCGGTCGCCCATATAGATATAGTCCTTGAGGAGGTGCCCGTAGACATCGTAAACCTGGAGGAGTTTCCCGTCAAAGGAATAGATGTAGAAGTTCCCGACCGGGGATGCGGACATCATCTTGGCCGAGCCTGATGAGGAGTCGGTAAACCTGTCTGTTCTGCTAGCCGGGGAGGAGGCATCAGCCGCTTTCTCCCGGGTTCGTTCTGCCTCTCTATCGGCCTCCTTCCCCTCCCGTTCGCGCCTCTGCTCGTCCATGAGCCGGCTCCGGGAGATCGACTGGCTCTGAACCACGATCTCCCCGGTGCCGATCGAGAAGTTCCCCTCGGAAACGCCGAACGGCACCCGGGCTGGGAGACTCAGCCGCTTGGAAACGATGAGCTCTTCTTTCCCGTCCGTCTCGATAAGGAGCGAGCGGAGCCCGGTCGCGGAGTCGGATAAATCAAGCAGACTCGATTCCTGTCAACGAGAGGCCCGTTGACGCGAGCCGCGGGGGCCGCTATTATGGAATGAAGGACACCGACCATGCCGATCAACCCTGCGCTCCTGGCTGTTCTGGCCTGTCCCCTGTGCCAGGCGGACGTCAAGCTCACGGCCGACGAGAAAGGCCTGAAGTGTGTCTCCTGCCAGCGGGTCTACCCGATCAAGGATGACATCCCGGTCATGATCATCGACGAGGCCGTCGTCGATCCCGGCCGGGCCGTCAAGGCCTGACGATGTGCGGCGTCATCGGAATCTGGGGCAACGGCCCCGTCGTCCGCGATCTCTACCAGGGCCTTCTCGCCATCCAGCACCGCGGCCAGGACTCGGCCGGGGTCATCACCTTCGACGGCCGCTTCCACGCCTTGAAGGGCAACGGCCTCGTCCATGACATCTTCACCCCCGAGGCGGTCGAGCGCCTGACCGGACCGATCGGCATCGGCCACACCCGCTACCCGACGATCGGCGGCGGCAGCTACGAGGACGCCCAGCCCTTCCAGCTCAACTCGCCCTTCGGCATCATCATGGCCCACAACGGCAACGTGGCCAACTACAAGGAGCTCCGCGACGAGCTCTACCGGGACCAGCACCGGCTGCTCAATTCCGACTGCGACCTCGAGATCATCCTCAACCTCTTCGCCGAGTCCCTGGCCCACGCCAAGACCAAGTCCGTCGAGCCCGAGCACGTCTTCAAGGCCGTCGAGGCGGTCATGGACAAGGTCAAGGGCAGCTACTCGGTCGTGGCCTACGTCGCCGGCCAGGGCCTGGTCGCCTTCCGCGATCCCTACGGCATCAAGCCGCTCGTCTACGGCGTGCGGCGCGACGGGCTCCTCCCGGCCTACGCCGTGGCCTCCGAGACGGTCAGCCTGAACATCATGAACTTCGGCGAGATCAAGGACGTCGAGGCCGGCGACGTCGTCTTCATCGACAAGTCGCGGACCCTCCACCGTAGGCGGATCCGCAAGGCCTGCCTCTCGCCGTGCCTGTTCGAATGGGTCTATTTCGCCCGGCCCGACACGTTCATCGACAAGGCCAACGTCTACAAGTGCCGGGTCAACCTCGGCCGGTCCCTGGCCGCCGATATCAAGCGGCGCAAGCTCGACATCGACGTCGTCGTGCCCGTGCCCGATTCGGCCCGCGACGCGGCCATCGAGATCGCCCGCCGCCTCAACCTGAAATACAGCGAGGCCCTGGTCAAGAACCGCTACATCGGCCGGACCTTCATCATGCCCGCCGACCAGAAGCGCAAGAGCTCGGTCCGCCAGAAGCTCAACCCCATCGCCTCGGAGATCAGGGGCAAGAAGGTCCTGCTCGTCGACGACAGCATCGTCCGCGGCAACACCTCCCGGGCCATCGTCGGGATGCTCCGCGAGGCCGGGGCCAAGAAGGTCTATTTCGCTTCCTACTCGCCGCCGCTCCGCCACCCCTGCGTCTACGGCATCGACATGCAGACCAAGACCGAGTTCGTGGCCCAGGACGCCGACGAAGAGGCCGTGGCCAAGAAGATCGGGGCCGACAAGGTCATCTACCAGACCCTCGCGGCCCTGAAGAAGGCGGTCCAGCAGGAGAATCCGAAGATCAAAAACTTCTGCGCCGCCTGCTTCGACGGCATCTACCCGACGGGCGACATCACCCCCGAGATGCTGGCCGACATCGAGTCGGACCGCAAAGAAGCCCAAGACCAGCAGCTCGAGCTCAACCTCTGAGCCGCGAAGACCGCCCCTAGAACCCGAATCCCCCGAGGAAATCGAGCGTCCGGCCGATCGAGCCGAGGCCGAGCGAAAGGCGGATCTGCGTGTCGGGCTTGGCCCGGTAATGGAACGAGCGGACGTCGACGAGGATGTCGACGCACTGGTAGTGATAGGTCAGCACCGCCCCCGTGTAGAGGAGCTTGCGGTCCTTGACGTTGTAGTCGGCCTCGAGCTGGAGGTCGACCCGGAGCCGGGGCAGGCGCAGGCCGCCGAGCGCGCCGAGCTGGTCGCGGTTGTAGAGGGCGACGAGCGCCGGGTCGACCCCGGTCACCCAGGAGTTGCGGCTCGAGAACCAGTTGACGGTCAGGAAGTCGCCTGCGGGCTTGTCGCCGGCCGTGAACCCGAAGCGCAGGCTGGACATCGATTTGTAGTAAGGGTTGTAGCCGGCCGAGGCGTCGAGGCTGAAACGGGCCTTGGGGTAAAAACGGACGGTCCCGCTGATCTCCGAGAAGCGCGGCGGCTTGCCGTCGACCGGGTAGAGCGAGAGCGGGCCGTCCTCGGGCGAGAAATAATAGGTCTGGGCCAAACCCACCGACAGGACCTCGGAGGCCTGCTCGGAGGCGCCCCGGAACAGGAAGCGGCTCGTCAGGCCGTAGCTCATCTGGTGATAGCGGAAGAAGCCGTAGTTGGTCACGATCCGGTCGGAGGCGTTGGTCGGGCTGTCGTAGGAATAGCTGAGGTGCGGCTCGAGGATGTTCTTGAGCCGGACCTTGCCGTCGCGGCCGTAGAACAGCCGGTAGAAGACGGGGCCGACGACGTCGATCGCGGCCACGAAATTGCGGGTGAAGAGCGGCTCGTTGACGATGGCGTGCGTCGTCGTGTCGAGGCTCTGGCCGTAAGAGTTGAGGTTGGCCGTGACCGAAGACGTGGCCGCGATCCACGGGACGGACGTGAACGGCACGCTGAGGGTGGGGCTGACGCCGAAGCGCGACGTGCGCCGCTCGGTCCCCGCAGCGTATTCGGACTTCCAGCCGTATTGGGTGCGGGAGATGGTGCTCGCCAGCGAGAAGTAGACCGGCGCGAAGATCTTGGTCTTGAAGACGTTGAAGTTGATCTGCGGCAGCGAGGTCGAGACGTTCGAGTCGTCGATCTGGGAGAAGTAGGTCTCGAACCGCGAAGCCCGGGCGCTCAGGCTCATCCGGCCCCACGAGCGCGAGAGGAAGACCTGCGAGGTCCGGGTGAAGGACGTCGACCGCTGGAAGTTGTTGTCGAAATCGCGGAGGAACTGGTAGGAGGTCTGGTAGTCGACATTGGCGACGAGGGTGAAGCCGAGAGGCAGCTCCTGGGTGTGGTTGAGGCGGATGATGGAGGAGTTCCCGGGCTTGGTGCCGTCGGAGAGTTTCTTGGTGAAGAAATAGTAGAGGTTGAGATCGCCCTTCGTGCCGCCTGGGAAGAGATAGCGGTATTCGAGGCCGGCGCCCGTGCCGCGGCGGGGGTAGTAGTCGACACCGACCGTGGCGTCCATGTTCGAGGCGATGGCCCAGAAGAAGCTTTCGGAGAGGGACAGGCCCTTGTCGCCGCTGGAGCCGAGCTGGGGCAGGAGGAAGCCCGTGGCCCGGTCGCGCAGCGGATAGCGGAGGTAGGGAAGATAGAAGACGGGCACGCTCTTGATGCGAAGGACGGCGTTCCACATCTCGACGTAATCGTCCTGTTTGAGGTTGGCGCGGGAGAGGCTGAAGGACCAGCGCGGGGTCGGCTGGGCGCAGGCCGTGAAGCGGCCCTTGGTCATGGAATAAAGATCGGATCGCTCGCGTTCGAGCGAATCGGCTTCGAAGAGGAGGGAGGGCTGGACGATGCCGGAGGCCTTCTCGATCGTGGCCCGGCCGGAATCGAGGTTGCAGAGGACGCGCTCGCCGCGGATGACCTCGGGGCCGGATTGGACGACGACGTTGCCCTCGGCGACAAGGTCCTTGGTGTCGAGATCGTATTCGACGCGGTCGGCGAAGATGAGAAATTCGCCATAATGGATCTCGACGTCGCCCAGAGCATAGACGCGCTGGCCGGCCCGCTCCAGGCTGCGGGCCACGATCCGGGTCCCGGGAGAGACCTCGGCGGAAACCGCAGGGGCGGGCTGAACGCTCGGCTTGGCGGGAGGCGGGGGGACCTTCTGCTGCTGGGCGTAGAGGCCGAGGGCAAAGAGCGCCAGCGCCAGACCGAGCCCGGCGGCTCGGCGCGGCCAGCCTGGCCGGAGGGGACAAATCTCCACGGCTGATTTGTAGCACAAACTGGGGACACAATACTATTTTCCGAATTTCGGACGGGAGGAAATTCGCGAGGAGGTCAGCTGGCCTGGACGGGGCGTGACGAGCTTGCGGGACGAGGCCCAAGAAGGGACCAGGTTTACGCAACGGCCGGTCGTCCTCAGGAGCCGTCGCGTAAACCTGGTCCCTTCTGCGATCCGCCTCCTCTCGAGCTCAAGTCTGCAACAAAGCCAGGCTGGTTTACGATTTTGGTTCTTCCTTTATCGCTTTCTTGAGCGCGCGGAAGAGGCTCAGAAGGCCCGAGACGATGCCGAGGATGGTGAAGGTCAACAGCAGCCAGGGCGCGGTGCCGAGCCATTTGTCGAGAAGATAGCCCATGAACAGACCGACGGCGATCGACGAGGGCAGGATGAGGGCGATCGAGCTCAGCTCGGCCAAGCGGCGGATATCGGGGCCCTTGGACGGCTTTTCGGTCATCGCCCCGCCTTGTCCCCCGCCGGCGCACGCCGCTCCGGCTCCTCGACCGGCTCCGCCCAGGCCCCGGCTTCGTTGATCAGGGCGTTCCAGCCGAAACCGAAGGCGAAAGCCAGGGTGAAGAGCTTGAACAGGGCCTCGAACGCCTTCCCCTCGACGCCGGCCTCGAACCGCGGGAAGAGGACAAGGGTCAGGATGAGGCCGATCGCGACGGACGCCAAGGCCGAATAGACATAGCGCCGGCTGAACCGCCGCGCCCCGCCGTCCCGCACCTTCCGCAGCCAGGGCAGGACGGTCCGGGCCAGCACGCCGAGCAAAAGCCCCGAGATCTTGACCATGAATGCCATCGACATCGCGGTCCCTCCTGTCGCGGGGGACGCGCGGGCTTATTCTCAAAGAAGCCCGGCGGGATGTCAAGGCCGCCGCGCCCCGCGAACTTATAGATAATCATACGGATGGCGGGCATTTCGTTCACCCCCGAACATGGTATAATCGACCTGCCATGACGCTCGCCGCGACGGACGCCCTCGAAGAACGGATTATCCGGCGCATCCCCGTCGAGGTCCTCGTCCTGGCGGCCGTTCTCGCCCTGGCCGCCGCCCTCCTCCTCGACCCCGTGACCGGCCTCGTCGTCTTCGCCGGCGGCGTCTTCGCCGCCCTCGGCTTCATCTGGCTCCGGCAGTCGCTTGGACGCTTCCTCTCGAGGGAAAAGAAGGGCGCCCTGCGCTCCGGGATCCTCCTCTACGCCCTCCGGCTCGTGTTGATTTGCGCCGTCCTTTTGCTTATAATCCTCATCTATCCGCGGAAGATCGTCGCCTTCGTGGCGGGCTTCTCCGCGATCGTCCCGGTGGCGCTCCTCGAGGGCCTCCGGAGCCTCGTCCTCATGAGAACATGGAAGGATTAGAGCACAGCCTCTGGATCGTCGAGGCCTTCAACCGGGTCTTCGGGCCGCCCGTGGCCGTGGCCCTCGGCCTCGTCGGCGTCAAGGTCGCCGACCCCCTCCATCTCATCCCCGACTTCCTGGTCATGGTCCTTCTCGTGGCCGTCCTGATCGTGGTCTTCCTCGGCCTCGCCTCGCGCAAGCCGGCCCTCGTCCCGCGCGGCCGTCAGAACATCGCCGAAATGATCGTTCAGGGCGTCGAGGGGATCATCGTCGACATCGTCGGCCCCGAGGGGCGCAGATATCTGCCGGTCATCGGCACGGTGGGGATCTTCATCTTCTGCTGCAACATGATCGGCCTCATCCCCGGCTTCATGTCTCCGACGAGCAAGCTCAACGTCACCGTCGGCTGCGCCCTGGTCGTCTTCTTCTACTACCACGCCCAGGGCGTCAAGTCCCAGGGCCTGAAATACTTCAAGCACTTCATGGGCCCGATCCCTGCCCTGGCGCCGCTCATGATCCCGATCGAGGTCATCAGCCACTTCTCGCGGCCCGTCTCCCTCTCGATGCGGCTTTTCTGCAACATCTTCGCCGAGGAGCTCCTCATCCTGATCATGGCCTCGATCATCCCCTTTCTGCTGCCGCTGCCGTTCATGGCCGTGGCCATCTTCACTTCGGCCATCCAGGCCTTTGTCTTCGTCCTGCTGGCCTGCGTCTATATCTCCGGGGCCATCGCCCACGAGGAAGAGCACTCATAACGCAAAGGAGTCCGTCATGTCCAAGACCTTGAAAGCCCTGAACCTCCTGATGTTCACCGTCG
>Ga0172365_10003152_pt1 | contig 12271 bp, 9 predicted proteins | sample LakKivSesite48cm_FD_114535 | JGI IMG/M metagenome (GOLD analysis project Ga0172365, IMG submission 114535) | Sediment microbial communities from Lake Kivu, Rwanda - Sediment site 48cm | ecosystem: Environmental > Aquatic > Freshwater > Lake > Sediment | place: Rwanda: Western Province, Lake Kivu...
ACATCTTTGATCGGCTTCATTTCTAGTGCTTTGGAGTTTGTAGGTCTCAAGGCGCCGAGCGTCACGATACCAAGATACGCCAGCGAGATGGCCCCAGTTACAAATTGGAGCCAAGCGCTCTCTGGATATTATGGAGCGGGATTGCTAACAGCGATAGTGTTTTTGCTCATGGCTGTCGCATTGACGAAAATAATTTACACGAGGAAGCGTGGGGAACTATTGATGGCACCGTGGCTGCTCGTGCTGTTCTTACTCGCCCATGCTCAATCACGTTTCCTCAGGCAGTGGTGGCCGATTCTAGCGGTATTAGCTGGGGTGGGGGCGGCATCGATAGTGATTGGGCTCAAACGCCTCTCCCTTTCGTCCTTTGGGACATCCATCGAGGGCATAAACCCCATCCGCAGGCCCATCGCGATCGCCCTTATAATTTGTTTGATCGCCACTCCATACATCATAAATGCACAGGCTCAGGCCGAGAATACTGGCCCGCCGATAGGGGACGCCCTACAAGAGGGGATAGTGGATGCGGCACTTTGGGCCAAAGAAAACACGCCGGACAACTCAATATTCGCCATCCAGTGGTCATACGGGCACCTCTTCACCGCCACAGCTAGGAGACCTTCGGTGGTGGACGGCACAGAGACCATAGGATACGAAGGAGAATGGGAAAACACCGCGACCATCCGCCCACCTGACTACATCTATCGCATCACAGACCACCGGGCCGTAGCATTAAGCACCCTTAGCGTCGCACATCCTTGGGGCAGGCGAGACGACATCGATTGGCTTTCGTCTACGACAAATGAAAACGAGTTCGCGAACTTGCTCTTGCTTTACAAGGACGATTACAACTGCAAAATTGACTATATAGTTTTCACTTTGGACACGAACTCGATTTTCAGTACACTTTTTAACACATATGTTGGGCCAGAGGATAATCTCTCCTCGAGCGTCTCCTCGCAATCTATAACATATGGCTTCGCAGATGAAAATGTCGTCCTTGATCTCCAATACTGGGACGCTTATGTCGAGCAAGGCGGAGAAAACAAGTACCTTGCAGGGGTGATAGTGTACGATGTGGGGTATAGTACGATCGGCCTCTACAATTTTATGCCGAGCCCAGATATCCCTCGCGTTCTTTGGGTCCTGACTAACCAATTCCAGCTCCCACCACTTACAGCTCGTTTAACTTCACCGGAGATATATGGCCCCCCAATGTTGATACGAGTGCGCGATGACAGAGGTGTCCCAGACTATATTACAAAAGTTTATGCCAGTCAAAATGGATATGTTAAAGTTTGTGCTGTCAATTATCTGCCCTCATTGAATTCTCCGATGAATGGCTCACGGATAAATGATAACACACCAACTTTCAGTTGGCGCTCCACGATAGGCGCGAAGAATTATGAGCTTTGGGTCGACAACAATCAGGATTTCTCTTCACCAGAGGTACTTGAGAACGTCGCAGGCACTACGTATACTTCGACATCGGTTCTCGTCGATGGTACATACTATTGGAAGGTTAGGGCATTTGGTGCTGACAACGTAGAGCTTGGTTGGTCATCAACGTGGGTATTCACGGTAGATACCGTGCAGCCCGCAGTCCCAACGCTGGTATCCCCCGAAGATAATCTGACCGACAATGTTATGACTAAAACGTTCATGTGGACACGACCAGAACCTACCGCAACCTATAACCTGCAGATAAGCACCTCCGCTTCGTTTGGATCGCTGTACTTCGACAATAGTTTGATTGCGGAGAACTCGTACACATTTACATTCTCAGCTGGCGGCGCATACTACTGGCGAGTCCGCGCGAAGGATACAGCTGGCAACTGGAGCGCTTGGTCGGAGAACTTCAAATTCACAATCACAGCACCACCTGGGGCACCGAGTCTAAATTCGCCGGAAAATGCAACGCACACAAGCGACAATACTATAACTTTGCGATGGACGGCCGGACTGAACGCCGATAACCATCATTTGCTTGTAGACAACAATCCAGACTTTTCATCGCCTGTTGTAGATAACATGCTAGGGCGCGTTGAAACATTGATGATTGGCCCACTTGCATACGACAATTATTATTGGAAAGTGACCGGGATCAACGCTTGGGGAGAAACTTCGTCGCCGGTGCGGACATTCGTCATAGAAAATGCGGCGTAGGAAAAGTGGTATCGTGCAAAGGCCGAGAGGTACACGCGATCTTGTCGGTGAGGAAATCGCGAGCATTCGCCAAGTGATGCGAACGATGAGCGACGTGTTCAAACGTTATGGTTACGTTGAGGTCGAAACGCCAATATTCGAACACCTTGAACTCTTCGAGAAAAAAAGTGGAGCTTCCATCGTCAAACAGCTCTACGCTTTTAAGGACAAGTCCGGACGCTGGCTTGCCCTGCGACCGGAGCTGACGCCGTCTGTGGTGCGCCTGTACATCGAGCAGCTCAAGGCCGAGCCGAAGCCGCTGAAACTTTTCTACTTTGGCAATTGTTTCCGCTACGAGGAGCCTCAGGCGAAGAGATGGCGACAGTTCCTGCAGGCTGGGTTGGAAATGATTGGTTCGGCGAAGCCAGAGGCAGACGCCGAGGTCATCGCCCTCGCATATCACGCAATCCGCGAACTTGACATCAAGAACTTCGAGCTTCGAATAGGACAAATAAGAGTGTTGAGAGAAGTTCTAGCACACGCTGGCGTAAAAACAGAGGCCCAAGATCCGATAATGCGCGCCATAGATAGCAAGGATGAAGCGCGGCTCGACGATGAGTTGAACAAAGCCTCCGTGAAAGAAATTGATAAAAAAATGCTGAAGACTTTGGTGACGTTGCGTGGCAGCGGTGCAATCGAAAAAGCCGAGAAAGCGGTCACACACATGCCGAAGGCCAAGGCCGCGATAGAAAACTTGCGGGAGATACTGGACTATCTAAAAGTTTTAGGGGTCAAAGAATTCAGCGTCGACTTCGGCATAGCTCGCGGGCTGGAGTACTACACAGATCTCGTCTTCGAACTTTACGTGGGAAATGTGCAGATAGGAGGGGGCGGGAGGTACGACGAGTTGATATCGTTGCTTGGAGGAGAGCCGTGCCCGGCAGTTGGCGTGGGATTCGGCATCGATAGAATTGCCGACGCCTTGCTCGCCCAAGGAAAAAAGCCTCAAGCGGAAACTCTCGATTGCATGCTCCTACCCGCTGGTGAAAAAACATTGCCCAAGTGCCTAGAGATAGCTCAGGAGCTGCGAGGCGCGGGCTTGCGCGTGGACGTCGATCTTATGGGCCGGAGCCTAGCGAAGGCGATATCTTACGCTAATTCGAGAAAAGCAAAGCATGCCATAATCATTGGGCCGAAGGAGCTTGCCGCCAAAAAAGTGACGCTTCGTGACATGCACACCGGAGAACAGGCAGAAATCTCTGAAAAAGAAATTTTGGATAAGCTGCGCTCCGCATGATTAGAATTTGTATCCGTGCCTCTCGAACATCCTCTTCAATACTAGGGCGTCCTGCTCCAGCACCGGGCTCTCGGATATCATCGTGATGCCCATTTTTCTTTTCAAGATCTCTTTGACCAGTGGTTCATAGTCCGGCTTCTTGGCGTCGAGCGTCAGGTGATGTCTTTCGTTCCCCAATCCCGGTTTAGCGACGGTACACTCGGCGCACGTCGCGTGGGTGTGCAGGTGTTTCAGTTTCAACGGCGCCAGCTGATCGAATATTTTTCCGTAGTCTTCCTGTCCCTTGAAAATCCCCAGGTATCTGCAGTTGATATGTGCCCAATCTACGACGGGCACGCAATTTTTGACCTCTTTGCAAACAGAAATTATCTCATCGACCGTCCCAAAGGTCGATTGCTTTCCCATCGTTTCTAACCCGAGGTTAACATCTTTTATTCCATTCGATGCCATCTCATCCACCATCTCAGCGCACGCTCGCTTGACAGCATCCAGTGCATCATCGTAGGAGAGCTTGCCGTAAAAACCAGCGTGAAACACAGCGACATCGGCGTGCATGTAATGCGCCCTCTCCACTGAGTCAAGTATCCTCTTCTTCGAAGCCTTGAGTTTCTCTTTCTCCTGCGAGCACAAATTCACGAAGTATGGGCAGTGAACGGAGAGACGGATGCCGAGTTTTTCGGCAAGTTCTCCGACCTGTCGCGCCATCTCGTTTCCCATCCCGACTTGCCGCACGAACTCGCACTCAAGGGCATTCAACTTTAGCTTGGCCGTGCACTCGATGCCGGCCAGAGTGGTTCGCTCCTCGCACGAGATCGGGACTCCAGCTGGCCCAAGATATATCAAATGTTCACCCAAACACACTTATTTGGTCAGAAAAAAAGCTATTGCGGCGATGATATGTTGAGTGGACTCAGGGACAAGGTAGACACCGCGCTCGAGCCGGTGGCAAAAGCGTTCGCCCGCGCGGGCTTCACGCCGAACGTGCTAACGTGCATCGGGCTCGTGGTGAGCTTGCTTGCGGGCGTGCTTTTTGCTTACGGCCTGCCACGCTTCGCTGCGATAGCACTGCTCATTTGTGGATTCTTCGACATGATCGATGGTGCGGTCGCGCGCGTCGCGGAAAAAGTGACCGAGTTCGGGGGGGTCCTCGATTCTGTAGTGGATCGCTTTACAGAGGCAGCGATAATCATCGGAATCGTATACGGTGGGACGCCGGAGCTGGGGCAATGGGGCTGGCTAGCTGGTGCTTTGGCGTTGGTGGGAGGTTTGATGGTGAGCTATGTCCGTGCCCGTGCCGAAGCGGCTGGGACCGGAAAGTTAGATGTCGGCTTCGCAGAACGGGCCGAGCGCATGCTGATCTTCGCGATATTCGCGCTGGTCGAACGAACTGGGTATGCGCTGATTTTGGTGGCGATCCTTTCGTACATCACGGTAATCCACAGGCTTGCCGTCGCCTACATCCGCCTACGCTAGGATTTCTTTACGAGCTTCCCACAGAGTTCTTTGAAATAGCCATTTGCCGCTTCGGATAGCTCCTTTCCTTTCTCGGTGATCTTGTAATACTTTCGCGCCGGCCTGCCTCGCTGCTCCTTCCACTCCGCCGTCACGTGGCCCCCACGCTGGAGCCTGTAGAGCACGATATAACATGTGACCATCGGCGGCTTCCATCCAAACTTCTTCTCCATCTGTTGCCTGAGTTCGTATGCGTACATCTGCCTGTCCTGAAGCAGCTTCAGGATGTATGGCCAAAGGAGCTCCACCGTCGTCTTGCGCTTTAACCGCCTCATAGCCAAAGATGACACCAATTTTACTCTACCGCAACCTTTATAAGTTTTAATTTTAGAATATTTCAAAGTTGGAGATATGTCAAAATATAAGAAGGAGAAAACGTGGAAAAAGTAAATGTTGCGATAGTTGGCGTAGGGAACTGTGCTTCCTCGCTCGTGCAAGGTATAGAATATTACAAAACCGCGCGCGAGGATGAGTTTGTTCCGGGCTTGATGCACGTAAACTTCGGCGGATACCATATCCGCGATGTAAATTTTGTTGCCGCTTTCGACATCGATGCGAACAAGGTGGGAAAAGATCTCGCCGAGGCGATATTCACCCCGCCCAACTGCACCATCAAATTCAGCGATGTGCCCAATTTGGGGGTAGAGGTGATGAAGGGGTCAGTACTCGATGGGCTGGGCAAGTACCTAAAGCCAGTCGTGCCAGTAGATAGAACGCAGAAAGAAGTGAATGTTAAAAAAGTGCTGGAGGATTCGGGCGCCGACATGTTGGTGAGCTATCTGCCGGTCGGAAGCTACGAGGCTTCCCGCTATTATGCACAGCAGGCGATAGACGCGGGTTGCGGCTACGTGAACTGCATCCCAGAATTCATAGTATCCGGGAAGGACTGGGGGAAGAAGTTCGAGGATGCTGGCCTCCCGTGCGCTGGCGATGACATAAAATCCCAAGTTGGTGCCACCATCCTACACAGGACGCTCGCGAGGCTTCTGCTGGATCGCGGCGTCAAGCTTGAGGAGAGCTATCAACTTAACATCGGTGGAAATACAGACTTCCTCAACATGGTCGAGGAGGAACGCCTGAGCTCCAAGCGCATCAGCAAGACCGAGGCTGTGTCGAGCCAGATACCGTACGAGGTGCCGCTGCGCATAGGGCCGAGCGATTACGTCTCGTTCCTGAAGGACAACAAGGTCTGTTACATCTTTATGAAGGGCAAAAAATTCGGCGACATCCCGCTGACGATCGACGTGAAACTCTCTGTGGAGGACTCGCCAAACAGTGCTGGAGTTGTAATAGATGCTTTGAGGGCCGTGAAGCTGGCGCTCGACCGTGGCATCGCCGGACCGCTCATCGGGGTTTCCGCATATTTCTTCAAACATCCGCCGGTTCAAATGCCGGATGTGGATGCTAAGAAGGCCGTCGAGGATTTCATAGCTGGAAAGGGGGAGAGATGATGGATTTTGACGTTATCGTCGTTGGGCATGTCTCGATCGATGTGAACATTCTGCCGTGGGGAGTCATAGAAAATGCACTCGGTGGAGCACCCACATATGCTGGCTTCGCGCTCGCGGCTCTGAAGAGAAACGCAGGCATAGTGGCGAAGGTGGGTGCAGATTTCCTTGATAAATTCCCGCCACTCTACAGCAAATTTGGGCTCGACACGGAAGGCATCTTGATAGCTGGTGAGAGCACGACCACATTTGAGAACACGTACGACGAGGCGGGCAACCGCAAGCAGTCCTGCGCGCGCGTCGCACCCAAGATATCGCCGGACGACATCCCGTACGTATACCAAAATGCTGGCGGCTTCTACATCTCGCCGATTGTAGATGAGATAACGCCCGATGTCTTGAAAGCGATAAAGAAGGACACAAATTTGGTGATGCTCGACCCACAAGGAATATTTAGAGAGATAGGCGCGAGCGGTGAAGTCAAACTGAAGGCGCGTAAAAACCTTGGGGAGTTCTTGAAGTATGTAGATATCGTGAAGGTAGGCAAGGATGAGGCAGGAGTGATCCAAGGCGATGCCAAAGAAGTGTTGCGAAAGCTTGTCGAGCTCGGCCCGAAGGTGGCGATCCTGACCCAAGGGGAGAAGGGTTGTCTAGTTTTTGCAGACGGGAAGTTGAGCGAAGTCCCGGCGCTGAAAGTGGATGCTAAAGATCTCACTGGCGCTGGCGACGTGTTTGGTGCGGTTTTCCTCGTGAAATATTTGGAGTCGCATGATGCAATTAAGGCTGCGCAGTTCGCGAACGCTGCTGCTGCCCTAAAGATAAGGTACAAGGGACCGACAGGGTTCCCATCCGAGAAGGAAATTTCTGAAGCGATCAGTAAGTCTTAGTCATGAGCACGCGGCTCTTCGCCCGCTTGGAACATATCGGGCAGATGCCGGACGCTTGTTTGCCCTCGAGTTCTTGACCCAATATTTCTAGGCCGGTTTGCTCCTTGAGCGTCTGGCCGCAGGCTTCCTGTTCACACCAAGGAACGCGGACTATGCCGCCTTTTTTCTCGATGATCTGTTTGATGCTTTTGACATCGGAGGCCTCGTGTATCATCCCATTGAAAAGTTTCCACGCCTGAGTGCGCAGGTCTCCATTTATCTCGTCGAGCAACTGCTTCACCTTGACCCTGATCGCCCTCCTCTGTATAATCTGCTTGTCGCCAGTATCCCGTCTGACCGCGACGACCTGCTCTCTCTTCACGTCCTCCGGCCCTATCTCCAGCCTAATCGGCACACCGTGGCGCTCCCAGTCGTAGAACTTCTTCCCTGGCCTGATGTCGCGTGCGTCCAAGTGCGCCCTGATGCCAACTGAATTCAGATCGTTTACCACGCCCTCGGCGATCTGCTGGACTGGGACGTCCTTTTCCTTGAATGGAATCGGAACGACAACCACCTGTATCGGTGCGACGGCTGGCGGTATGCACAGTCCGTGGTCATCGCCGTGCACCATCATGACGGCTGCGATGACCCGCTCGGAAATGCCGTAGCATGTCTGGTAGACGAAATCGTGCTTGCCATCGGGCGTCTCAAACTTGAGGTCGTAGACCTTTGCAAAGTTTTGGCCGAGGTTGTGCACCGTGCCGATCTGGAGCGTCTTCATATCAGGCGTGAGAGTGTCGAAGGCTAACGAGTACTTTGCCCCTGCGAACGTGTCCCACGCCGGTCGCTTCGTGACGACGTACGGCACGCCGAGTTCGTCGAAGAATCGCTTGTATATCTCGACGGCTTTCTTCACCTGCTCCTCGGCTTCCTCCCAGCTCTTGTGTGCGGTGTGGGCTTCTTTGAATGTCGTGACCTCGCGCAGGCGCATCATCGGCTTCGTCATCTTCGTCTCGTAGCGAAAGATGTTGACTATTTGATAGACTTTGATCGGCAGGTCGGCGTGCGACCTTATCCATCGCGCGAACATCGGGTAGATGGAGGTTTCGCTCGTAGGGCGCAGCGCGAGCTTCACGTCCAGCTTGTCTCGACCGCCGTGCGTGACCCAGTAAACTTCTCCCTCGAAGCCACGGATGTGCTCGGCCTCCTTCTTGAAGATGTCTTCTGGGATGAGCAACGGAAAGAGAACTTCTTGGTGTCCAGAATCGTTCAGCAGGCGTTTTATTATCTCGAAAGTGGAGTTGCGTAGTTTTAGTCCATATGGTAGCCAGACGTAGAGCCCCTTCACTGGATAGCGGGTATCCATAATATCTGCATCTCGCAGCATCTGGTTGAACCACGCGCTGAATTCCTTCTGCCACTTTTCGCGCTTCATAAATCCACCTTTGACGATCTTTCAGTACGGACTTAAACGTTTACATAATTAAATTAAACGTAGACCACAGTTTCGTGGGGGGGGGCGTAATGAAAATAGTGGGGAAACTCAAACGCTTGGTGACTGTCCACTTTCGGATTAGCAGGAGACAGGCTTTTGTCTTCTTCATCGTGCTGGCGATATTCGCCTTCGCTCTTTTCGTGCGGTTGCGGGTGACGTTTACTTACGAGCTCCCGCTGGGCCGCGACGGGCCATACCAACTTTTTAACGTTCAATATTTAGTCAGCCACTGGCCGTCGATGCGTGTTCCAGATCCACCGCTTTTCTTCCACTTTGTGGCCGGGCTCCACAGGCTCTTCTCTGCTGTTGGCGCCTCGCTGATGACATCGTTTAACATCGGTACCTCGCTCGCATCAGCGCTCGTTGCGATAACAACTTTCTTTCTGACCAAACGGTTGACAAAAAATGTCCTGACGGCACTTGTTGCGGCGATATTTTCGGCCTTCGTATCTGCAAGCTTCAGGATGTTTGGCGAACTCCAGAAAAATGCGCTCGGCATATCCTTAGCTCCGCTCTCACCGCTTTTCTTCTGGAAGGGCATCGAGGGCGGTAAGAAAATCTATCTCTTGATATCGGGCGTCTTTTTCGGCTTAACCATGTTGAGCCACGAGCTGGCCGCTGGGACGCTTGGAATAGCCTATTTATCGTACATCGCTTTTTTGATAGGGTACCGAAAACGTCTGCCATTCGCTGAAATCAAAGCAGTGGTGATAATGCTAATACCGGCCGCTCTCGTGGGGGGCTGGTACTTTTATACCAGAATAGGTGGAGCAGAGGCCGTTGCGGCTTCGGGAGCTGCTGCCGCAGGTGGGCCAAGTGGGCAGAACTATCTTGCGTTCTACGACGAATACATCGGTCCACTTTTGCTCGTGCTCGCGACCATCGGCGCAGGAGTTGCGGCATACAGAAGGAGGGCACAAGATTTCTTTATGCTGGCTTGGGGGATGAGCGCCTTGATACTTGCCCAGCCATGGGTGACACAGGGATATCTGTGGCGCACGATCCTACAGCTCGCGACACCGGCGGTGATACTGGCGGCGGTTGGTCTCGTCGATGGGATGGGTGCAATTTTCAAAAAACTCGATAAAAAACTTCTTAAATCACAACACTCGTGGAGCAAGTCCCAGAAAAAAATCATCAGGCCGTTCACCATTGCCTTCGTCTGCATCTTCGTTTGGGTTGTTGCGTATCAAGTGAGTAGCGGTTATTCTTACGCTTGGACGGGCCAGCAGCTCCAGCCATCGATAAGCATGGATGAGTACAAAGCCTTACAGAAGTTTCATGAGCAGGTGGGAGATGCGTACGCCGTCAGCGGTGGGAGGGATCTTTATTGGTCAGATGTGGTCGGGTTGAAGGGCGTGATTCAGGGTGGAGAGGTTTGGTCGCAGCTCTCCGGCTTGTTGGGACTGCGGCCGGGCGAGCAGCCGAACCCGGAACATGCCATGCGGCTTGCTATCAGGTGGTACATCGTTCAAGAAAATGTGGGAGAAAATATTTATGTATTGGTGTTCCGCGATGATCACCAAATCGAGCAGATGCTAGAGAACGAGCAACTCTTCAAACGCATTTTCAATGATACCTATATGCGCGCATACGCGCTCTCAGAAAATTTTCATCCACCCCAGTCTCCTCGCAGCCTAGGGTCATCTCACACATCGTCGGAACAACAACCTCCCCCGCCTCAAGAGAAGCCAAGCTATTTCTCCATGCTAGCGTCAAACCCCATCAGAGTACTAATTTTTCCCATAGATCTTATCGATTACACCCTAAGCGGCCTTTTGTCGTCTGTCATGAAGTTTGCTGTCGGCGTGCCCCTCACGGTCATGATTTGGGTGCTCCTGCCTTGCTTGGGGTGGGAGTTGGTCCGCAGGAGGGTAAAATCCAGTGAGAAGTTGAGAAAAATGCTCGTGGTATGCGTGATCGTGATTCTGGTGTTGGTCATCATGCTGGTGGTGAGGGGGAGCTGCGTCTCCGATGCAGCCAGGGCCAGGAGTGCCTCCGGGGCCCTACCCACCATGAGTTAAGAGCACGCGCCCGTCAACCTTCACCAGCACCATGTCCTCCCACCGCGCGCCTCCAACTCCTCTGACGTATGCGCCTGGTTCGACCGTCGTCACCATGCCGCTCCGCAGTATCTCCGTTGACCTCGGCGACAAGTTCGGCGGTTCATGCACATCGAGGCCAACGCCGTGTCCAGTGCTGTGCAGGTAGTACTTGGCGTATCCTGCGAGCGAGGCTATCCTTCTCGCCGCCGCATCCACATCGCTTGCGCGGACACCATCCCTTACCCGAACGAGCGCTGATTTTTGTGCACGCTTTATTGTGTCGAGCAATTTCAATTGTTTTCTGGTAGGCGATAGCGCAAAAGTTCTTGTCATGTCAGAAATGTATCCCTTGTATTTTGCGCCGAGGTCTACGACGACCAACTCACCATCGCGCAAGCGTTTTTCTGTCGCCATAGCGTGCGGGAGCCAAGAGTTCTTTCCCGATGCAACGATCGTGTCAAACGGTATGCCATCGGACCCAGCTTTCCTCACCTCATACTCAACCTCAGCTGCGATCTCCAACTCCGTTCGTCCCTTTTCTATAAGCTCGGCTGCTCGTTTCATGCCGAGCGAGGCGAGCGCAGCAGATTTTTTCAGGCGAGCGATCTCCTGCACAGATTTTATCATGCGCATCTCGGCGATGAGATTCGGCATCTCCCTATAGTTGGCGTCGTGGTAGTTTCGCATCTTTCGCAGATGTTCGCGCCTCAACGCGTCGAAACCTATCTCTCTCGCGTTGAGCTCGTGAAAGCGCTCGGCCATCACCAGCCATAGTTCTCCGAAGCGAACCTTCTCACCGGAACGCAGTGGAACTCGATGCGGAGAATAAGCTACAACGTCCTTTATCGCACTTTCTCTCCTTGCCCTGTCGAACTCTAGGCGGCTGCATATGAGCGTCTGTTCCTTACTTGAAGTAATCACGGCGATAGATGCAGTTGTTCCAGATATGTAATACGCATTTCTGACAGCGACAAATGCGTCCAGCCCCATCGCGGCGAGTTTGGCTCTCAGTTTTTTGGTTCGCTCAAGCATAACATCAAATCGAGTTGGGGCATGAAGTTAAAAGTTTTGCCGCACATCGATCATTGATGGCAGAACGAAAACTTGACATCAGGCGCCGCTACGATTCGACGGCAGACATCTATGATGAGCGCTACACCCGCATCCAGCGGGGAAAATATGAAGTCGTGAAAAAGTATTTGCCAAAACATGCCGCGCGCATCTTGGATTTGGGCTGTGGAACTGGGATGTTTTTGGAAGAACTGGCTAAACGGGGCAAACTTGTTGTTGGGGTAGATTCCTCCGTGGAGATGTTAAGCATCGCTCGGAAACGCACAGCTGGGGCATCGCTCGTGTGTGCGGACGCAGATCATCTTCCGTTCAAAGATAGAAATTTCGATGTAGTGGTATCTATCACGCTGTTACAGAACGTGCCGGAGCCAGTCGCCACGATGAAGGAAATG
>Ga0172365_10003153_pt1 | contig 12268 bp, 12 predicted proteins | sample LakKivSesite48cm_FD_114535 | JGI IMG/M metagenome (GOLD analysis project Ga0172365, IMG submission 114535) | Sediment microbial communities from Lake Kivu, Rwanda - Sediment site 48cm | ecosystem: Environmental > Aquatic > Freshwater > Lake > Sediment | place: Rwanda: Western Province, Lake...
AAGACTCGCCGCCGTAAGGACGGAGACACCTTCGAGGTGTATGCCGAGGGCGGTGCTGTAAAGTCTAAGGTGAATGAGGCTGGCAACTACACCAAACCCGGTATGCGTAAAGCCTTGTTCAACCGCATCAAGGGTCAGGCAGTGCAAGGCACAGGTGCAGGGCAGTGGTCCGCGAGGAAGGCCCAGCTCTTGGCTAAGCAGTATAAGAGTAAGGGTGGGGGGTATAAAGATTGAAGTCTCCGCAGCAGTCGCTTAAAAACTGGACAGACCAGAAATGGCGTACTAAGTCCGGTAAACCGTCTTCCAAGACGGGTGAGCGATATTTGCCTGAGGCTGCAATCAAGTCTTTGACCCCTTCTGAATACTCCGCTACGACCCGAGCTAAACGTGCAGGTAAAGCCGCTGGTAAGCAGTTTGTGAAGCAACCTAAGGGCATCGCCCAAAAGACTTCGAGGTTTAGATGACTACCTCCGGCACTACAGCTTTTAACCTAGATTTCGCGGAACTCGCTGAAGAAGCTTGGGAACGTGCCGGTCGTGAGATGCGTTCGGGTTATGACTTGCGGACCGCCCGCCGGTCGATGAATTTGCTGACCATCGAATTCGCTAATCGCGGTATCAATCTTTGGACGCTTGAGGCGGGTACTCAGGTTCTAACCCCCGGCGTAGCGACATACAACCTACCCGCAGACACAATTGACATCATTGAACATGTCATTCGGACAAACAATGGCAACCCCTCTCTCCAGTCAGATCTTACAATTTCCCGGATTAGCGTATCGACGTATTCGTCAATCCCTGCAAAACTTGTTCAAGGCAGGCCCATTCAGATCTTCGTCGAGCGTCTACGTGATCAGCCCCGGTTTACTCTTTGGCCCGTGCCAGACGACTCCATCCAATACACCCTTGCGTACTACAGACTCCGACGTATCCAAGACGCAGGCACCGGGGCAAACACGCAAGATGCCCCCTTTCGATTCCTACCTGCAATAGCCGCTGGACTTGCGTATCACATTGCAATGAAGGTACCTGAACTCGCTCAAAGAGTGCCTATGCTTAAGCAGGCTTATGATGAGCAGTTTGATCTCGCGGCGGGTGAAGATAGAGAGAAAGCTTCGGTTCGGTTTGTTCCCCGGATGTACGGTATTAGATCGTGAGTAACAAGTTTGCCTCTAGCAAAAAAGCTATCGCTGAGTGCGATATCTGTGGCTTTAGGTATAAACTTCGGAAGCTCAAAGAGCTGATTGTTAAAGATACACCGACTCAGATTCTAGCTTGTCCGGAGTGTTGGAATCCCAGCCATCCTCAGCTAAAATTGGGTACGTTCCCTGTTGAAGATCCGCAAGCAATTCGTAACCCCCGACCAGACTTTACGGGGTATCCTCAGAGTCGATCGCAAGTTGTGGATGGGGTTGGATTTCAAATGGTGCCCCGCCTTGGGGTTGGTTCTGTATTAGTTATTTAGAGGTCAAAATGAAAGATGCTGCTAAATCTGCCGTCCATAAGCATGAGAAGGCGATGCACCCCGGTAAGCCGATGACCAAGCTGGCTAAGGGTGGTGTGACGAGTGCCGCTATGAAGCAAATGGGGCGTAATCTTGCTCGTGCTGCGAATCAAAAGAAGTCGGTTCGAGCCGTCAAAAAATCGGGGATTTAATATGAAGACCTTCCCGCATACCCCCACTAAAGTTCCGTTGCCGTCTTTCGCCTATTCTAAAGGACCGACTGAGAAGCCGAAAACTTCCGGTATCAAGGTCCGTGGTGGTAAGGCGCAAACTAAAGGTAAAATGGCTCGTGGACCGATGGCTTAATCATGAACTATACTGAGCTTTGCCAGAATATTCAGGACATCTGCGAGACGACGTTTACGTCGCCTCAGTTAGAGATGTTTACGAAACAGGTCGAACAGAAGATCTTTAACACTGTTCAACCCCCCGTTTTACGTAAAAATTCTTCGCCTGCATTTATTCCCGGCAATCCTCTGTTGACTTTACCTTTAGATTTTTTGTACTCTTTCTCGTTCGCGGTCAATGATGGTACGGGTAATTTTACGTTCCTGTTGAATAAAGATACGGACTTCATGCGGGAGGCTTATCCCTCGTCCGCCACGACTGGGGTGCCAAAGTTTTATTCATTCCAAGATGAGGTTACGATTTTCGTTGCGCCGACTCCTGCCCTTGCGTATGCGACGGATTTAACATATGCGGCTTACCCACTCTCGATTTCCGATCCGTTGAGTGGTGGAGTATCGTGGCTTGGAGAATATTTCGATTCCGCTCTTCTTAATGGCGCATTGGTTGAAGCCATTCGGTTTATGAAGGGGGAGCCCGATCTTATTACGTTCTACGAAAAACTGTATGTTCAGGCAATTGGCTTGCTTAAAGTTCTTGGAGATGGCAAGCTTCGTCAAGATACCTACCGTTCGGGACAGTTCCGTGAGCGTGTAAGTTAAGGAGTAGTTGATGGCAATCACCTCCGGGTTGTGTTTTAGCTTTAAGAAAGAGCTTTTTGAAGCTATTCACGACTTCAATACGGACACGTTTAAGGCGGCTCTGTACACCAGCTCTGCCAATATCGATCCTCAAACTACTGCCTATACGACTTCCGGCGAACTAGCTACGGGTGGTGGTTATACGGCTGGTGGGGTTACGCTTACCGGTGCAACCGTAAACTTGTCTAATGGGATTGCGTTTGTCGATTTCGATAATGCGATCTGGACATCGGTCAACTTCACCGCAAACGGTATTCTTGTATACAACGCTTCAAAGGCAGACCGTGCTGTCTTTGTACAAAACTTTGGGACTGTGCAGGCGTCGAGTGGTAACTTCGTATACCGCTTCCCTGAGAACACGTCTACATTTGCCATCATCAGGATTTAATCATGCCCAGTTCATACTCCCCAAACCTTAAGATCGAGCTTATTGCAGTCGGTGAACAGACTGATGCGTGGGGCAGTACAACCAACGATAACTTCGAGAACGTGTTTGAGGAAGCCATTACTGGGATGGCTACCGCTACGTTTCCTTCGGATGCGGATTACAACTGGGCGGCAAGTTACGTAAATTCTGTTGGTTCACAAGCGCAACGTAATCTCGTTATCGGGGTGCAGGGTACGTTAAGTGCGACTCGTAGTTTGATTGTCCCTACGATTGAAAAGCAGTACCTTGTTCATAACAATACGATTGGTGGGCAGTCTATTGTTGTTAAAACTTCAGCAGGTACTGGCATCACTGTTCCTAATGGGCAGCGAGCACATCTTTATGTAAACGGCACCGATGTTATTTCGGTTATTAATTATTTTTCTAATTTGCGAATTGGCTCAGCTACGCTAGATTCCGCCCTACCTATTGCTAGTGGGGGTACAGGGCAAACGACTGCTAATGCCGCCTTAAATGCCTTACTTCCCTCCCAAGGTGGTAATGCTGGCGAGTACTTGACGACTGATGGTACTAACTCTTCTTGGGCTGCTTTACCTACCACGGTCGGATCGTTTTCAGCAGGTGTTACAGGACTTACCCCCAATACTCCAACTACCGGGGCGGTAGTACTCGCTGGTACGTTGAACCTCGCTAACGGTGGTACTGGGCAGACTAGTGCTCAGGGCGCTATGAACGCGCTCGCTGGGGCAGTGACCTCTGGCTCTTACCTGCGCGGTAACGGCACTAACGTAGTGATGTCCGCCATCCAAGCGGCGGACGTACCAACTCTTAACCAGAACACAACCGGCTCAGCAGCCGCTCTGTCTGGTGGTGCGGCAAACCGCATCCCTTACAACACCGCCGCAGCGGTGACCAGCTTTATAGCCGCCCCGACAGTCTCTAGTACCTATCTTCAATGGACCGGTTCCGCGTTTGCATGGGCCACTGTGACTGGTGGGGTGACTTCTTTTTCTGCTGGCACTACAGGATTAACACCAAATAGCGCAACTACTGGCGCAGTTACTTTAGCTGGTATTTTAGGAACCGCTAACGGTGGTAGCGGACAAGCAAATTTAACTTACCCTACTGGCCCAGAAACTCTTGTTGGTGTGACCGCCGCCCAAACACTTACTAACAAAGGCATTACCAAAAGGGTTACAATTAGCTTAAGTCCCTTTGTTAGTACAAATTTTGATATGTTTGTTAGCAATGGGTTATCTTTTAATCTAACCATACCTGCGGATACTGGAACACCTACAGATGGTAAAACGGCTATTTTTAGAATTGTAGATAATGGTGTTGCTAGGACTTTAACTTGGACTACAGGTGTTAGTCAAGGATTCAGAGCTGTTGGAGTTACGTTACCTACTACAACAGTAGCAAACAAAGTTTTATATGTCGGGGCGGTATACAACTCTAACGCGAGTCGTTGGGATGTATTATCGGTAGCTCAGGAGGCATAATTGGCTACGTATTATTGGGTAGGTGGTAATGGCACTTGGTCCTCTTCAGCGACTGCTAATTGGTCTACAACTTCTGGTGGGGCTGGTGGGGCCGGACCGGTAACCTCTGCAGACACCGTATACTTTGATGCAAATTCTGGTGGGGTAGGTACTAAAGTTACAATCTCAGGCCTAGTTCCAGTTCGTAACGTATTCGCTATTAATACAACTGGGTTGTTACCTGATGAATGGAGAGGTGTGTTTAATACAAGCGGAGCATGGCCCGGAACCGCTATACAGTGCCATAATATTTTTTCTACAAATGGTCGTTTAGGGCTAGCTTTTGATACTCATGGCTTCCGTATTAGTTTAGATTTTAAAGCCACGGGCACGTCAATTAATGGGGTAAATAATTATCTTAGTTTAAGCACCATAGACTCAACCGCAAAATGTTTTGAGTACCTAGCCATATCCGGTGGGGGAGAAGTCTCGTTCTCAACTCCTGTAATGGGTATAGTTTTACAGGTAACAAGTGGAACTGTAATTTTATTGCAAGTTAATACTACCTCTAATTATTCCTTATATTTTACTTATATTTTAGTTGGGGCATCGTTAACGTCTATTTTTCCAACTACAGTTTGGTCCTCTTCTGGGTCGGCTTCAACTTTATTTTTTAGTGGGCAATCTAGTTATATTTTTTCTGTAAAAATTGTTTTTTTAGCCTATTTTATATGTGATAGTACTTGGGGAAATATTTCATATAATACAATTCCTAACCCTAAAGCATATAATGCTATTTTACCATATGCACCTACTGTGGGATCAGATGTTTACTTTTATGGTGGCGGAAAGATATACCCAAATATTGGATCCTATTATCTAGGAACTAGTAACAAATTATATATTTATGAAAGTAATTCTTTTTATGATTTTAATAGTGTTGTTAGTACTAATGGCTGGTATGGTTTAGAGGTTGTATTTGAAGCTAGTACAACAACTACTATAACTAATGCTAGTACTTCTAATAGATTAGGAGCGACTAATATTTCCACCGCTTCTTTCACAAGTAATGTTCCGGGTACTCAAGCTAATTTATCAACGAATACTTCAAATATACGAACGTTTAAGGCTACATTTAAAGATATAAACGCTACAAACAAAACCATAACCGCATTAATTTCTGACCTTAATGTCAATAGTGGAAATAATAGCAATATTTATTTTGGTGCTAATACGGGGAATTTTTTACCTTTTTTAAATTAAATCATGCCACTCCAAAAAGTTCTACCTAAAGCCGGTGTTAACCGGGAAAATACTCGCTACACCAACGAGCAAGGTTGGTATGTAAGCGACAAGGTACGCTTTCGGCAAGGCACTCCAGAGAAGATTGGTGGGTGGAATAGGACGAATAACTACACTTACCTTGGTATTTGCCGTTCATTATTCAATTGGGTTGATCTTAGTTCTAACAACTGGGTTGCTGTCGGTACAAACCTTAAGTATTACCTAACTCGCGGTACGCAGTATTACGATATTACCCCCATTCGATACATCACTACACCGGGGTTACCTACATTTTCTGCGGTCACAATCGCGCCTTTTAGCTCTACGATTACGATCACCTGCCTTGGGCATGGTGCATTGGTTAATGATTTTGTTACTTTTTCTGGTGCGGTTAGTTTAGGTGGGAACATCACTGCGGCAGTACTTAACCAAGAATACGAAATTACGTCAATTATTAACAGTAATACTTTTACTATTACTGCTAAAGACCCAGTAACCGGACTTCCGGTTACCTCGAATGCTTCTGATACGGGTAATGGCGGTGCTTTAACTGTAGCTACCTTTCAACTTAATACCGGTAGTGCGATTGCTACTCTCCCAACCCCATCTTCATCTGCTTCATGGGGGCTAGGTACATGGGGTTCAGGACCTTGGGGTGGAGGTTCCAATACGGTCTTTCCCCTTAGATTATGGAGTCAAGGCAATTTTGGTGAAGATCTTGTTTTTGGGCCTCGCGGTGGTGGGATTTACTACTGGGACGCTACACTAGGACCCTCGATTCGGGGTGTAGATTTAGCTACGATTCCCGGTGCAACTGACGTACCGACCATTCAAAATAAAATCCTGATTTCTGATATTTATCGGTTTGTTTTTGCGCTAGGGTGCAATGATTACGGCTCCAGTGTTCAAGATCCTTTACTTATTCGCTGGTCTGATCAAGAAGATGCTTTGAATTGGACGCCTAGTGCAACGACACAAGCCGGTAGCCTACCGCTTTCTATTGGTTCTCAAATTATCACAGGCACTCAGTCTCGTCAGGAGGTGTTGATCTGGACTGATGCTGCGCTGTACTCGCTTCAGTACCTTGGTGCTCCGGATGTTTGGGGTGCTCAGTTAGTCGGGGATAATATTTCGATCGCTGGCCCGAATGCCGTAGCCTATGCCAATGGTGTGAGCTATTGGATGGGTGTTGATAAGTTCTATAAGTACGACGGTCGTACGCAGACTCTACGATGCGACCTAAGACAATTTATTTTTGGTGATATTAATCAGCTTCAGTTTACTCAAGTCTGTTCTGGTACTAACGAAGGCTTTAATGAGGTTTGGTGGTTCTATTGCTCAGCCGGATCAAATGTCATCGACCGATATGTAATCTATAACTACTTAGAAGACATCTGGTACTACGGCTCGCTGGGGCGTACGGCTTGGTTGGATTCGAGCCTGCAAAAGTACCCCCTTGCGGCTACGTACAGTAACAACCTCGTCTACCATGAGTACGGCGTCGACGACAATGAGACGCTCACTACATTACCCATCGTAGCTACAATTGAATCTTCTGAGTTCGATCTCGATGGCGAACATGACTTCATGTTTATCTGGCGAGTCCTGCCAGACCTGACGTTCCGGGGGTCTACGGTTACAAATCCGAGCGGGACTCTGACCCTACAGCCTATGGTTAATTCTGGTTCCGGCTATACCACTCCTGCTTCGGTGGGCGGGAATAGTGCCAACACCATAGTCCGAACCGCAACTGTACCTATTGAAGCTTTTACCGGTCAAGTCTATACTCGTGTCCGTGGGCGTCAGATGATCATGAAGTTTGAGTCTACTGATCTTGGTGTGACTTGGCAGCTTGGCTCTATGCGTTTGGATATGCGTAAAGATGGACGACGGTAATGACTGGATCTGTATTAAAGATCGAACCCCCTGCACTTCCTCAGGCCACACCTGCCTACGTTCAGTCGTATCAAGATCAGCTCAATAACGTCCAGCGTCTGTTCTACAATCGACTGACGTCTTCATTTAATGCACTGATTTCTGTTGATGCGGGAGGTGGTAGCGTCTATCTCCCTTATGGGGCGTATACCCGATTAACAGACTTTAATTTCGCTACGGTTAATACCCCCACGGTTATCCCCCTTACTACAACGGAACTCTCGTCCTTTACTTCCCTGACTCCGGGTGGTGCAATACAAGTCCAAAGACGTGGAATTTACAACTATCAATTTAGTGCTCAAGCTGTTAATACATATAACCAGATCCAGACGGTATGGATTTGGCTGCGAGTTAACGGTGTAGACGTTCCAAATAGTGCTAGTAAATACAATATTTTCTCACGGCATGGTGGTGGGGATGGTTACCTGATCGCGGTTTGTAATGTCCTTTTAGAACTTGAAGCGACTGATTACGTGGAGCTTGTCGCTGCTGCAGATAGAATTTATTTAGGTGCTGCGGATGGGATATACTTTGAAGGTTACCCGGTGCAGACCGTTCCTTTTAACATGCCCGCCATCCCGTCTATCATTTCAACTCTAACCTTCGTATCAAATTACCTATAATGGACCAAGCCGAACTTGACGAAGTGCTGCGGATCGCTACGGACTATTTTCGTAGCCAAGCTTCTTCGGAAGAAGAAGCGCAGAAGATGTTGGGTTTGTTGGCGCACACTGTCCAAGAACAAGGCGCTAAGCTTGTACATCTTGGTAATTATCTATTCTTAGTCATGGTGCGTGGTGAAGGGTATGTAGAAGTTCATACCATTGGGGATGAAAAGAACCCTACGGAGTTGATAAAAAATTTTGAAATCCTTGCTTCGTACTTAAAAAATATTGGGGTGAAGGTTGCATACACCTACGCTGAAGATAAGAAGTTCCTACGTTTAGTCAGACTTACTAACCTCAAAGTCCAGAACTATGAATCGACTGTAGATGGTAAAAAAGTTCATGTGTTCATGGTGGAGCTATAAATGCCAGCCCCATTTATATTAGCAGTCGCGGGAGCTTCAGGATTTACCGCCACCGTTGGTGCGGCTATCGCTGGGGCTATTGGGTTGGGTACCGTTGCGTCAGCCACTGCTTTTACACTTGGATCTGGTGCTTTAGCCGGAGGCCTATCTCTTGCGCAAGGGAATAAGGTTAGTGATGCGCTTAAAGCCGCTGTCGTAGGAGGTGCGACTTCCTTCATCGGGGCAAGTGTAGCTCAATCTATTTCTACAGATGTTTTCTTTCAAACTATCGAGTCCAATTTTGCAGCGGGGATAAGCGGGCAAACAACTTTAACAATTGCAAACGCTATTGGTGCTGGGGTCGGCGCAGCGTTGCAAGGTGGTATCTCGGCTGTTGCATATGATCAGGACCCAATCGATGCCATGATCAAAAATGGGTTGACTGCGGGTGTTTCATCCGCTCTTCAATCTACAATCAAAAACACGCTTAAAGACGTTCCGGGGTTTCAAGAAACAAAAGATCCTGTTGAATTGACGTTTCAAAGAGCTTTAGCCTCTGCCGCCGCTGCGGGTTTAACAGGCGGTGATGTAGGCGAATCTGTAAAGCTTTCTCTCATCACTTCTGCTGGTGAGTCACTGGGTAGATATTTAAAAAATAACCTGAAGGATTTAAGTGGCCCACTTAAAGATTCATCTAAAGGGTTAAATGAGTCTTATCAAGTCTTAGAAAATAATCTGGCTGAGCAACAATACTATGCTAACCAGTATAATGAACTAGCTGGATTTGTCAAACCTTATCAAAACGAGGCTCAATCGGCTGCAGATAAGTTTAATACTGTTAGAGATATATATAACTTATCAACAGATAACGGTAATACATCGATAAATCCTAATATTTTTTTTGGTAAGGGAGTACAAGATAAGTTCTCTAAATTTGGGTACCGTCTTGAAAATGGTACTTACACTTCAGCCCCTCCGAATTATTTTGGTATTCCCGGCTTGAATGAGGTATATGAAGGCCCTCTTGGCCCTTCCTATTTTGGACCTCAAACAAACCAAATTGGTAGCACCGTAGTAAAGCTTTACGATACCTTTAACGTTAAAAACGCCGAATTTAATAGTGTTATGGAACAGTACTATCCTAAAATGGAGGAGTACACCACTTCGTTAAATAATCTAAAAGATGCTTTACCTAATTTAGAATACAATTATCTACAGCGTAATAACGTATTTCAGGAAAATCTAAAAAACTTCCAAAACCAAGAACTTGCTAATGCTGTTGAAGTCGTAGAAGCGGCTAAAAGTATCGATAAAATCAAGACCCTGTACAAGCAAGTTACAGGTAATGAAGCGTCTAACGATATCATTCTCGAATATATGCCGTCTCCGGTCTATGTAGATCGGCCTGACCTGACGACTATTGATCGTCTCGTAGACGAGGTTAAGGCTAGGGAGCAAAACCCTAACTTCGACTCGCGTATCTACAAAGAGATGTATTTTGTTGAAGGGGATATGCCCGCTTTAGATTACCTTGAGCGAGGAGGTATAAATTCAGGAAGAATAGCTTCGCAAACAGAAGTAGATTTTGAATACGCCCGTCAAGAAACGAGACTAATGGACCAAGCCGCAAAAGTGGCTGGTTTACTTAGTGCGGAACAGTTGTCCGATACGACCAGAAATATGTTGCGCGAGCGCATTCGGGATGAGTTTAATGCTTCCCCAGATGGTCTAAAGGCTCTGCGCGGTAAAGAGTTAACCTCTTGGGATGATATTAGTGGTTTGGGTTTGCAGCAAAGACAGTTCTTTAAGAACGATAATATTCTTAGGATAGATGTTACCCTTTATGAAGCGAATCTTTTTGCTTACGATAAAAATGATCCTTATTATGATGAATCTGTTAGTTCTGAATATCTAACTAAAATTGCACGTGAAAGGTACAACCTACCAGAAGGGCTTAGAATTGTTAGTAGGGAAGATGTATTAAATGGTAATGGGTATATCATAACTCCGAGAGACGGTGTGAAGCTGCATGTGGCTGATGACCGGCCAAACTCTGAATTTAAAAATTCACCCAAACCGCCAGATCCTGTAGAAAGGTTGCTAACTATAGCGGGAAATGAATCCATACCCGGGTTGACCGAAGATATCCAGAAAAAGGTTCTAGGGCTTATTTCGTCTGCTACGAAAAACCCGTCTCCTGCTGGTAATGATTTACTGGTGTTTACATCCAGTATGGCCGGAGATCCCAAATTGCAGTACATGCTGCTCAAGGGTTCGGGTCAGCTTATTAGCTCATTCAATCAACTTGTTCAGTTTGTCGGTATTGACCCACGTACCACCCCCGTTGGTAAGTTGGGGGACAGCTTGGTTAAGCTTGCTACAGCTACAGCCCCTGAAGATTTTAGAAATGCAGTTCAGACAATGGGTGCTCGCCTTGCTGGGGCCAATACAATTGGTGGGGTGTTCAAAGCTATCGGTCAAAATTTAACGGAGTTCCCACTTGAATTCCTAACTGAGTATGTTGGTACAGAATTAGTCCAAGAGGGGATTACGTTTGCCGCAACTTTTGGTATTGGTAATGTGGCGTCGGGTGCAGCTCGATTTGCGAAATATGGTACTGAGATTGCTCAAAAGATTGGTACAACGGCTAATCTATCTTCTAATGCTGCTGCTAATATTGCAGAAAGTATCGGTGGTTCGGCCAAATCAACATTTGATGAAGCCTACAATGTCGCTAAAAAACAAGGCTATTCGAATTCTGACGCCACAAAGATAGCTGCAGATATGGCGGCTCGAAATGGCCTTCTTGCCGGTGCTGTGACTGCCGCACTGTATGGCGTAGGTGGCGGTGCGTTCGAAAAAGCAATTATTACCGGGGGCAGAGGTGATGGTACGCTCGCTAATCTTGTTAACGAATTAGGAAATCGCGCTCGAATTGTTGCCCGAGAAGCCGGTACGGAAGGAGCAGAAGAAAGTATTATTGGTAGTCACAGAGAGAGTGAACTCTTTAAACTTGATCCAAACCGTCCCGCCGCTGCAAATATTGTAGCGGGTTCCCTGATGGGGGCTATTTCCGGTGCCGGAGTATCCAGTAGTACAATGGGGGCTGCTGCTGGTAAAGACTTTCTCGCCAACACGCTTGCTATCAACCCTCAAGTTCAAGCCATTCTACAAAATAGCACTAATGCAAACGAAGCTATTTCCCAGCTTAATAACTTAGGGTTAACAGATCAAACCTTACAAGCTAACATTCTTAATCAAGGGAACTCCACACTTGCTAATGCGGTAACCAGCACTGCCGAAGCTGCTAGAACCTTTGCAGAACAAGGATATGTTCCGACCGATCAGGAGCTTGCAAGTTTTGCTGGTATTGGGGATAAAACCCAGAACATTACGACTTATGCAGACCAAAATTTGGTTAGTCAAGAAGAGGCTCGGGCTGCGCTTGTTGATGCGGGGATCACCAACCCCACTGCAGAACAAATCGCTCAATTTACTGGGCAATACGCCCAATCTGATCTTGGTAATAGAGTTGCGCCTTATGCCGATCCATTGGTTGTAACTGATGCGGAAGCAAGGCAAGCCCTTATGGATGCTGGGATTAGTAATCCGACCTATGAACAGATTAAGCAAGTTGCGGGGCAATACGCTCAGGCTGAACTTTATGGTAAAGCTAAAACCA
>Ga0172365_10003154_pt1 | contig 12268 bp, 11 predicted proteins | sample LakKivSesite48cm_FD_114535 | JGI IMG/M metagenome (GOLD analysis project Ga0172365, IMG submission 114535) | Sediment microbial communities from Lake Kivu, Rwanda - Sediment site 48cm | ecosystem: Environmental > Aquatic > Freshwater > Lake > Sediment | place: Rwanda: Western Province, Lake...
AGGGGGACGCAGGTTTGTGTCTCCGCCAAGGTCGGAGGCAGGGAGCGGAGCGACCGTTGGAAGGGGGAAAGCGAAGCTTTCTCCCTCCAAGAAGTCGATGCGGGAAACGAGCGGGCTGACGAATCCCAACCCCAAGCCACGCCGGGGCTTGTCCGCGTCTTTTGAAGGGACCCAACCGAGCTGTTCGTTGAAATTTTTGCCCATTAATGCTATAAATTTTTTACTGGAATGATGGCTCAGACGTTTTTTGTTAGGGAGAAAGACAAGGTTGTTTTAAACATCATTGTCGAAAACTACCTGAAACTGGGCAAGCGGACGTCAAGCGGCTTCATCGTCCAGAAAAAAGCCATCCCCGATTCTCCGGCTACGGTCAGGAACATCATGGCCAAGCTCGAAGAGATGGGCTACCTTTCCCAACCCCACACTTCGGCCGGCCGGGTGCCGACGGATAAAGGCCTAAGATTCTATGTCAACAGCCTGTTTGATGAAACTCTCTTCACCGATGATCAGTTCGCTTTTGTCCCGCCGGATTTTTCCTTGGAGAAAGGAGATTTCAGTTCGCTCCTCACTCAAGTCTCCAAGCTGCTGGCCGAGCATTCCGACAACCTTGGGTTTGTCGTTTCGCCGGGCATCTCGAGGATCAACTTCAACCACGTCCGCCTGATAAAAATCTCTGAAGAAAAGGTCATGGTCATCTTGATCACGACCTTTAACCTTGTCCTGACTGAGATCGTTGAAAGTCGTCACTATTTCACCCATCTGGAGCTGGACAAGGCTTCTCAGTATATCAACCAACATTTCCGGGGCAAGAACCTGACTTTTGTGCGGGATTACCTGGTCAAGGAGCTCCCTCGGTATAAAGTGAGCTATGAGGACGCCATCAACAAGCTCATTTCCTTGTTAAAAGCCTACATTTCTCGCGAAGAGGGCGAAAGTCAGATCGTTCTTCAAGGAGTCTCAAGGCTTATTGAGAAACCCGAGCTTTTTAGCATGGAGAAACTAAAATCCCTGTTCCAGAATTTTGAGGAGAGGATCAAGCTGGCCAAGCTCCTTTCTGATTTCATCAGCCTGGAGCGGGTCAAAGTCTTGATCGGTTCCGAATCCAACATACCTGATATTTCGGACTGCGCTCTTGTCCTCTCCCATTATGGCTATAACAATCAGGTCTTGGGAACCCTGGGAATCATCGGGCCCAAGAGAATTCCTTACCGGAAAATTATCCCTCTGGTTGACCGAGTCGCCCAGAGGCTCAGCCAAACGGTCAGCCGGGATCTTTGAGGGAAAGAGGAAGAAATGACCAAGGAAGAGACCGAGGAAAAAGGGAAGGGCATAACCTCCCCGAGCGCCGGCAAAGGGGAGGGGCTCAATCAACCAGATAAGCCTCAGAACTTTGTCGAAGCCGGTGATGAAATTGAGTTTGAGTCAGTCAAAGAGAGCGATCAGGCAGAGGAGAAAAGCGAGCCAAAGGCCACCGGGGCTCATGCGGAAGAGGCTAAAAGCTTGAAGTCCAAGCTCAAGAAAAAGGAAGCTGAGGTTAAAGCCCTGAAGAAAGAAATCGAGGAATTTAAAGATAGATACCTCAGGGCGCTGGCCGAGATGGAGAACCTCCGCAAACGTGCGGAGCGTGAAAGAACAGAATTCCAGCACTATGCTTTAGCTGAACTCCTCGGGGAGCTTCTCGTCGTCCTGGATAATTTTGAGCGCGCCTTGCAGAGCCGGGATCAGATAGATGGAAAAAGCTTTCAAGAAGGTGTGGAGATGATCTACCGGATGTTCCTTGATTTGCTCATGAAAAAGGGCATCGTCCCCATCGTTATTGAAGACAAGCGCTTCGACCCCACTCTCCACCAGGCCGTCCTGACCGAGGAATCGGAGGACGTTGAGGAGCCTGAGGTGGCTGAAGAACTCCAGCGAGGATACCGACTCCACGGCCGACTTCTGCGGCCCTCCCTGGTCAAAGTCCTCGTCCCAAAGAAGAAGGACACGCCGTGAACAAAGTCATCGGGATTGATTTAGGGACAACCTTTTCCTGCGTGGCCTATCTCGAGGGAGACAGGCCGAAAGTTATTCCAAACCTGGAGGGTCAAGCGACAACACCGTCAGTGGTGAGCTTCACTTCGGCTGGGGAGAGGCTAGTGGGGAATCTGGCACTAAGGCAGGCCATCACCAATCCGAACAAGACCGTCTTTGCCGTCAAGAGGCTGATCGGAAGAAAGTTTAATTCTCCAGAGGTTGCTGCGGCGCGGCAAAAAATGCCCTACCAGCTGGCCGAAGCGCCGAACGGAGATATCCGGGTGTTGATCGACGCCGGCGAAATCAGCCCGCAAGAAATCTCCGGCATGATCCTGTCTTACCTCAAGATGTGCGCTGAATCATTTTTCGGAGAACCCGTCGAGGCAGCTGTGATTACGGTCCCGGCCCATTTTAACGACCATCAGCGGCAGGCCACAAAAGATGCTGCCAAGATCGCCGGCCTCGAGGTCCTCAGGGTGATCAACGAGCCCACTGCGGCCAGTCTGGCCTACGGCCTGGAAGCTAAGAAAAACGCCAAGGTGGCTGTGTTTGACCTCGGCGGGGGAACTTTTGACATCACCATCCTCGAGATTCAGAATACGGTTTTTCAGGTCCTGGCAACGAACGGCGATTCCTACCTCGGGGGAGAAGACTTCGACAACCGCATCGTCGACTGGTTGGTCGAAGACTTTAAGAAAGAGTACCAGATAGACCTGTTTCAAGACAAGTTGGCCCTGCAGAGGATTAAGGAGGCAGCGGAAAGAGCCAAACGGGAACTCTCCTTCACTCATGAAAGCGAGATTAACTTGCCCTTCATCTGTTCGACCCCAGCCGGGTCCAAACACATCAACAAAAAGCTCACCAGGAGGATGCTCGAGGAGCTGACTGGCGACCTCGTCCATAAAACAATTCCCCTGATCGAACAGGCGTTATCGGATAGTCGGCTCCAACCCGAAGATATCCAGGAAGTCATCCTGGTGGGTGGACAGACGCGCATGCCGCTCGTCCGCAAAACAATCGCCGATTTTTTTAGGACAAAACCTCGCGAAGACATCAACCCTGATGAAATCGTAGCCATGGGGGCCGCCGTCCAGTCAGCTATCTTGAGAGGCAACAAGGCCGAGCTCGTGGTCTTACTGGATGTGACTTCCCATTCCCTGGGTATCGAGACGGAAAACGATACATACCAGCAGATTATCGAAAGAAATACCACGATCCCGACCAAAAAAACGATGCCGTTCACGACTGTCGAAGACAATCAGATTAGGGTGACAATCCATGTCCTGCAAGGAGAAAACCCTCAGGCTTCACGGAATAAATCTCTGGCCCGGTTTGACCTGATAGGAGTCCAGCCCGCGCCGGCAGGCGTTCCCCAGATTGATGTGACCTTTGAGATTGATGCCGACGGGATTCTTAAAGTGTCCGCCCGGGATATGATGACGGGATTGAACCAGGAAATCCGAATTCATCCCTCTTCAGGTCTCAACGCGGGAGAACTTGAGGCCATCATCAAGAAGCATCAAGAGCAGCCACAAAGCTCCTAAAAAAACATGGCGAAGAGAGATTATTATGAAATCTTGGGAGTGCTCAGAAACGCCTCCCAGGAGGAGATCAAACGGGCCTATCGCCAGCTGGCCTTGAAATATCATCCTGACAGGAATCCCGGTAGCCGGGAGGCGGAAGAGCTGTTCAAGGAAGCCGCAGAGGCTTACAGCGTCCTGGGCGACCCCCGGAAGCGGTCCACTTATGACCACTTTGGCCTGGAGGGACTTCGGGGTGAAGGGTTCACCGGGTTTCAGGGTTTCGATGCCTCTATTTTTGAGGATTTCGAGGATATTTTGGGCAACTTTTTCGGGTTCGGGGATATCTTTGGAACCCGATCGCGACGGAGAAGGTCCTATCCCCAGAGAGGACGAGACTTGGCGCTCGAGCTTGAGGTCAAGCTCGAGGAAGCGGCCGCTGGCGTCGAAAAAGAGATTAATCTCAACCGCGCCGAGCCGTGCCCTCTTTGCGGGGGATCGCGGGTTCAGCCCGGGACCAGAAAAGCTGCTTGTCCGACTTGCCAGGGGAGGGGACAACTGCGCTACCAGCAGGGGTTTCTTACTATCTCTCGAACCTGCTCCCATTGCCATGGCGCGGGCGAGGTCATCTCCACACCTTGCGAGGAGTGCCGTGGGTCCGGGAAAATCAGGCAGAAAAAAACCCTCAAGATCAGGATTCCAGCCGGCATTGACACCGGCAACAGGCTAAGGCTTGAGGGAGAAGGGGAGCCCGGCGAGGCACAGTCTCTCCGGGGCGATCTTTATGTTGTCATCCGGGTGGCCAAACATCATTTCTTCGAGCGCGAAGGAAACGATCTTCTCTGCGACATTCCGATATCTTTTTCCCAAGCGGCACTAGGGTCTTCTTTGGAGATTCCCTGTCTTGACGGCACTGCTGTTAAGCTAAGCATCCCCTCGGGCATTCAATCCGGTGAAGTTTTAAAACTGAAAGGCCGGGGAATTAGAGACATCCAAACCCACAGAAGGGGAGACCTTTATGTGAAGATCCTGGTCAAGACTCCGGAGAACTTAACCAACGAACAAAAAGAGCTTCTGAGGAGGCTCGCAGGACTCAGCGGCCAGAACCTGGATGAGGTGGACAGGAGCTTCCTCAAAAGGTTCAAGAATATCATTCATTAGAGAAACGATTGACGTCGACACATTTCTTGGTTAAACAGAAGAACCTGCGATTTCCATATGCCTTTCTCGAGGGGAAACAGCACCGTCATTTAAGCAGGGTCCTGCGGGCCAAGCCGGGTAAGAGAGTCTGGCTTGTCGATGAGAAAGGAGGTCGATTCCTGACTGAGGTTAGAGAGCTCGAGCGAGAGAAAACTAAGCTCCTTATCTTTGAGAGGCAAGAGGCGGAGGGAATAAAAATCCGTCTTTCACTGGCCCAGGCTGTTATAAAATCCAAAAAAATGGATTTTATCATCCAGAAGGCCACTGAGTTGGCAATCGCTTCTTTCATCCCCATCTTAGCTTCCCGCTCGATTGTCAAGGTCAAGGAAGAGGAGAAAAAGGTTTCGAGGTGGCAAAGGATTGCCGGAGAAGCCGCCAAACAGGCTCGTCGAACGTCTATCCCGTCGGTCCTCTCTCCTCAGCCTTTTCTCTCATTTCTTCAAGGCTTGCAGGTAGACAGGAAACTTTTCCTCGTGCAAGGCCGAGGCAGGCCTTCGCGGGAAATCGTCATTAAAGAGCCTCTGAGCCAGAGGCTATTTGACCTTCCGGCAGTGAATATCCTGGTCGGGCCGGAAGGAGGTTGGACTGAGGCAAAAGAAAAGCAGGCCCTTGATAATGGGTTTGAGGCTGTCAGCCTGGGAAATCAGGTTTTACGGTCCGAGACAGCAGCTTTGGCAGCTTTGTCTTTAGTTGTCCATTTTTGGAACGTCTGAGATGTTTCTCCAGGGCCAGAAGGTCGGGAAATACGAGATCATCCGCTGCCTCGGCAGCGGCGGTTTTGGCTCTGTTTATTTGGCCAAGGATACTTGGCTGGATATAAAGGTCGCCATCAAGGTCCCCCATAAGCAGTCAGCCGAGCTCTACAAACTCCTGAAGGAACCGCGGCTTCAGGCTGCCCTCAACCATCCCAACATCGTCCGCATGATTGCGGCTGAAAAAGAAAACAGGGTCTTTTTCATGGTCATGGAGTACGTCAAGGGCAGGACCCTGGAGAAGATCCTGGATAAAGAAAAAATCCTGGATTGCGAACAGGCTGTCGATTACATTAAACAAATTGCTCAAGGCGTCGACCATGCTCATAAGAACAAGATCATCCACCGGGACCTCCGGCCGTCCAATATCATCATTTCCGAGGATGGGATAGCCAAGATAACCGATTTCGGGACTTCTGCCTGGCTCAGCAATATTCCCTATGCCTCAACGAGGATCGGCAGCCCTCCCTATATGGCCCCAGAGCAATTTCTTGGCCGAGCCAGCTACCAATCCGATATTTACTCCTTAGGCTGTATTTTTTACGAAATGATCATCGGCCGGCCGCCGATTTTCGACCCGGACCCGTTCAAAATACTGGAAAAAGCCCAGCAGGGCAAGATTACGCCGCCGCGCCTGAGGAATACGAAAATTCCCCGGGAGATCGACGAAATTATCATGAGATGCTTGGCCTCGAAAGTCGAGGAGCGCTACCAGAAGCCTTCCGAACTCATCCGCGCCATCTCGACTCTCAAAGGAAAGAGGGAGCAGAAATCGGACATCGAGGAAATGCTGAGCCGAATTAGGGCCAGGGACCAGGTCAGGTCCGAGCTGTGTTGGAATTGCCGCCGTCCCCTCCCGATAAAGACGCGCCACTGCCCGCACTGCGGGGAGGCAGTCTAAGGATGGGCGGCGCAGGTTTGACTTTAGGGATTCAGTTACGATACCATGAGGAGGAGAATATTTCTTTTTTTCAGAGGAATCATAATCAGGTTGCATTTATCGACCAAGAGGAGTCATTAATGAGCCCTTTTGACGAGAACGCAAAAGTCTGGATGAATGGTCAACTGGTCCCCTGGAAAGACGCAAAAATCCATATCGCTTCCCACGTGATTCACTACGGGAGCTCTCTGTTTGAAGGCTTCCGGGCTTACGACACACCAAGGGGGACGGCCGTTTTTCGGCTCGACGCTCATATCAAACGGCTTTATAATTCGTGCAAGATGTACCGGATGGAAGTTCCCTATACCATAGAGGGATTCAACCGGGCCGTCATCGAGACGATTAAGGCCAACCACTTCAAATCCTGCTACATCCGGCCGATCATCTACCGCGGCTACCATTCTCTGGGCGTGGATCCCTTCCCCAATCCTGTTGACTGCGCCATCTTGGTCTGGAACTGGGGCAAATACCTCGGCGATGAGGCCCTGGAAAACGGCGTGGATGTCAGGGTCTCTTCCTGGTGGAGGATGGCACCCAACACCTTCCCTGCCCTGGCCAAATCCGGCGCCAACTATATGAATTCTCAGCTCATCAAGATGGAAGCGATCCTGGATGGTTATGCTGAAGGGATTGCGCTCAACATTCGCGGCCATATCAGCGAAGGTAGCGGCGAGAATATTTTCCTTGTTTACAACGGAGCCGTTTATACTCCCCCCCTGTCTTCCTCCGTCCTGCCCGGAATCACCAGAGACTCGGTCATCACGTTGCTCAAAGGGTCGGGGATTCGCCTTATCGAGGAAACGATACCACGGGAAATGCTCTATATTGCTGATGAGGTATTTTTTACCGGCTCAGCGGCCGAAATCACGCCCATCCGGTCGATCGATAAAATTATGATCGGCACAGGGAAGCGCGGCCCGGTGGTCAAGAAATTGCAGGAAGCCTTTTTTGCCTATATAAACGGAGAAAAAGACGATACTCATTGTTGGCTAACTTATATTTAGAAGAGGTGGAGCATGGAAATCGACGAACTATTGAAAGTCGCTATCGAGAGGGATGCCTCCGACCTTCATCTCAAGGCCGGTAACCACCCCATCATCCGGGTGCACGGTACGCTCATCCCTTTAACGGGGTTTCCGCGGCTGACTTCCAAAGACACCCAGGAGCTTGGCGATCAACTCATGACAGATTACCAGAAGGCCAAGCTCAGGGAAGATTATGACCTTGACCTGGCTTACAGCCTGCCCGGGTTTGGCCGATTCCGGGGAAGCATTTTCCATCAGCGCGGCTCCCTGGCCATCGCCCTCAGGATCATTCCGCTCGAAGTGAAGACAATCCGACAGCTTCTTCTCCCCGAAGTGCTGGAGAAGATCTCCTTGCTGCAGAGAGGGCTGGTTCTGGTCACTGGAACCACAGGCAGCGGCAAGACCACGACCCTCGCGGCCATGATCGATTATATCAGCGCGAACCGCCGGGAGAACATCATCACCATCGAAGATCCGATTGAGTATCTCCACAAGGACAAGAAGAGCACCATCAGTCAGCGGGAGGTGGGCATGGACGTGGTCAGCTTTGCCCGGGGCCTAAGGGCGACGCTGCGCGAGGACCCGGATGTCATCCTCGTCGGCGAAATGAGAGACCTGGACACGATCGAAACAGCCATCATGGCGGCTGAAACCGGCCACCTCGTCTTCAGCACCCTCCATACCTTGGACGCACCCGAAAGCATTAACCGCATCATCTCAGTTTTCGCTCCCCATCATCAAAGACAGGTCCGCCTACAACTCAGCAGCCTCCTCAAGGCGGTGATTTCTCAAAGGCTGATTCCGCGTATGGACGGCCAGGGACGCGTGCCGGCCGTTGAAGTCATGATCAGCACGCCCTATATTCAGGATTGCATCCAGGAAAAAGAGAAGACGGGTCTCATCCGGGATGCCATCGCCGCCGGCGTCTCCCAATACGGAATGCAGACCTTTGACCAGTCTATCTTCCAGCTTTACCGGGACGGCTACATCTCCTTTGAGCAGGGTTTGCGCTACTCCACCAACCCGGATAATTTCAAGCTCCGGGTCATGGGCGTTCAGTCCACCCTTGACCTGGCTCTTGAAGAGATGGAGCAGCGAATGGGCAAAGTGGAAAGAGAAGAAGCGGAGAAACCAGAAGAAGACCTGTCATGAAAGCCCAGGAGATCAGGGAAGCCTTCCTCGGCTTCTTCTCCCAGAAGAACCATAAGATCGTGCCCAGCTCCTCTCTGCTGCCCAAGGATGATCCGACGATTCTGTTCACCAACGCCGGCATGAACCAGTTCAAGGACGTCTTCCTCGGCCTGGGAAAAAGAAGCTACAAGAGGGCCGCCTCGGTTCAGAAATGCCTCCGCGTCTCGGGCAAGCACAATGACCTGGAACAGGTGGGAAAGACAAATAAGCATCACACCTTTTTCGAGATGCTGGGCAATTTTTCCTTCGGGGATTATTTTAAAAGAGAAGCCATTGAGTTTGCCTGGGAGCTGCTGACTGAAGTTTTCCGGTTGGATGAAGAACGTCTTTATGCCACTGTCTACGAAGAAGATGAGGAGGCCTACCGGTTCTGGAACGAGGGCATCGGCCTTCGCCCGGAGAGAATCTTTTGCTTCGGTAAGAAGGACAATTTCTGGGCGATGGGGGAGACTGGCCCCTGCGGTCCCTGCTCAGAGATTCACTATGACATCGATCCCGGCTCTGAACCGGGCGAGCCCTACGCCCTGATCGAAAAAGGTAGCGACCGGTTTATTGAGCTCTGGAACTTGGTCTTCATGGAATATTTTCAGGATGACCGCGGCGCGCTCCAGCCCTTGCCCTCTCCGTCCATCGACACGGGCATGGGGTTGGAGAGGACAGCGGCCGCCCTCGAGCGGAAGACGAGCAACTTTGACACTGATCTTTTCAGGCCCTTGATCAAGAAAATCTGCGAACTAGCGCAAAGAGAATACCCCGCGCTCGACCGGGGGGACGTTTCGGTCAGGATCATCGCTGATCATGTGCGGGCCATCACCTTCCTGGTCGGGGACGGCATCATGCCCGCTAACGAGGGGCGCGGGTACGTCCTCCGCCGGCTCATCAGGCGGGCCTTTCGCCATGGCAATTACCTGGGCTTGGAGAAGCCGTTTCTTCATCGTCTCGTCAGCCGCGTGGCCGATATCATGAGAGACGCTTACCCAGACTTGTTGGCCTCGATTGCCTTCATCTCGCGCGTCTGCCTTGCCGAGGAGGAACGATTTGCCCTGACTCTCTCGTCCGGGCTGCGTTACTTCCAGCAGTTTGTCGAAGAGGCCAAAAACTCGGGCCGCCACGCCCTGAGTGGCGCCGAGATGTTCAAGCTCTACGACACCTTCGGATTCCCGGTTGACCTCTCCCAGGAGCTGGCTCAGGAATCCGGCTTGGATGTGGACGAGTCGGGCTTTCAACGAGAGCTGGCCGCGCAGAGAGAAAGGGCTCGATCTGCTTGGAAGGGCGACGCCGAGTCGGGGGAGCGAAAAGTTTACGGGAGGCTGAAAAAACTCCGGACAGTTTATAAGGGATATGAAACGGAGAGGATCGCGGAGGCCGATGTCCTGGCTATCATCAAAGACGGAGCTTCAGCCGATGACCTCAAGGGGGGAGAAAAAGGACAGATCGTCCTGGAGGCTACACCGTTCTATGCTGAAGCGGGCGGCCAGGTGGGAGATTCCGGCTGGATCCGCAATGCCCGTTTTTCAGGTGTTGTGGAGCGTGCTTTTTTCCCGATTCCTGAAGTCATTGCTCACCATGTCCAGGCCATCTCGGGCGAACTTCGCGTCGGAGACAAGGTCGAAGCAGCTGTTGACAGCCTGCGACGGCGGGCCATTAGCAACAACCACACAGCCACCCATCTTCTTCATGCCGCCCTGCGCCGCGTCCTTGGCGACCATGTCAAGCAGGCCGGCTCGCTCGTTTCGGCCGAGCGGCTGAGGTTCGATTTCACGCATTTTTCCGGCCTTTCGGGGCAGGAGGTTCGAGAAATCGAAGACCTCGTTAACCAAAAAATCCGGGACAATCTGCCCGTCAAGACCAAGCTGACTACGCTTGAAGAAGGCCTCAAAGAAGGGGCCATGGCCATCTTCGAAGAGAAGTACGGAGAAAAGGTACGCCTGGTCGAGGTTAAAGATTTTAGCAAGGAACTCTGCGGCGGCGTCCATGTCCATTCCGCGGGAGAGATCGGGTTTTTCAAGATTGTCGGGGAATCCAGCATTGCGGCCGGGATGCGCCGGATCGAGGCGGTGACCGGCCAGGAAGCCCTGCGTTATGTCCAGGAAACGGAAGATCTCCTGGCGGATATCGCGGCCTTGTTGAGCAGCTCCCGTAAAGACGTCCTCCGTCATCTCGAAAAATTAAAAGCCCAGCTCGAGGAAGCTGAGAAGGAAAACAAAGCTCTGCGCCAGAAGCTTGCTCTCCTTAAAACCCAAGAAGGCGAGGAGAGAATCCGAAAAATAAAGGGGATTAATGTCCTGGCTCAGCGCTTCGAAGGGGTCAGCGCCGAAGAGCTCCGCAGCCTGGCCGACTCCCTCAAACAGAGGATCGGCTCGGGGGTCGTCGTCCTCGGGACATCCTCTGACGGCAAAGCCTTTGTCGTCGTTGGCGTGACGAAAGACCTGACTCACCGCCTCAAGGCTGACGAGCTGATTCGGGATATCGCCCCGCTCATCGGTGGCGGAGGAGGCGGTCGGCCCGATTTCGCTCAAGCGGGAGGAAAAAAACCCGAGTGTCTGGACATGGCTCTGGAAGAAAGCTATTCTCTGATTGAGAAGAAGATCTGAGGGGAGGCAAAAAATCACCCTCAAGGGTGATTGTCAAGAGGGCTAATTCTTGGCATCATGGAAGAAAAGGAAGAAGGAATGACCCGAGAGATGCCCAGTCGGAGAAGGATAACCTGGCTCCATCTGACGGCCGCGGCGCTTTTTCTTTCTGTCCTGACCGCTCCCGCTGGGGCTGGGCCGGCCCAGGAGCTCAAGGAGCAATATGACCCGATTATCAAGACTTTGGCCAGGAAATACAACGTCCCGGCCGACCTCATCCATTCCATCATCAAGGCCGAGTCGAACTACGACAGCTGGGCGGTTTCTCCCAAAGGAGCGGCCGGGCTAATGCAGCTCATGCCGGAGACAGCCGCTCAATATGGAGTAAAAGACAGGTTCAATCCCGAGGACAATGTCAAGGGCGGAGTGAAATACCTCAAGGACCTGTGTCAGCTCTACAGCAACAATACCAAGCTTGTTTTAGCCGGCTACAACGCCGGGCAGGAAGCTCTCAAAAAATTTAATGGCATCCCGCCTTATCCCGAGACACGTGAATACATCAACCGGGTCATGACCTCATACCGTAAGTCCTACATAACCGGAGGCACACCCATTAGAAAGTTCGTCGACGCTTCAGGTCAGTATGTCTTCACCAATGACCCCTATTATCATCTGAACAACCGGAAAAACCGGGACTGAGAAAAACCTGTCTCCCGCCTATCTGAAAGGCTTTTCGGTGAATTCAACCTTAAATTCGTGGATAAAGTTCCTGATGGCTTCTTTGATTTCTTTCCAGCGCCCGCGTGTCTTGCCCTGGTCGGACTCAGGGTTGACGATCACCTGTGTTTTGAGGGATTTCATGGCTCGCTCCCTGAGGCGGAGGAGTTTTTTTCTTGCCGAAAAGAGACACGCCGATCACTCCGCCCAGAGCGCCGAAGGCCGAAAAGACGACGGCCGCGATCACCAGACCGAGCATAAACAAGCCGGGAGAGATTCCCCCTGCGCTCTTCTCCAGCCAGGTCTCCCATCCCGAAGGCATCTCGTTGGTGAACTG
>Ga0172365_10003155_pt1 | contig 12265 bp, 13 predicted proteins | sample LakKivSesite48cm_FD_114535 | JGI IMG/M metagenome (GOLD analysis project Ga0172365, IMG submission 114535) | Sediment microbial communities from Lake Kivu, Rwanda - Sediment site 48cm | ecosystem: Environmental > Aquatic > Freshwater > Lake > Sediment | place: Rwanda: Western Province, Lake...
CGGACTGGATTCCGGCTTCCGCCGGAATGGGTGATTTTTGCTTGGAACGCTTTGGACTTATTCAAGGAATTAATAAGACACCACACTAGTACCTAATTGCGCAAGAAAGCGTAATAAACGAGATTCTTCGTCCCGACAACTCGGGACTCAGAATGACAAATAGGAGTTGTCACCTAACTCTTCGTTAACATTGCGATGATTATCGCAACTAAGTACTAGTTATATACAATGAGCATAAAAATGGTTATATTATCACGTACCGCCAGTGGGGCTTACGGCCTAAAAAATTTCGCACGTTCGGAGCTTTACACCTAAGTCGGCATGTTCGGGGTGGCCTCGCGAAGAATACGAACGGGAATAAGCGTACAAATGAATCCCTTGCCTATCATTTTTAGTGCGATTACTTTTGTATCAACCCTATCGGGCGGCCTGATCGCGGCCCGGTTCCGGAGTAGATTCGGCATCATCGCTGCTTTCGCCTCAGGCGTGCTGATAGCCGTGCCCCTTTTTGATTTATTGCCGGAAAGCTTCAAGCTGGCTTTGGATATTAATATGCCCCTGGAACGGTTGATGTACACTGCTGCCGCGGGGTTTGTGTTTCTGTATATCCTGGAGAGGTATTTCTCGGTCCACCATATCTGTGAGGGCGGAGTGTGCCAGAACGTAAGACATCCCAAAGGAGGCTTATTCGGTGCCGCGGAGCTTTCGGCCCACAGTTTCGTGGACGGGTTTGCTATCGGCCTCGGTTTTCATCTAAATGTCCACGTCGGCATCATCGTTGCCGTGGCAGTTATCTCGCATGACTTTTCCGATGGCATAAACACCTTTACGGTGATGCTGAATGCAGGTAATTCTTTGAAGGCCTCTCTGAGAATGCTGCTCCTGGATGCAACAACCCCCGTTTTAGGTGCGCTATCCACTCTATTTTTCACCGTACCGGAGAGCTATCTCGTCCTCATTCTCCCATTTTTTGCCGGAGGTTTTCTCTATCTTGGCGCCAGTGAACTTCTGCCCGAAGCCCATCAGAAAAATCCGCCGCTGACTTCGCTGGTTGCGACACTTAGTGGATTTTTACTGATTTTCATCATAGTCTGGTTCCTACAAATCTAAACAGCATACACCGGGCACGGTAATAAGCATATCCGAAGTGGAATATACAGGCACCTGAATTCACGCCTCCCTGATCAAGTCAGGGACAAGTTTCGCGGGAATGGCATTAGTGATGGCGGGGGATGATGACATCTCCAGCGAGCGTAAATTTGAAAGTTACAAAACGAGTCGCCTAATCTCCCTTGCCCCCTTTAGAAAAGGGGGGATATGGACTCCGGCTCGGGGAAGAATTCCTCTTTGTAAGAGAGAAAATGTATGGGCACCTGGATTCCCGCTCCCTGCTCAGAGGCAGGGACAGGTTCCGCGGGAATGGCATATGGAGCGGAGCTCATTTAGGGGGCCATTTTACGCTCACCAGTGTACATTGACGCTGGTTACGTTACCCAGCGGCTCCCAGCGATAATCACCCAGTATAGCTCTTAAAGTCTCTATCTCGCTCCTGAGAACCTGGCGCTCGTTGTAGGTAAGATGACCTGAGTTATATAAAGCAATCTTCGCCTCGTAATCATCCCACTGCTGGGTCCACTGCTCATAGAACGCGTAGTCGAAAGAGGTAGCTTTATCCAGCGTTATGAGGCCATAAACTTGCCCCACCTCTATATAAGCCACTTTGTCATACTCAGCATAGGCATCCTGGCCGTCCGAGCCATCGCTAAAGGTGAGAGACTGAAACCCGGGGCCTGTGCAGTCTATGTAGACCAGCCCTCTGTCTGTGGTGTTGAAAGCGTCCAGCGCGTGCGCAGGGCCTGACACGAAATCGAGGCTGACATACGCTGTTTTTATGCCGGCTGTCTCTGCTCTATTATGCAACAGGGCAGCGAAGTCGGCACAGACAAAGGAGCCTGTGATGTAGGCATGCGAATTGGTGTCATCTTCCATCACGAACTCTTTGACCTGCTCCCACGATACATCGACGGCTTGAGGGTTCTCTTGAAGTCTGATAGGGCTGCCGTTACCGCCTGCGGCGTTCAGCACATCGAAGACCTGGGTGTAATAGACCTTATTACCTATGATAGCCACCCCGACACCCGTTGCCCTCGCCTCGTTCCTAAGCATGGCGTCCCTAAGGTCGTTGTGTTTAAAGCAGTACTCCACCTGCTCTTGAGCGGTATCCTGAACAAGCCGGGGCGAACCGCCGGTGTAGGAGACCCACCACGAGTTATGCAGCAGATAGTGAAGCTCGGTATCATTCTCCAAGTCCTGCGAAAGCTGGCTCTCCGAGAACTGCCTGGCCAATAAATCCAGGGTAGGGGCCCTGGTAAGTGCGGTAAGCCCGTTATCCTGTCTGAGTTTATTGACCTGAGTGTATATACCGTCCTCTACCTCCGCTGTCGTGACCGCAGATGCAATGCAGGAGGATAGGGTCACCAGGCCGAATACGATGACCAGGAAGCAGGAAAGAAATAACAATACTCGCTTATTCATCAATCTTTTAATTAGCCCCTGTATCCCTCAATCTTAGAACATCGGGCAATTTATGAAGGGGCATGGAGTTCCATGCCCCCACGATTACAACTATATGCTATACCTGCATTCTACTATCATACGATTTGTGCGTCAACGAAACGGCCCGCTTTCTATAGACCGAGGCAGCGGTTTGTGGTATATTCCTGAAAGAAGACGAGGCTGTGGAAATGGACCTGGAGACCGCACGGCTCAAGCTGATGCAGCAACTGTCCCGCGAAATACAGGACAAGAAGGTGCTCGACGCGATGAACCGCGTGCCCCGCGAGCTCTTCGTGCCTCTGGGCAGCAAGCATGCAGCCTATGAGAATATCCCTTTACCTATCGAGATGGGGCAGACTATTTCACAGCCGTTTATTGTAGCCTTGATGACCGAAGCTATGCAGATTACAGATAAGGATAAGGTGCTGGAGGTAGGCACCGGCAGCGGCTACCAGACCGCCATCCTCTGTGAGCTGGCAAAGTGGGTGGTCACCGTAGAACGGCATCAGAGGCTGCTGGATAAAGCGAAAGATGTTTTAACTAAGCTCGGCTATACCAATGTGGAGTTCCACCCCACCGAAAACACCCTGGGCTGGCCCAAAGGAGCACCCTACGATGCCATAATGGTCACAGCAGGTGCACCTCGGGTACCTCAGACGCTCGTGGACCAGTTGGCATTAGAGGGGCGGCTGGTGATTCCGGTAGGCACGCGCTTCGAGCAGGAGTTGATACAGGTGACAAAGCGCAAAGAGGGAATAGTGAGCGCAAACCTGGGAGCCTGCCGTTTCGTCCCCCTCATCGGAGAAGGCGCCTGGGACGAGGAGTAAACGCCCCCCCCGCCACCCCGTGTAATCCCCCCTATATCCCCCTTTAAAAAAGGGGGAGTTTAAGGTAGCAGTCGTTTCCATAATCACCTTGCCTCTCCCCAGACTAGTCAGGGACAAGTTTAAAAAAGGGGAATGGATAGGCACCTGGATTCCCGCTTTCGCGGGAATGACATTCGGGGGCTGAGTCCTTCTCAAGAAGGAGCCCTTCCCTACCGCGCTCTGCACTCCCCATCAATAAACGACCTCACAAAATCCTTAATTTAGGTTGACTGAGGTGATACAATAAATTGGAAGATTTTTTGCCTTCCAGGAGCAGGCATCTTCGATTTGACTATAACATCTATCGTCCTCGCCGGTGGCCTCAGCTCCCGCCTGGGAAGAGAAAAACTCGCGGAGGTGATTGCTGGAAAAAGCCTGATAGAGCGAGCCATAAGCAGTTTGAACTCGCTGAGCCAGGAGATATTTATTGTGATTTCGCAGAAGCAGGCAAAAGAGTCTCTGTCTTTGTATACATATCCGGGAGCGAAAACAGTGGTTGACATATACCCGGGAAAAGGCTCGCTTATCGGCATTTACACAGGGCTGGTGCACTCTAGTAATTTTTTAAATCTGGTCGTTGCCTGCGACATGCCATTTTTGAACCTGGACCTGCTGCGCTATATGGTCGATATTTCACCCGGTTTCGATGTAGTTATACCAAAGACAGGCGACAAGATGGAGCCTCTTCACGCCGTGTACTCTAAGAATTGCGTAGGGCCAATGAAAAACCAGATTGAACAGGGCAATCTCAAAATAACCGGTTTCTTCGATTCGGTAAAGGTAAGATATGTAGGGAAAGAGGAGTTGGACAGGTTCGACCCTGAGCGCTTGAGTTTTTTCAATATCAATACCGAGGCCGACCTAAAGAAAGCCAGAACGCTGGCTGCACGAGAGAATGTATAAAGAAAGAGCAGGAAACAATAGCCATGAGCCGTCGGTTCAGACCAGAAGTCGCCTTAACCGGGATGGCAACAGCGGTCCCAATGGGCATCTCAAGGCTCATGGTACGTTCCCTGACTAAAGCAAAGCGAGTGCAGATTAAAGACAATCCCTCCAGATTGGGCCTGAGCTATGAAGATGTTTCTTTCCCTGCGGCGCGCGACGGAGTGCTGCTGAGGGGCTGGTATGTCATGTCCGGAGATAGCGACCGCTGCATCGTCATGGCACACGGTGACGGGTATCACCGCGCCGACCCCACTATCGGTATGCTGGATATTGCCAGGGGACTAACGGAGCATGGCTACAATGTCCTGATGTTTGACCTGCGCGGGCACGGTGAATCCGGAGAAGGCAGGTTGACCGGCGGTTATTACGAGAGGAGAGATGTGCTGGGCGCTATTTCTTACATTAAAGGACGAGGCATATTATCCCGACACATCGGGCTTCTCGGTTTCTCGATGGGCGCTGCAGCTTCCCTGCTGGCCGCAGCGGAAGATGCGGAGCTTCCAGCTTCAGTAAGCGATAGCTGCTGGGCTGACCTCATGGACCTGATAAAAAGCGAGGTGGCCAGACATCCATATATGCCGAAATTCCTCACCTCTGTCATACCGAGAATGGCCAAGATACTCTACGAGGTTGACGTTGAGGAGATTAAACCTCTGCAGGCAGTAAACAAGATCGCTCCCCGTCCCATATTTTTCATTCACGGTGAAGCCGACCGCAGGGTGCCTGTCGAGAATGCGCGAAGGTTATACCAGACCAACAAAAGCCACAGCAATATGCTGTGGATAGTGCCCAATGCCGGACATGCAAGGGCCTATAAAACCCGACCCGAGGAATATATCGACAGGGTTACAGCTTTCTTCGACGGGACGCTGAACTAACCGAATACTTGCACTGAAAGAGGATGCCGAGACATGATATCTGTTGAGGAAGCGTTGGAGAAAATCCTGAGCTATGTGAATGTGCTGGAACCGGAGGACGAACTCACCCTGAACAGCCTGGGGCGTGTTCTGGCCGAGGATATCTACTCCGCTATTGATATACCGCCTCTGGACAACTCCGCCATGGACGGCTATGCGGTGCGTGCCGAGAGCACGAGGGGAGCCAGTCCGTCATCGCCGCGCGTCCTTCGCATCATCGGCGAGGTTGCCGCCGGCTATATAGCCAGTGCGGAGGTAACACCCGGCACCACCATCCGCATCATGACCGGCGCGCCCGTACCTAAAGGCGCTGACGCCGTGGTTCAGTTCGAAGATACCGATGAAGAAAAGCGCAAGGCAGACAAGAAACCCTTAACTGAGATAGGCATACTGCATCAGGCGGAGAAGGGATTGAACGTCAGGCAGGCTGGAGAAGACATCTCCAAAGGGGGCCTTGTCCTGAATGCAGGGACAGTGCTCCGCCCCCAGGAGATAGGCGTTCTGGCCTCCCTGGGAAGAGAAGCCGTATCCGTTATCCGACGCCCTGTGGTGGCTATACTGGCGACAGGAGACGAGCTTGTGGACATCAAAGAGCAACTGCCGCCGGGAAAGATATACAACAGCAACTCATACAGTATCGCTGCGCAGGTCAGCCGCTACGGCGGCGTACCCAAGATTCTGGGAATTGCCCGCGATAACATCAAGGCACTGGAGGATAAAATAAAGCAGGCGCACGATGCTGACATGCTCATAACCTCGGCGGGGGTATCCGTGGGAGAATACGATGTAGTCAAGGACGTCCTGGCACGGCTGGGAGAGGTAACATTCTGGACAGTGCGCATGAAGCCTGGCAAGCCACTCGCTTTCGGAATGCTGAATCTGGGGACAAAGAAAATACCGCACCTGGGTTTTCCCGGAAACCCGGTAAGCTCTATGGTAACATTCGAACAGTTCGGAAGGCCTGCCATCCTGAAAATGCTGGGGAAGAAGGAATTCGGCAAGCCCACCATCAAAGCCAGGAGCGAAGACCGCATCAATAACAGGGATAAACGGCGTATCTTCGCCAGAGTAAGGGTGACTAAACGCGATGGCCAGTACCTCGCGCGCCTCGTGGGGCCCCAGGGTTCGGGCATATTGACCTCTATGGCCCAGGCCAACGGGCTGATGATTGTGCCTGAAGACAGGGAGGCAATCGAGGCAGGTGAAGAGGTCCAGGTGCAGATGCTTGACTGGAACGAGGAGATGTAGATGGTCCCCATATTATGCGTTGTCGGTAAAAGCGGAGTGGGCAAGACCTATGTCATGGAGAAGCTGATAGCTGAGCTCAAGAGCCGCAGCTATCAGGTGGCTACCGTCAAGCACAGCGAAAGCGGCTTCGAGATGGACAAGGAAGGGAAAGATACCTGGAGACATGCCCGGGCAGGGAGCGATGCCGTAACCATAAGCTCTCCACAGAAAATAGCCATAATCAGGAAGGTTGACCGCGACTATACCCTGGCCGAACTGCAGCGACTCATAGGGCCAGATTTCGATATCATCCTCGCCGAGGGATTCACACAGGACAAAGCCCCCAAGATAGAGGTACACCGCAAAGGATTCGATACCGATTTGCTGTGCACCAAGGAGGAACTCCTGGCCATAGCCACCGACGAAAAAGTGGATATGGATGTGCCCCAATACAGTCCGGACGATGCACGGGGGCTTGTCGACCTCATTGAGAAGAGGTTCTTGGCCGAAGAGAAGGAAGACACAGTCGCTCTCTTTGTCAATGAGGAGATGGTACCGCTTAACCCGTTTGTCCGCAGCATCGTCTCCAGGACAATAGCCGGCATGGTTTCCACGCTCAAAAAGGTGGCGCAGGCTACCAGCATCGATATCTCAATCAGAAGGAAAGAAGGGGAATGATTTTAGAGGCGGCTAATTTTGTCTTCGAACCCCCGGTGGAGGTGGCGTTCGCACGGCGAATTTTAATAAAGCCCAGCGCCGGCAGCTCCAAGGCCTATCCTTTAACTACGAGCCGGGAGACACTGGCAGCAGTTATCGCCGGCATCAGAAAAGTCAGTGCCGCCGACATCCTGCTCCTCGACGGAAGCGCCGGTGATGAAACGATGCATTCCATATATGAAAAACTGGGTTACGATTTCCCCCACACAATGCTGCTGGATGTTGACCAGAGTACCCCTGCGGCAGTGGAGAACCCTCTCTCCAAACCTCTTGTCCTGACAACTTTCTGGATACCCAATGTCATATTGTCCTGCGATTTCCTGATAACCATTGTCCCTTTCAAAGTAGTGGCGGGACAGGGCAGTTTCAGCATCAGGAACCTGCTGGGCCTGCTCCCCGCCTCCAAGTATCCGCAGGAAGTGAAAGGCTTCCGCGGGGTGGAGCAGTCCCCGGGCATCGAAAATACCATCGCCGACCTGTATTTTACCTTGCCGTTCGACCTGGGGATAATAGACGGCCGCCGTAAATTCATCGGCACCAAAGACCATTACCATGGGAAGGTCGAGGATTATGGTAAAATATTCGTCGGAACACCATATGAGGTGGACTCTGAGGCTTCGGACGCAGCGGGGGTAACAACTGTTTACCTCCAGTTGATCGAAGAGGTTAAAGCCAAACAGGGGGGTAGTTCATGACTATAGAGCAGGATATAGATATTGCTGAGGCAAAGCTTCGATACTTTATAGATTTAGACTGGTATCAACAACAAGAGCGTTCTTTTGCTACACTTGCCACAAGCCGCCTGTGCCCGACATCTCGCAAGAAGGAGAAGACGAAATCAGAAGCTGCTTTGCTGCGCACTATAAAACAGTGCTGCTCCAAACGAGATGGTTTTATCACACCGAATATGCCTTTGCTGGAGATGGTCTTTCGCCTTCTGTTAGCCAGCGGTAACCAACCTCTCGAGCTGGGACAAATGCAGGAACAATTGCTGAAATGGCTGGGGGATACTACCAATTCGCGAGACTTATCGATCCTTAAATTGAAACGTATCCTCGATAATGACCACTACTATGGACTGAGGCCAGCCCCTGCGGCGGAAGCGGAGGAGACCTAGTAACTCACGTGGAAGTCATCGAAGCGCCCTGTGTAATCCGGCCACTCCACGTCGACACGCTCCACCCTGGCTCGAGAAGGCCCATTTCTAAGATGTTTAATCAGCTCTTCCAGCTTCGTTTTTTCACCTTCTGCACAGACTTCAACAGCTCTGCCGCCCGATAAATTCTTTACGTATCCTCGCAATCCCAGCGCTTCAGCGCGGTACTCCACGAAGCTACGGAAATTGACCCCTTGAACGCGCCCGTGCACTATAGCTTTTAAAGATGCCAGATCCGACACCATTCCCTCCGTAAACACTCTATTTAGCTCAGAGCACACCGGCAAAGGGACGAGGCTCAATGCGGTCCAAACGTGCTGCACTTACCCAACTCCCCCTTGAGGCGATTCACCTGACAGCGGCGAGGGCAGAGGCAGCAATCCCCCAAAATAGCCAGCGCCTGTTCCACCCGCTCGTGCAGCTTGCCTGCCTCATACAATTGTCTATAGGCTGGGATTAAGCTACTTCTCTTCCTCAGTGCTCTTCTCCTCCCACCACTCTCTCTTATCCTTCTTACCCTTGGCTTTAATAACCTCGACTGATGCCGGAGTAGACAGCACTTCTGAGACCAGCGGCTTCTTGGCCCCTTTCTTGGGTTTCTTGGCTTCGTGGTGTCTAAAGTCTCTCGTCCCCATGTTGCACCCCTTATTGAAGAGCTTCTGTATTTAGTGAGAGTTTAGCAAAAGGAATAAAGCATGTAAAGCGATTTGGGGGGATTTTGGGGGAAAAGGGCTATCACCCCTCATCCTTCGGCAAGCTCAGGACAGGTCCTTCGGCAATCCTTCGACAGGCTCAGGACAGGGCTCAAGACAGGCTCACGCGGCGACTCAGTGGAGCCAGGACAGGGCTCAAGACAGGGCCTCAGGACAGGGTTCAGGTGAACGGTAAAAAGGCTATTTTCGAAGCAATAATAGTTGTATGTTGACGGAGCTCAAGAAAGGCGGTGAGATTGCCACGTCCCGACAAGTCGGGACTCGCAATGACATATAAGCGGTTTAGAAAGGGGGAAATTCAATTCTTGAGGACTTCGCCCATCTGGACTCATTGGTTTTTAGATGACATCATTTAAGGGGTGTTTCTCCTGGCGAGCCCCAAGCCACTTCTTCTTCTGCTCTGCCCTGGTTTCAGCATCGGTGGGCTGGTAGCTCTGGATGAAGTCTTCCTTAAAGCTGGGGAATGTGCCGTCCAGGATAGAGCTTCGAATCTGCTCCATCAACCTGATGATAAATCTTACATTATGTATAGTAGCCAGGCGGTAAGCCAGAAGCTCCTGCGCTTTGAACAGATGGTGCAGATAAGCGGCGGAGAATGTGCGGCAGGTGTAGCAGTCGCAATCAGCATCAATGGGCCCTTTCTTTTGCTTGAAGCGGGCATTCCCTATGTTATAGCGGCGGCGGCGAGTGAATACTGCGCCGTTGCGGCCCAGCCTGGTGGGTAAAGCGCTGTCGAACATATCCACGCCGCGTGCAACGCATTCCACCAGGTCTTCAGGGGAACCCACGCCCATCAGGTAACGCGGCTTGTTTTCGGGGAGGAGGGGCACCGTCTCGCCGAGCATGGAGTGCATCAGTTCCTTGGGCTCTCCCAGGCTCAAGCCTCCGATGGCATACCCGGGAAAATCCAGTGAGGTGAGGAAGCCAGCAGACTGCCGCCTCAATTCAGCAAGAGTGCCGCCATGTACGATTCCGAAAAGGGCCTGCCCTTTCCTGCGGTGCTTCTGGCGGCATCTCTCTGCCCAGAGATGGCTGCGCTCCATAGCTTTTTGAATGCTCCGGAAATCGTCTCCGTAGGGCGGGCACTCATCGAGGACCATGATGATGTCAGCGCCCAGTTGCTCCTGGATTTCGATGGCCAACTCAGGGGTGAGGAAATGCTCGCTGCCATCTATATGGGAGCGGAACAGGGCACCTTCGTCGCTGATGCGGCGAAGGTGCCCCAGGCTAAACACCTGAAAACCGCCGCTATCAGTCAGAATAGGCCCACTCCACGCCATGAACTTGTGCAATCCCCCGAGCTTGCCGATGGTCTCCACACCGGGCCTCAGGTAGAGGTGATAGGTATTAGCCAGAATCATCCCTACACCTAATGAATTGAGCTCTTCAGGGGTCAGAGTTTTGACTGTACCCTGACTGCCCACGGGTAGGAAAGCAGGCGTCGGCACCTTGCCATGAGGTGTGGTAAGCATCCCGGCGCGAGCCATTGTCTCAGAGCAGGTTTTCGTCAGCTTGAAGAGTCGGCTCATGGGGAATTAGACCCAGAAGTTTAACACCAGGGCGATGAAAATAAGACCCAGGTAAGGGAAAGCGGAAAGCTTGTATACCTTCCAGGCATCCTGAGTCAGGCGGCTCTTAAGCAGGTGGTAATTGGCATAAACCATCAGAATGCCCAGGATATTGGCAGCCGCAAAATAGAGCCAGCCCAGGTTGTCGAATGCCCAGAGAGCGATAGACGAAGCGTAAAGCAGAACCGATAAGGCCATCAATATCTTTATGGCGTCTTTAACTTTCCAGGTGACCGGGAAATATGAGACGCCCGCCTGAAGATAGTCTTCACGATTGGCAATCATAACGCTCCACACATGCAGCGGTATCCACACGGCGATAAGGATGCAGAGGAAAAGAATCTGAATATCCAGGTGGTGAGTCACAGCTACATAGCCCATGAGAACAGGCGCACAGCCTGCTATCCCGCCCTGTATTACACACATTACCCTTTTCCGAAATACCGAGGCTGCGATAGTACCCACGAGGCCGAAGGCGAAGCAGAGAGGGTCGAGATACCAGGCTACGGCAAGTGCAACTACAATTAAGAACAAGCTCCACACCAGAGCCTTCCGGGCAGGAACTATCCTCTTTGCCGGCAGAGGCCTCATGTGGGTCCTCTTCATTCTGGCATCGACATTCCGGTCGAGGTAGTTGGTCAATCCGTTGGCACCGGCGCTGCCCAGGGCAATAGCTACCAGGGCAATCAGAAGGACATCGAGGGGAGGTTTACCATGCGCCGCAATAATCGCAGCACAAATCCCGATGAAGGTGAGCAAGACCGTCTCACGGGGTTTGAGCACGGTGATGTAGTCGATAATCCCCTTACCCCGGGGTTTTCGACTCAACTCATGTGCAAGCGATTTTTGTGCTGCTTCAGTAACATTATTCACTGGGAATATCTTCCGCCAACTTTTTCTTGTATGCATTTATAATATCATGTCTGCGCAAAACCCCCAATAGTCGGGTGCGGTCATTGCGGTCTACCACCGGTATTCGCCCCACGTCCTTAGCTCCGAGCCTCATCAGGGCATCATATACAGATTGGTCGGGATAAGCTACCATCAGCGACTTTGTAGCAATGTCACTAACCTTCAGGTTAGGAATGTTGCTATGCCTGGAGGCCTCGACATCGGTCAAAGTAACCACTCCGAAGAGACGACCATGCTCATCGACGACGGGGAACCCATGATGGCCGGTCTCGACAAGTTTTGTAACCAGCTCGCTGACAGGCATTGTGTGAGGAACTGTGGGGAAATCGCGCGTCATTGCCTCTGCAACAGTAATCGTCCTCATCAAGGGCACTACTTCCTCTTCATGAATATCCACACCGCTCCGCTTCAGCCGCAGAGTGTAGATGGAATATTTACTGAAAGCGCGCGCGGTTAGCATAGCCACAACGACAGCCGTCATTAAAGGCAATAGCAATTGAATATCCCGTGTCATCTCAACCAGAAGCACGATAGCGGTAATCGGCCCATGTACCGCAGCGGCAAAAAATGCCGCCATACCGATCAGGGAATATGCTCCGGTACTCGATATTACACCCGGGAAAATTCTATCCGCTACCATAGCGAAAACCCCTCCAAGCGCAGCGCCAATGAACAGAGAAGGGGCAAA
>Ga0172365_10003156_pt1 | contig 12264 bp, 6 predicted proteins | sample LakKivSesite48cm_FD_114535 | JGI IMG/M metagenome (GOLD analysis project Ga0172365, IMG submission 114535) | Sediment microbial communities from Lake Kivu, Rwanda - Sediment site 48cm | ecosystem: Environmental > Aquatic > Freshwater > Lake > Sediment | place: Rwanda: Western Province, Lake Kivu...
CCTGCGCTGCACCGACGTCCGCATCGCCGGCGTCTCGTTCATCGACTCCCCGTCCTGGACCATGCACCCGGTCCAATGCGAGCGCCTGGTCATCGACGGGATCACCATCCGCACCAGCCTGAAGGACGGCGTCTGGGCCGACGGCATCGACCCCGACGGGTGCCGGGACGTCCGCATCGCCAACTCGACGATCGAGACGGGCGACGACGCCCTGGTCTTCTATTCCATGGACTGGTTCGGCCCGGCCAAGCCCTGCGAGCGGATCACGGTGACGAACTGCCGCCTCAGCTCGGCCTCGAGCGCCATCAAGTTCTGCGACGGCAACATCGCCGGCATCCGCGACGTGACCATCGACAACTGCGTCATCACCGATTCCAATCGGGGCATCGCCTTCATGACCTTCGACGGCGGGGCCGTGGAGAACGTCATCCTCTCCAACCTGACCATCGACACCGTCCGTTACGAGTGGTTCTGGTGGGGCGACGGCGAGCCCTTCCATTTCAACATCAAGAAGCGGAGCGAGGTCCACGCCAACTGGCCCCCCGAAAAGGACCGGCCGGCCGGGGCCGTCCGCCACGTCAAGATCCAGAACGTCATCGCCCGCGGCACCGGCTCGAGCATCTGCAACGGCCATCCCGATTCCTGGCTCGACGACGTGTCGTTCGAGAACGTCCGGCTGACCGTCGCCCACGATGCCAACGCGGCCTACGACAAGGCCGTGCACGCCCTGGTCTTCAAACAGGCCCGGAACCTCCGGCTGAAGGACGTCGAGATCGCCTGGGAGGGCGAGCCTTACCAGGCCTGGCAAAGCGCATTGGCCCTCGACGAGGTCGAGAATGTCGTCCTCGACGGCGTCACGGCGGCCCAGGCTCCGAACGCGGAAAAGGCTCCGGCCATCCTCATGAACCTCGTCGATTTCGGGGTCGTCCGCAACTGCCGTGCGGCCGATGGCACGGGGATCTTCCTCCGTTTGACCGGCAAGGGAACGAAAGACATCCTGCTCGAGCGGAACGATCTCCGCAAGGCCCGACTCCCCTACTCGGTCGGGGACGGGGCCAAGCCGGCGGCCCTCAAGCTCGGGTATTGAGAGGTCAGCGCCGGCCCAGGAAAAAAAGAACGGCCATCACGACCAGGATGAGCAGGAACATATAGAAGGCCCTCCGCCGGCGGGCCGCGACGAACTCCTCGGCCGCGGAAAGATCAATATAGAAGGTCTCCGGCGCCCGGCCGGGCCGGAAGACGTCCCTGTCCTCCATCCTTTGGAAGACCCAGCCGCCCCGGAGGCCGAGGTCCTCCAGCCTCTTCGCGCGCGACGGGTCGGTCGCGCCCGCCTGGCGGAAAACCCTCATGTAGCGGTTCTGCTTGATGATCACGGCCGAGCTGCTCATCGGATCGACCTTTCTTCCGTCGCTTTCGCGCCCCTATTATAACCGGGCCGGGGCAACTGTGTTAGAATGCGGCCCATGAGATCCCTCAAGCCTATTCTACGGATCACGCTCGCTTCCGTTCTGCTGACCGTTCCGGCCGTTCGTCCCGCCCTGGCCAAGCTCCGGATCGCCGCGGGAGGGCATCCCGCCGTCAGGATCGTCATAGCCGCCGACGCGACCGAGACCGAACGGTTCGCCGCGGACGAGCTGGCCCTCTTCCTCCATCTCGTGACCGGCGCCCGATTTCAGGTCAGCGAAGACCCCGGCCGGCCCGGGGGTCGCCTGCTCGTCGGTCCGAGGGCGGCGGCAACGCTCGGCGCCGGCCTCGACCTTTCGCAGCTGGCCCCTGAGGAGATCCTGGTCCGCTCGGAGGGAGGCGATCTCGTCGTTGCGGGAGGCAGCCCCCGCGGCACGCTCTACGCGGTCTACGCGTTCCTCGAAGATGTCGTCGGCTGCCGTTTCTGGACGGCGGCGGCCAGCCGGATCCCCTGGAAACCATCACTGACGGTCGCCGACCTCGCCATCCGCTTCAAGCCGCCCCTCGAATACCGTGAGCCTTTCTGGTTCGTGGCTTTCGATGAAGCCTGGGCGGCCCGCAACAGGGCCAACGGCACGCGGGCCGGCGGCGACGCTCTCCGCGGCGGGCGCCAGGTCTACGAAGGCTTCGTCCACACCTTTTATTCCCTCATCCCGCCCGAGAAGTATTTCGCCGCTCACCCCGAGTGGTTCAGCGAGATCGACGGGAAGCGCACCACGGCGGACGCCCAGCTCTGCCTGACGAACGAAGAGATGCGGCAGGAGCTCGTCAAGAACCTGAAAGACCGGTTGCGGGCCCATCCCGAAGCGACGATCGCCTCGGTCTCCCAGAACGATTGTTTCCATCCCTGTACCTGCGAGAAATGCCGGGCCGTCGACGAGGAGGAAGGGGGCCCTTCCGGCACGCTCCTGCGCTTCGTCAACGCCGTGGCCGACGATCTCAAGGACGAGTTTCCCCATGTGGCCATCGACACGCTGGCCTACCAATACACCCGCAAGCCGCCCAAGCTCGCCCGCCCCCGGCCCAACGTCATCGTCCGGCTATGCAGCATCGAATGCGGCTTCGGCAAGCCCCTCGACGACCCGGTTAACAAGGCCTTCTTCGACGACCTCGAGAACTGGTCGAAGATCGCCGGCCGGCTCTATGTCTGGGACTACACGACCAATTTCTCGCACTACGTCCAGCCCCACCCGAACTACGGCGTCCTCGCCCCCAACATCAGGCTTTTCGTCGGCCACAACGTCCGCGGCATCTTCGAGCAGGGCGCCTACCAGTCTTGGGGCTCGGAGATGGCCGAGCTCAGGGCCTGGGTCCTGGCCCGGCTTCTGTGGGATCCGTCGCTCGACGGGGAGAAGCTCCGCGAAGAGTTCCTGGCCGGCTATTACGGCCCGGCCGCCGGGGCCATGGACGATTATCTCGAGGGCCTCGAAGCGGCCCTGGCCAAGTCGGGTGACGCTTTGGGGTGCTACTCGCCGTCGGACGCCAAATTCCTGTCGTTCGATACGCTGGCCCGCTCGTGGCGGATCCTCGGCGCCGCCCGAAAGAAGGCCGGCCGGTCCGCCGAATACGGCCGGCGCGTCCTCCGGGCGACCCTGCCGGCCGCTTATGCCGTCCTGGCGCGGTGGGACGACCTCAAGGCCGAGGCGGAACGACACGGACGGACCTGGCCATGGCTTGCGACGCGGGAGGCCTTTCTGGATTGGTTCGTGGACGCGGCCAGGGCGGAGGGGATCACCATGATCTCCGAATGGCAGCCCTTCGCCGATTGGGTCGCCAAGGGCGGCCGCAAGAAATAGGCCTGGTCCCGCGACCTAGCGGCCGAAGGCGTAGGCCGGAACGGGCGTTCTCGGGAACCCCGGGCCGCTCCACAGGAGATCGAGGCCCATGTCGCCGTCGCGCTGGAAGTAGACGAGCTCAACGGCGTGCCAGCCGGCGGCCAACGCGATCTCGCCTTCCTCTACCGACAAGCCGTGATTGCCGTCGTTGTCGATGAGCCCCTTCCCGTCGATCGCCAGGCGGCTGCCGTCATCCGAGGCCAAATAGAAGACGTAGACCCCGGTCCGCGGGGCACGGACATAGCCGCGGAAGCGCAGGGCGAACCTCTCCTTGAGCTTGGCCGCGGAGGCATCCGGGCGGGCCGACGTTCCCGACGTCTCGGGCGTCAAGGCCGCGAAGTCGGGCAGCTTGTCGAAGTCGCCCCCATAGAGGTCCCAGGAAAGGCCGCGGGCGGCCGGCGAGGACGTCGAGGCCGCGAGAGCTTCGGCCGGCTTGAACGTCCGTATTTCGACCGGGCTGGCCACTCCGTCCGGCCAGAAGGCCCTGGCCTTGACCGCCGTCTCGCCGGTGATGATGATGGGCTTGTCGTAGAGAGCCGATTCCGGTCCGGGCTCCGAGCCGTCCAGGCTGTAGCGGATGGTCCCGCCCGGCCGGACGGCGAGCTCCACCTGGAACCAGGGACCCACGAAAAGGGTCTGGTCGGACACGAACTGCGGCGGTAGGAATCCGCGGTTGACGGGTGAGAACGCGGCCGGATCGAGCTTGACGACGGCCCGGTCATAGGTCATAAGGCCGTTGACCTCGATCTCGCAGTCCGAAGTCTGGGTGTAGACGGCGGCGGCCAGGCCCTTGTCCGCGAGCGGATAGAGGTTCCGCAAGAGCTCGAGGTAGCGGGCCTCGTAGGCCTTGGTGTCGCCGAAGTTCCGATAGCCCCAGTTGCCCTCCTCTTTCCAGAGATGGCCGGCGAGCGGCAGGCCGAGTCCCCCGAACTCCCCGAGGACGGCGGCCCTCTTCTCCTCGACCGGGGGCATGTCCGGCCCCGGGTAGCTGTGGATGTCGCTGACATCGCCCACGTGATGATCGGTCCAGCCGCTGGCGTTGTTCACCAGCCGCGAGGGATCGTGGGCCTTCGTCCAGGCCGCGATCCGTTCCGTATCGTATTGGCCCCAGCCTTCATTGAACGGCACCCACATGACGATCGAGGGATGGCTCATGCGGGCATCCATGAGGGCCTGCCATTCCGCCTCGAACTGCTTGTCGCGTTCGGCCAGGGCGTCTGCGGCGACCTTTTCACGCTCGAAGAGGGCGCTCGGCATGTCCTGCCAGACGAGAAGGCCCAGCCTGTCGCACCAATAATAGAGCCGCTCGGGCTCGACCTTGACGTGCTTGCGGAGCATGTTCATGCCCAGGGCCTTGATCATCTCGATGTCGTAGCGGAGGGCCGCGTCGGTCGGCGCCGTATAGAGACCGTCCGGCCACCAGCCCTGATCGAGGGGCCCGATCTCGAACACGGGCTGGTTGTTCAGGAAGAGCCGGTTGAAGCCCCGCCCGTCCTTCCCAAGGGCGATCTTGCGCATCCCGGCGTAGCTCCCCACCTTGTCGACCGTCCGGCCGTCCCTGTTCAGAACGATCTCGAGGTCATAGAGGGCCGGATCGGCCGGCGTCCAGAGGGCCGGCTGGGGGATGTCGAGGGCGATGGGTCCGCCCGGGGCCGCTTCCGCCTCGGCGACGGCCTGCCCGCCGCGCTTGACCGTGACCGCGATCCGGATCCCGTTCACCGGTCCCTTGATCGTGGGCTCGACCGTCAGAACGGCCCGGTCGATGTCCGGCGTCATTCGAAGTCCGGCGATCGAGGTTGCCGGCACAGGCTCGAGCCAGACCGTCTGCCAGATCCCGGTCACCGCCGTATAGAAGATGCCGTGCGGTTTCATGACCTGTTTCCCCCGGGCGATGCCGCTGTTGTCTTCGTTCGTGGGGTCCCAGACCCGGACGAGGATCTCCTGCTTGGCCCCGCCCTTCAGGGCCTCGCGGATGTCATAGGTGAAGGGGTCATAGCCGCCGCGATGCGTCCCCATCTCGCGGCCGTTGACCCAGACCGAGCTTTCCCAATCCACGGCGCCGAAATGGAGGAGGATCCGGCCGTCGCGCCAGGCGCGGGGGATCTTGATCGTTCTCTTGTACCAGAGGGCCTTCGCCGACCCGACGGGCTTCCCCACCCCGGAGAGGGCCGCCTCGACGGCGAACGGGACCAGGATCTGCCCGTCCCATCGCTCGGGCTTGGCCGCCGCCTTGTCGGTGATGGCGTAGCTCCAAAGGCCGTTGAGGTTGAGCCAGGCCTCCCGGACCAATTGGGGTCTGGGGTATTCGGGCAGGGCCAGGTCCGGCCGGACCTCGGCCGCCCAACGGGTCATGATGTGCCCCTGGACCGGAGCCCACACCGTCTTGGGCTCGGACTTGCACGAGACGATCGTACCGAGGGCGGACACGATCAGGATCAAAGCGGCGGCGTTTCTCTTCATGGCGTCTCCTATCGCGGCATTAGTAAATCAACCCGCGCCAGGCTGTCAACCGAAAATGGGGACGTTTCTATTTTCGCTGCTATTTCCCGTTGAATTCGACTCAGCGTTAGGAGTAGATTTGTCCATCCGAGGTGAAATTATGACCGACGTACCTCTCGCGCAGGCCCTCGAGGCCCTGAATCCCCGGGTCCGGGCCCGCTTCCCGATGATCGACCGCGATCCGCTCAGCCATCCCCGCGTCTATCTGAACACAGGCGCCGGCAGCCTGACGGTGGACGCGGCCGCCGAAGCCGCCCGCGAGGCCCAGGGTCGCCTCAACCCCATGCCCGGCGTCGTCGTCCCCGGCGAGGCCGAGACAGCCGCCCTTCACAAGAAGACGCGCGATCTCGTCGCCGGTCTCCTGAACGCCCGCTCGGGACGGGAGATCAGCTTTCACCTTTCGGCCACGGCGGCCTTGTTCGATCTGGCCTTCGGCCTCCGCGACGCCATCCGGTCCCCGAAGAACCTCGTCGTCACCGATCTCGATCACATGGCCAACGTCTCGCCTTGGGAGACGGTCTTCGGCCGCGACCACGGCCTGGAAGTGCGGCGGGCCCGCCTGACCGGCGAAGGCACTCTGGACGTCCCGCACCTTCTTTCGCTGGTCGACCCTCGAACGGCGCTCGTCGCCGTGACCTCGGCCTCGAACGGCAACGGCTCGCTCGTGCCCATGACAGACCTCGTCGCTGCCGTCCGGGACCGGGCCCCGTCCTGCTTTACGGCCGTCGACGCCGTCCATCACGCGCCGCACGGCAGCCTGGATGTCCAGGCGAGCGGCATCGACTTCCTTGTCTTTTCGGGCTACAAGGTCTTCGGGCCGATGCTCGGCGTCCTCTGGGGCCGGGAAGAGGCGCTGGAAAAGCTCAATCCCTACCGGGTCGAGACGAACAAGGACGTCCTGCCGGGCAAGCTCGAGATGGGCATGGTCAACAGCGCATCCGTGGCCGCCCTCGGCGCGGGCCTCGAGTACCTCCTCTGGCTCGCCGACCTCCTGCCGCAACCGGCAAGCCCGATCCCGGATCGCGCCGCCCGGTTCCGCTTCGTCCTCGGCGCCATCGCCGCCTACGAACGGACCATCAGCCGGCGCGTCCTCGAGGGCTTCAGGGACCGGGGGCTTCCCGGGTTCCGCCTGTTTGGGTTGGCCGATCCCGACCGCGCCGGCGAACGCGTGCCGACCTTTGCCTTTGATATCGCGGGACTCACCGCGACCGAGATCAAGCGCCGTCTTTGGGAGCGCGCGGCGATCCAGATCGCCGACGGGAACCACTATTCGGCCGCCGTCTACCGGCATCTCGACCGGCCGGAGGGCATCGCCCGGGCCAGCTTCGCCCACTACGATAATGCCCGGACCGTGGACCTGTTCCTCGACGCGCTGGCCGGTCTCGGGGACCGGTGAACGGGGAGCCCGGTGAAACGCCTCCGCGCCGCAGCTCTCTTCGTCCTCGTCCTTTCGCCGCTCATCGTCCTGGCCCAACCCCCCGAGCTCATGAACCGGCCGCGCCACTCCGAGCGAAGCCGCGACTACGACGCCCTCCATTACCGGCTCGCCTTCATCTTTGATGACGCGGCGAGCGCCTACACGGCCGAGGACACGGTGACCCTGGCCTCCCTCAAGGACGGCCTTACGTCTTGCGCCCTCGATGCCGAGGACCTCACCGTGACCGCGGTCGTCGATGCCGCCGGGGATCCCCTCGCCTATTCCCTGACCGCCGGTCAGCTCCTTGTGACGCTATCGAAGCCGGTCGCTTACGGCGAGAAAGCCTCCTTCACGATCCGCTTCTCGCAGAGCCGGCCGAAGTCCGGGCTGACGTTCATCGCCGGGACCGCAGACCACCCGCCCCAGATCAACACCTATTCGTGGCCTGAGCTCTCGCGGCACTGGTTCCCGTGTTTCGACTCGCCCAACGACAAGGCCTCGAGCGAGGTCATCGCCACGGTCCGGTCCGGCTGGAAGGTCCTCTCGAACGGCAAGCTCATGGGGGTCCGGGAAAACCCGGCAGCCGGCACCTCGACCTGGCACTGGCTCCAAAGCGAGCCCCATCCGACCTACTGCGTCATGCTCGCGGCCGGGCCCTTCGAGATCGTCCGCGATTCCCTCGGGACGCTGCCGGTCGATTATTGGGTCTACCCCGAGGATGTTCCGGCCGCTCCCCGTTCGTTCGGGAAGACGCCGCGGATGATCGAGTTCTACGGGAAGACCTTCGCCGTCCCCTACCCCTGGGCTAAATACGACCAGGTCTGCGTGGCCGGCTCGGGCGGCGGCATGGAAGCCACGACGGCCACGATCTTGGGCCATTCGACCATCCACGACGAGCGCGCCGAACAGGATTTCCCGAGCGACGGCCTCGTCGCCCACGAGCTGGCCCACATGTGGTGGGGCGACTTCGTGACGGAGAGGTCCTGGGCCGACGTCTGGTTGAGCGAGAGCTTCGCCACCTATGCGGAATACCTCTGGACCCGGCACGACCGCGGCGAGGACGAAGGCGCCCTCAACCTCGAGGAGAAGAAGTCGAGCTATCTCGAAGAGGCCCGGACGAGGTACATCCGGCCGATCGTCTTCGACCGCTTCAACGATCCCTGGGACATCATGGACGGCCACTCCTATCCCAAGGGCGCGGCCGTCCTCCACATGCTCCGCTTCGTCCTCGGCGACGAGCCGTTCTTCCGCTCGCTCGCCGCGTTCCTCAGGAAGTTCGCCTACGCCTCGGCCGACACGCACGATTTCGCGACGGTCGTCAAGGACACGACCGGCCAGAACCTCGACTGGTTCTTCGACGAATGGCTCCTGAAGCCGGGACATCCGATCTTCCAGGTCGCCTGGACTTGGGACGAAACCTCCCGGAGCGTCCGGCTCGAGGTCCATCAGGTCCAGGATGCGTCCAAGAACATCCCCATCTTCAGGATGCCCGTGGCGATCGGCCTCCATGGCCTCGACGGGCTCGAGGTCCGAACGGTCTGGATCGAGAAGAACGACGGAACATTCGAGCTCGCCGCGCCATGGAAACCCGCCGCCGTCGAGTTCGACCACGGCCACAACCTTCTCATGGAGCTCCGCTTCGACCGGTCAACCGAAGAGCTGCTCTTCGGCCTCGAGCGCTTCGACGCCGTCGGCCGCATCGGCGCGGCCCGCGATCTCGGCCGGCGTCTCGAGCAGCCGGAGGTTCGGCCGGCGCTCGAGCGAGCCGCAGAAACGGACGGCTTCTGGGCGGTCCGCTCTGCGGCCGTCGACAGCCTGGCCGCGGTCGTGTCCTCCGAGGAGTCGCAATTCCTGAAAGCACGGCTCTCGGACCCGAACTCCCGCGTTCGAGCCGCCGCCGTCCGGGCCCTGGGGAGCCGCGGAGGCCGGGATCTCAGCGCCGACCTCAAGCGCCGCTTCCGGAACGAAACGAGCTACCTTGTCCAGGCCGAGATCCTCGCCGCCTTCGGTCTTTGCGGCGGTCCCGGCGACCGGCCTTTCCTGGAATCAGCGGCCCTCTTGAGTTCGCCCTACGGCCTGCTCAAGAGGAGCGCCGCGGCCGCGCTCATAAAGATTGAAGAAAAGTTCGGGAAAAAATAGAATACACCTTCTGTTCGATCGCGATCCCGGATCCTAAGGAGAGACGTCATGAGAAGGAACCGCCTGTTCGCCGCCCTCTTCAGCCTGATCGTCGTGGCGCTCATGGCCGGCCAAGCCTGGCCGCAGCAGCCGCCCGCACCCGCCTCCCAGCCGCAAATTCAATCCCAGCCGCTCATCGGCAGGGCCCTCTATGAGAAGCTCCAGCGCGAGGGCCGCCGGATGATGGGCGGTCCCGGAGGATTCGGCGGCGGCGTCCAGTGGACCCCCGACGGCAAGGCCACCTACGCCTTCGAGGACGGGACGTTCAAGCGGACCGACATCCTGAGCGGAGAAAAAGCGCTTCTCTTCGACGACGCCAAGCTCATCGCCGCGTTCAACGCCATGACCGGCCGGCAGGAGGTCAAGCTCTTCTTCAACCGCTTCCAATATCTCAACGACGCGAAGATGATCCAGTTCCAGGCGCTGAACAAGGTCTTCCTCTATGACCTCGCGACCGCAAAGCTTCAGTGCTACGAGCCCGAGCGGGCCGTCACCGGCGTCCGCGGCCGATCCTACGGCGACGTCCTCTCCCCCGACCTCAAATACCGGGCCTTCACCCGGAACTACAACCTCTATATCAAGGACATGGACGGCGCCGAGACGGCTCTGACCACGGACGGGACCGAGGACCTCCGCAACGGCTATCCCGACTGGGTCTACCCCGAGGAGCTCAGCCAATACGAGGCCTTCTGGTGGTCGCCGGACTCGAAGAAGATCGCCTTCATGCAGTTCGACGAAAGCCCCGTTTATAAGTACCCCATCGTCCACGCCGTTTCCGCGGAGCCCCGCTACGAGCTCCAGAGCTATCCCGTGCCCGGGGCGAACAACCCGATCGTCCGGCTGTTCATCGCCGACATCGTCACGAAGAAGATCGTCCGGCTCGAGACGGGAGACGACCTCGACGTCTATCTTTATCGCGGCCAGTGGACGAACGACGGCAAGGAGTTCACCTACCACCGCCTCAACCGGCTCCAGAACAAGGTCGAGCTCTTCGCCGCCGACCCGGCCACCGGCAAGAGCCGGCTCTTCCTGACCGATACCGATCCCTGCTACATCGACGAGACGACCGACCTCGTCTTCCTCTCGGACAACCAGCGCTTTCTCTGGACCTCGGAGCGGAGCGGCTGGCGCGAGATCTACCTCTATGATCTCGCGGCCGGCAAGCTCCTCAGACAGCTGACCAACGCCAAGCTCCCCGTCAAATCCATCATGGACGTCGACGAGGCCAAGGGCATCGTCTATTTCACCGGGGCCGAAGTCAACGGCACCGAGAGCCACGTCTACAAGGTCAAGCTCGACGGCACCGGCTTCGCCCGCCTGACCAAGGAGCCGGGCAGCCACATGGTCAGCCTGTCGCCGACGTTCGAATACTACACGGATTCCTTCTCGAGCTGGGACCAGCCCCAAAAATCGACCCTCTATCAGGCCGACGGCAAGGTCGTCCGGGTCCTCAGCCCCGGCACCGTCAGCAAGGAGTTCCAGGACCTCAAGCTCATCAAGCCCGAGCACCTGATGTTCAAGTCGGCCGACGGCCAGTACGACCTCGACGGCCTCCTCTACTTCCCGGCCCACTTCAACCCCTCCGAGAAATACCCGCTCCTCCTGACCCCCTACGGAGGTCCCGGCTCGAAGGGCGTGTACAACCGCTATCTCATGGCCGACGGCAACCAGGCCCTGGCCCAGCTCGGCTTCCTCGTCGCCGTCTGCGACTACCGCGGCGTCTCGGACCGCGGCAAGGCCTTCCAGAACCTCCACTACATGAAGCTCGGCCAGGTCGAGATCGACGACCACGTCGCCTTCGTCAAGGCTCTGGGGCAGAGACCCTACGTCGACACGACCCGGGTCGGCGTCACGGGACACTCCTACGGCGGCTATTTCACCTGCCTGGCCCTGCTCCGGTATCCCGACGTCTTCCACGTCGGCGTCGCCGGCGCTCCGGTCACGGACTGGCGGAACTACGACTCGATCTACACCGAGCGCTACATGCGCCGGCCACAGGACAATCCCGAGGGCTACGAGAAGGGCTCCTGCCTGACCTACGCCAAGGCCCTCAAGGGCAAGCTCTTCATCCACCACGGGACGGTCGACGACAACGTCCACCCCTGCAACACGATCGAGCTCGTCCAGGCCCTGCTCAAGGAGAACAAGACGTTCGATCTCATGATGTATCCGGAGAACCAGCACGGCATCTCCTATCCCCGCTACCCGGCCTCACGGGTGGAGTATTTCATCGAACACCTGAAGCCGGTCGTCAAGTAGGCCGGCGGAACGCGATCAAGGAGGACTGCGATGGCTAAGTTCGAAGGCGTGAAATGGGCTCCCCGGCAGATGCGCTATCTCCTGCCGACGAAAGAGGTCGAGCTCCGCGGGTCCGACGACCGGATCTTCGCCGTCTCGCGGTCGGCGTTCTACGCGGCTTTCCTCTGCTTCGAGGGCATCCGCTTCTTCTGCCGCAAGGGCGCGGCCGGAGCGCTCGAGGTCCACTTCCTCAACTGGCACAAGAACCTGGAGCGCCTGCAGCGCGGCATGGCCTTCAACCTGAGCCGGGCCCAGGCCGAGATGATCCCGTCGGTCGACGAGCTCGAGAGCCTCTTCATCCACCAGTATTTCAAGGACCCGGCGATCCGGCCCTTCCTCGAGGACATGGCGGCGAAGGGGCTGCAGGGCTACCTCCGGCCGTTCACGGTCGACGAGGAGCAGTCGATGGGGGTCACCTTCCCCGGGCAGCCCGCCCTCCGGGCCATCTTTTGCAGCTATGACAACTACCTCGGCGAGCCCTTCACCGGGGTCGTCATCCCCCATCTCGTCCGGGCCGTGGCCCTCAACAAGACGGGCTGGCTCAAGCTCGGCATCAACTACCTCGTCAGCCTC
>Ga0172365_10003159_pt1 | contig 12260 bp, 9 predicted proteins | sample LakKivSesite48cm_FD_114535 | JGI IMG/M metagenome (GOLD analysis project Ga0172365, IMG submission 114535) | Sediment microbial communities from Lake Kivu, Rwanda - Sediment site 48cm | ecosystem: Environmental > Aquatic > Freshwater > Lake > Sediment | place: Rwanda: Western Province, Lake Kivu...
GACGACTGCCGTGGCAGCGCCTCCTCCGATGATTATGTACGTCGTCGGGAAGCCTCCTCCTTCAAGGGGAGTTATCGTGACTGTTGGGTTGTCGCCAACTGTTTCGATGCTTGGAATCGCTGTTCCAGTGAACCACAGTCCTTGGTAGTCAGGTTCATCAGGCCAGAAGTTAATCTGAAGAACCACGTTTTTGTCGGATTGAACAGTGTGTGTTCCCAGCACGGTATATAATAATGGTGAATCGGCATGCACTGTCCTGGCTTCGCCGTCAATTGTTAACTGGGTGTCCTCGCTGACGAAGAAGTATGCCTCATCGTGCGCGTGTATGGGCAGGTAAATCATTGTCTCTTCATTTGGCTGGATGCCTATGAACATCACTCCATTGCCGTACCCCGAGTATTCTCCTCCTTTATTGCCGGCAAGGGGACGTGACTGTTCTATGCTGCTGTTATGGATGAGTGTCAACGTGATTGGGGTGTCGCTTTGTACAGCTATCGCGTATGCTTGGGGTTGAATTGAGATGCCCGTTCCTCCTTCCACCGAGTACTCGTTCATCGGTTGCTTGGTTTCGAGGTCAAACACCTTCACCTTTGCATTTTCTAAGGCCTCTATTCGGTATCCGTAGTCCCTATTGGTGTCCCAGCCGCTCTTGGTTGCTTTTGTTAAAAAGAATGTTCCCACAAAGCCTCCCTCAACAGAGGGAACGGGAAAACAGCTGACTTCTCCCATGCCTTCACCGCTGTTGGCCGTGACTGGAACCACTGCTGATTGTATCATGATGTTGCCGGTTGACTCGAACTTGTAGATTCTAAAAGAAGTCAAGAGTATGTTTTGGTACGAGTTGGCATCTATATTATACGTATGTGAATCGCCATCATCTCTGGTCACCGTGACCGTTGACTTTTCCACAGCTAGTATCGTGTAAAAGCCATTCTGGTTAACAGAAAAGTATGAGAACGAAGAAGCCATTAAAACGAACTCCGTGCCAACATATAAGCCATTGACGTCCGTGTAGAAGGTGTGCAACATCGGTCCCTCAGTGGCACCAGCAGCTGGGGAAGTTTGGTAATTGAGCAGCAGCACAGAGACCTGATTGTTTGATACTACTTTGAAGATTGTGCCATTGTCCACTAACACGAGTATCTTCTCCATGCTGGCCAAGGTTCCTTGCGCCAATATTGTGTCACTTGTTAGGTCATCGACCTCATAGGTTGTACCATCCTCCGAAGCGGCCATTGCCAGCAACGCCTTGGTCGCAACTGTCATGCCGTTAAGAAACGGAGACGCAGTTACAATTGTGCCGTTGTCGAGACTCCAGCCTGAATTTGGGTCGTTCATGTCGTTCAGTATGTACTCGTAAATCTTCGACGGGACGACGCCGTAATAAGTGTAATCTGGGTCTGCCAGAGACGGGTAGGCGGAGACGAAAAACGGGAAAGAAAGACAAACAATGAACGCGGAAATAATCAAGCAGGACGCACTAATTTTCAAGCCTTTCCTCAGATACATGCCGCACAGTCCTCCTTATTCTCAAGAGATACTCTTTTTATGCGTCTTTCTTTAAGAAGCTTATCCTCTTTCCATTGAATAAAAATTCTATTCCTTCCCAAAATATCAAGAAACACTCACAATCAGGGAGCCCGAACAGAACGTCTCCTCTTCAATCATTTACTTTTTCACTAAAAAAAGGATTATTACAAATGAATGTGCGTTAAGGTCCCTGGAAGCCACATTTACGGCACAGGTGGAGATGTCTCCCGCAAATCCCCTTTTTCATTTCTATTCTTTAAATCAAGGCATTTTATTAATATCTTGTCATTATATTCATATACAGTGAAGTAAAATGAAAATCTTAATACGGGAAGATGACTCAAAAAAATGGAAGTTTGCTGAAACTATTAAAGCAAAGGCTGAGTCAGAGCTTCAAGAACTACTTATTAAGTCACCTTCCCTGATTACGATCGATGAGATTCGTGAAGGCGTCTCACCTCTAGTTTTTGCTGTGAAAGAGTTTGGTCTAACTGGTTCTGGTTCTTCAGATCTATTGGCTTTTAGTTCTCAGGGGGATATTGCAATCATTGAATGTAAACTTGCTGCTAATCCAGAAATAAAGCGTAAAGTAATAGGGCAGATTTTAGAATATGCCTCGTACCTTTGGCAAAAGAAATACGATTGGGTAGATGACACGATTCAATCATTAAAAGGAAAAAATCTAACAGATCTAATCGCAGAATCCGTAGCAGGCGAATGGGATGAAGAACTTTTTAGAAAAAAAGTGGAGCAATCCTTAGAGACGGGTTCCTTCATTCTTATAATTGTAGTAGATGAAATTAACGAAGAACTGAGACACATAATCAATTATGTGAATGAATGCAGTAAATCCGCCTTTTCTCTGCATGCCTTGGAGATGAACAGATTCAAGGCAGAGGAAATTGAAGTTTTAGTACCTCGCTTATATGGCGCATCGACAAAACCTCCAACAAATATTCAAAGAGGGCAATGGACAGAGGAAGAATTTTTCAAGGTTCTTAAGGAAAAGAACGATTCTACTATTTTTAATATCGTTGATAACCTCTACAAATGGACTGAAAACGAAGCAGATAGAATATGGTGGGGAATAGGTAAAGAGAGGGGGTCTTTCACTTTTCATTACTTAAAAGAAGGTAAGACCATATCGATATTCTCTATTTATACAGATGGCAAACTCATGTTGAATTATGGTTGGTCATCAAAAATACTCCCAATAGAGGTGCTGGAGGCATTCCACAAAAAAGTCCAAGAAATACCTTTAATGAGACAAATACCAAATGATTTTTCCAAGTGGCCTACAGTCAAAGTTGAGGTATTGAAAGACTCGGGGAATCTTGAGAAATTTAAACAAGCGGTTCTCTGGATACGGTCACAAATCAGGCCACAAGAATAGCTTCATTTTCTAAAATATATCAAGTGATAAAGTGCCCCAGCAGTACTCACATGAGTTATGTTCTCTCGTTTATGTTCCTTATTCAGCAGTCTGCTAGATATCCTTCCGCTTCTATTTATTATTTATAACACATCTTTATAAGTTTCATTTGGCTGGAATTATTACTCATATTGCCATTATGTATATAATTGTTTCATAAAATCGATTGTACGCTTTAATAAGAAACTAGCATCTTGATTGGTGACAATTAACCGGAATCCTTCATGGTCAAGTTTGTCTCTTGCGACTTTTAAGAGGGGAGAGATTAATTGGTGATCAATCTTTCGATGTTCTTTTTCATTGATTTCTTTAATAACTCGTTCTATTTTTTCATTTAGTGAACCTTGTATACTAGAACCTAAATCCTGTAATTTCTTCGTTATTACTACTTCCAAGAGATTTGTTGCAGCTGCCAATACAATCTTGCCCGTAGCATCTTCAAATCCAGCCTTCTCCAAAACGCCTTTGAGTTCATCAAACATCTCAGGCAATTTTACGTTTATATCGAAAATTACGGGTGAAGTTTTCTTTTCTATGGAAATTCGGAATTCGTCAATTTGCTCATCAAGCTCACGATGAAGTAGCCATACATCGACCCAGCCAGGAACTAGAGGGAGCTCAACTTCATTATGCAATTTAAGCGAGGATATTTCGCCTCGGCCTTCTTTTGCTTCCCGTTCCCCAAGCATGCCAGAAGATGAGGGGGATTCTTTATAATAATACCAACATTTTATATTCTTTAGAGTGGTTTCTTCATTGTATTTTTCAATCTTTATCGTCAAACTTTTCTCTTGAATCTCGCATCTTGAGATTTTGGCCAAATAATAGGGTAATATTAGAATGATTGATGTGTCCGAGAAAGAGTGGTGTTCAAATCCTATTTCCATTAACTCACGTATAGCGTGTTCGTGGTCTTTGAAACCTTCTTTTTTTAAATTTAGATTACTCGGAATATTGAATGTTTTACTTACTTTGTACGAATATACTTTAGATGGCCAATTGAGTCCATACCTTTCACCCCAGCTGCTCATACAGAAATAATCTTCATGGAAACGACCGTCATAACACCGAATTGTAAAGTTGCCTAAGTCAAATCTTTCAGTGTACATTATATTTTTAAGAAGCAATTTAAGAGATTTCAGATTAACATTTTCCCTAAAAATTAGAAAATTGGGTTTTTGTAGAAGAATGGTAGGAGATGTATTAATTTTACTAATATTTTCGTCTTTTCGTTTTGGAACGATTTTAATGAGATATGCATCCCAATTATTTTTAAAGGGAGTGAGTATTCGTTTTTCATTTACTTCTCTGACTAATGCGCATCGAATCTCTGCATAGCTATATGCTAACCTAGGATCCTTTAAAGAATTCAATATGTCATTGTAACACGAAAAATCATTTTCGGGAATTTCTCTAAATTCTTTACTATTCTTAGAAATTATTTTTTCTGCGTCGTCTGAAAGAGTGTCAGACCTAATAAGCTGCCCTGGTTTTATACTAAGGTTCTTTATTATAATAGGATCCTTACCAATATATCGAATAAACTGAGGCAATTTTATTCTACCCTAAACTAAGGTAATGGTCTCTTACAATTAAACCTGTTCTTTGAATAAATTAGCTCATTAATTCAGATGGACATATTGCTTAAAACTTTTTTTGAAAGGAAATGATAAAACCTCTAAAATGTCTTTAAGGTCCTGTGAAGCCGCATTTGGGGCACTTGTAGGTTCGCCTGAACTCTCGGCATTTGGCGCAGCGCCAGATGGTGATTTCGCCGCAGTTGGGGCACGGGAACTTGGTCGCTTCCGCTCCTGGGCCGACTATCCTGTTGCACGATGTGCACTTGGGCATTGCGACGGTCTTGGCTTCGCTCATCGGTTGCACCTCAAACGAGACGGCAATATTACAGAAACCCTCCATATATATGCTATTCTGTAACAGCTCCCCAAGAGAGAAACGCCGAAACTAAGGAATGGCTGGGCTAAACGGCGATGAGAGCCCTGAGGAAGGACGGTAGAACTCCGAGAACCTCCCTTTTCTTGAGCAGCTTCAGGATGACGGAGCTTTGGAAGTCCATGTCGCCCTCCGCCGAGAAGAGCCCCTGAAGATTCTCCTTGATTACGGCGCTGAAAAGTTTATCCAAGGCTTTGTCTGAAAGGCGGTCCGCGACCCTCCTAGCCAGCAGCATCGACCTGAAGTCCCCGCTGAGCTCGCCCCTCCAAGCGTCCTCGTACCGGACGAGAAAATGCGAAGAACAATCCCCGCTTCCCACGGCTTCGGCAGCAACTCCCCCAGCAGTCGAGGCGCACATTCCCCCGAGGATGACACCGCCACCCGTCGTAGGCTTCACCTGACCCGCTGCGTCGCCAACGACGAGGAAACGGTCGCTGAAACTCCTTTCAACAGGACCGCCTGTTATGATTAGGCCAGAGCGGACGTCCTCGCGTCTTAAACTTTTATCGATTTCGAAACGTTTCTTGACGAACCCGTCGAGGCACTCCTTGGGGTTTCCGCCTTTGCACCCCAAGCCGACCCTTGCCTTGTTTACGCTTAACGGGATGACCCAAGCGAAGAACTTGGGTGCCGTCCTGCTGCCGAAGTGGAGCTCAACGTAATTCGGGTCCACGTTGACTTCTTCGAGGTCGCACTGTACGCCTACTACCATTTCCTCGCGGTTTATCGGCTTGAGACCGATGGCTTTCAGAATCCTTGAGGACGTGCCCTCAGCGTCAACAACTACCTTTCCTCGGATTTCCCCGTTCTCGGATTGTAAATAGACTCCCTCTTCCCCGCGTTTCAAGCCTTTTACTCGCTCGTTCAGGATTATTCGGGCGCCTGCTTCCGTTGCCTTTTGAGCCAAGTACTTGTCGAAGGCGCTGCGGTCGACGACGCACGCCACAGGCTCGCTTTTTTCGACGGAAAACGTCAGCGCTGACGGCGAAAAGAACCTTGCGCCCCTGACCTTGTTCTGTACGTAAGCTCCGTTAGTAGGCACGCCCAAGCGGTCCAAGCCCTTAAGGCTCAGCAGTCCCGCGCAGTGGCACGGCTTCCCGACTTCGCCGTGCTCCTCAAGGACAACAACGTTAGCCCCCCTGTTTGCAGCTTCGCGGGCGGCGATTAGCCCAGCTGGCCCCGCGCCAACCACGACGATGTCTGCCTCCTCGGTCTTCGCTGCGTCGCGCATGTTTCGGCACTCAACAACCATAAGTTAAATTCTGTATATATAGAAAAGGGGGGAATCGTTTAAATCGAAAATGCTTATTTCAGCAATCCACAACTCAATGTAAGGTAGCAAGATTGTCAGCTGAACATGAAATTCTAAAGACGCTGGTCAAGAAACGTGTAAACTTCAACTTCAGCAGTGTTTCGCTGCGCCTCGACCTGTGCGAGTCGCTGTTCAGCTCGTTCGCCGTCGACTTGGGGACTCAGGCGCTGCTTAACAGCCTCCGAAAGGACGAGGCGATAGACTACTCTAGGACCCTTGACCTTGGCTGCGGCTGCGGGCCGGTGGGCCTCTTCCTCAAGGCGCAAAACCCATCCCGCGAGGTCCACATGGTCGACAGGGACGCCCTGGCCGTGGAGTTCGCGTCGCACAACGCAGCCCTGAACCGTCTGGAGGTCAGCGTCTATCCGAGCCTCGACTACGAGCAGGCTGAAGGACTTTTTTCACTGATTGTCACGAATTTTCCCGCGAAGATGGCGCCCAAGGGGCTGGCGGCGTTCGTCTACGGCGCTTCGAATCGCCTGTCCGAGGACGGAGTCTTCGCTGTGGTCGTCGTCCGCGAACTTGCCGAAGAGCTCGACAGCATCCTCGGCAACGAAGTAATCCGCGTACTCTACCGGGAGGACAAGAAGGGATACAGCATACGCCACATCGCCTTCGACGAGAAGATTCCGCCACCAACCGACAAGTACGAAAGACACACGATGAATCTCAAACTAAAAAAAACCCACACGCTAAAGACAGCTTATGGTCTGCCCGAGTTCGACACCCTAAGCTACGGGACAAGGTGCCTGCTGTCCGTCATGGAGGGCATGAAGGGCTACAGCTCGGTCCTCGTGCTGGAGCCGGGGCAAGGGCACGCCGCCGTCGCGGTCATGGATTTATTAGGACCTAAAGAGTTGGTGCTTGCCTCCCGAGACTTGTTGTCGTTGACCTTCGCGAGGCAGAACGTAGAGGACAACTTTGGCTTCGAACCAGTAGCAATGCACGTTCCATTTCTTAAAGACCCGCCTGAACAGGAGCTCACGGTCTGGAACGTCTCTCGTAAAAGGGATTTTGCGCCCAACGCCCAGAGCCTCGAAGTTCTCCTCGAATGTGGTAAAACCATGCTGGTCTACGGAGAAAAAGGCGTCATACGGGCACTGTTGGCCAGGAAACCATTGGTTGTCTTAAAGGAAGTTATCCAGAAAAACTACTGCGCGTTGTTAATGGAACCAAAACGGTGACTAACATCTCCCTCGTCTCTCCATATTCTTCATGAAATGACTAGTGGGCTCAGAACATAATTCTAAAATAGGCGTGTGTTTTCTATTGAGCCATCAAAGGTGAGAAAGCGTTGGCTAAGAGAGTCCTGGTTTCGCTGAAGATTTTCCCCTCGGACATCAACCTCGACCGCGAAGTCATAAAGAAGGAGATCGAGAAGACAATACCGGAGTACGCTTCGGTCTACAAGTTCGAGGAGGAGCCCATAGCCTACGGGCTCGTCGCGATCATCGCCCACATGCTCGTGCCCGAGGACAGGGAGGGAGCCATCGACGAGGTTGAGTCGCGCCTGAAGAAAATGGACAAGATAAGCGACTTCCAGACCCTGATGGTGCGGAGAGTCTAGGGTTCACTACGTTTATATAGGATTTTTGCCTTTCAAGTAATGAACGTTAAAAATTTTTAGACGGTGACTCACGTGGCTGAAATCTCTCTAAGGGTCGGAGACGCCAAGCAAAGAGACGTCGCCCGAGGAATCGCCCGGATCGACCAGAAGACGATGGAGAAACTGACCGTTTCAGCAGGCGACGTCATCGAAATCCTCGGCAAACGGCGCACCTCAGCCATTGCCTGGCCAGCCTACTCCGAGGACCAAGGCAGAGACATAATCAGGATAGACGGGTTCACGCGCAAGAACGCGGGCGCGTCCATCAACGAGTACGTTGTCGTTTCCAAAGCCGAGGTCAAGGACGCCCTGAGCATCGTCTTGGCTCCGATCGACATGCGCCTCAACGTGGACGAGGACTTCACGAACTTCGTCAAGAACAGGCTCATGGAAAGAACGTTCATCGAGGGCGACACAACCCTCGTCATGATGCTCGGACACCCCGTCCAGTTCACCGTCATGAAGACCAGACCCCACGGAATTTTACGACTTACGTATGATACGAAGCTCCAGATACTCACCGAGCCCGCCCCCGAAGCCAAGCTCGGCGTCCCGCGGACCACGTACGAGGACATCGGCGGACTAAAAGATGAAATCCAGAGGCTCAGGGAGATGGTTGAGCTGCCGATGCGGCACCCCGAAATCTTCCAAAGACTCGGCATAGACCCGCCAAAGGGCGTTCTGCTTCATGGTCCCCCAGGCTGCGGAAAGACTCTGCTTGCCAGGGCGGTGGCGAACGAGTCTGAGGCGAACTTCTTCTCGATTAACGGCCCCGAAATAATGAGCAAGTTCTACGGCGAGTCCGAAGCGAGGCTCCGCGAAATCTTCCAGCAGGCCGAGAAGAACGCTCCCGCCATCATCTTCATCGACGAGCTGGACTCCTTAGCTCCGAAACGCGAGGAAGTCACGGGAGAGGTCGAAAGGCGAGTCGTAGCTCAGCTTCTGGCTCTGCTGGACGGCTTGACCAGCCGAGGAAACGTGATTGTAATTGGCGCAACCAACCGCCCGAACGCCCTTGACCCAGCCCTGAGGCGGCCTGGCAGGTTCGACCGCGAAATAGCGATCGGCATACCCGACAAGCAGGAACGCCACGAGGTTATTCAGGTTCACACGCGGGGCATGCACCTCGCCGAGGACGTTGACCTTAAGACGTTGGCTGAGGTGGCGCACGGGTACACGGGTGCGGACCTTGCCGCCCTAAGCCGGGAAGCTGGGATGAAGGCTTTGCGGAGGTACCTGCCTGAGATTGACCTTGAGCAGGAGAGGATTCCGCCCAGCGTCTTGGAGAAGATGGAGGTCAAGATGGACGATTTCATGAACGCCTACAGGGAAATCACGCCCACGGCGATGAGGGAGGTCGCCATCGAGGTTCCAACGGTCCACTGGACCGAGGTCGGAGGCTTGGACGTGGTCAAGCAGGAGCTCAGGGAATCCGTTGAGTGGCCCCTGAAAAATGCGGAAGTTTTCGTGAGAATGGGGATTAAGCCGCCCAAGGGGATTCTTCTCTTTGGTCCTCCAGGCTGCGGCAAGACGCTGCTTGCTAGGGCGGTGGCGACGGAAAGCGAGGCGAACTTCATTTCAATTAAGGGTCCTGAGGTTTTCTCCAAGTGGGTGGGGGAGTCCGAGAAGGCCATCCGGGAAGTCTTCAGGAAGGCGAGGATGTCCGCGCCGTCCATAATCTTCTTCGACGAGATCGACTCTCTCGTGCCCCGAAGGGGCTCGGGGTACGGCGACAGCGGCGTGACCGACCGCGTAATCAGCCAGCTGCTCACGGAGATTGACGGCATCACGGCCCTGCAGGACGTCGTCGTCATCGCTGCCTCTAACCGTCCCGACATCGTTGACCCCGCCGTTCTGAGGCCAGGCAGATTTGATAGGCTAATCTACGTCCCCGAACCCAGCGAGGAGAGCAGGCTACAGATTTTCAAGATTCACACGACCGGTATGCCTCTGGCGAAGGGCGTGAGCCTCCAGGAGCTCGCCCAGGAGACCAAGGGCTACTCAGGCGCCGACATTCAGTCCGTGTGCAGGGAGGCAGCCATGTACGCCCTTCGACGGGACATGAATTCGAAGGAAGTCACGGCTGGCGACTTCGAGGAGGCGCTCAAGAGGATTGGCCCGAGCGTCACGGCGGACATGGAAAACTGGTACAAGGGCTTGGTTAAGCAGGTCAGGAGGGTCCAGAAGCCTGCGCCCCTCATCGCTTAGGTAATTAGGGAAGGTTTGTGTAATGTCTGGAAACACTTGGAAGATGCAGCCCGTCTACGCGACGGTGCTCGAGGTTCTTCGGGAGAAGGGGTCGATGGCGGACGACGAGCTATTCGACGCGCTGAAGGCCTTCTACAGGGAAATCGGGTTCGACGACCTCAACAAGACGCTCATGCAGATGGAGGTCACGGGGCTTATCTACGTCTCATCGCTGGCGAAGGACAAGCGACTCGTGCAGCTAGTGAAGAAACAGTGAAGCACCCGTTTTTCTAGGGCTTGGCGACGAAGACTTCCACCTTGACTTTGTGCCCGTCCCTGAGCTTCAGGCGGTCGCGCAGGAATGTCGGGGCGATTATTTCGACGACTGAGCTGTCATAATGGGTCCTCTGAATCAAGACCACGGCGCCCCTCTCCCTGTTGTTTATCAGAGCCTTGAAGCATTTCCCCGAGCCGTACGTCCGGTCCTCGTTCGTGAAGCCCAAGATTTCGACGCCCGGGTAGGTTTCCAGCTCGCTGAGCGCCTTGGCGTCGTATTCGCTGCCAATTTTGATGTTGAGGGTCCCGGGGTACGGGTCGAACCCGAGCTTCTGGATGAACTGGCTCCTGTAGTACGGGCGGGTCACATAGTACGCGCCTTCGCCTATCCCGCTGAAGACTGTGCCCTCGAGCGTTATCGACGCGGGGTGCTTCTCCCCGAAGACGGCGTTGAGTCCCGACCGCACCTTTCTTAGCTGGGCGTCGCCGAGCTCCGAGATGCTGATTAGGCTGCCGTCGCGCGTGGCTGAGCGTTGAATCCAGCCTTTCCTCTCGAGCTCGATGAGCTTCCGCGATACGGTCTGCTGCGAGAGCCCCATCTTCTCGGCGAGGAACTTGGTGGACGTCTTGATTTTTCTACCCCGCGCCCCCATCTCCGCGAGCTTAAGCAGCGTGAAGAAGTAGTCCTCAACGTCCCTGTCCACAGGCAGCGGGTCCAAAGCGGAAGCCTCACAACGACTGACGCAAAAAAACTATTTAAAACTGGCGCAAGCCCCATTTTTCCGGGATTTCAACAATTTAGACTGGCTCTGGACTGGTCTGATTTGTTCAACAATAGTTTTCAAATTTTGACTAACAATCGGCGCTAGGTCTGATCTGCTTTGCGTGACATTAGTTTTTTCCGTTTGCGTGACAATACTTAGCACTAAAGACCTATTCTGATTTGGGGCGCAAGTTTTCTGTTGTTTTGGAGCGCAAACAACGAATTTCTAATTAGGTGTTTTTTGGGAATTCGTTTACGTGATTAATTTTTCGACTTGCGTCTTCCATTCCTGCAGACCTTGGGGCGAACTCGGGTACTCGCTGTACAGAGCCTTAGCCTTCTTGACCGTCTTCGCCATGCTGACTAACGCCTTCAGGAACGTCAATCTGCCTAATCCGCTGAAAGCACGCCGGGTCGCGTCGGTCACGTTCAGCCTGATTTCTTCACCCAAGCTCGTCCTGAGTACGTCGTCTTCCTTGATGAGGCGGTACCGCATCCCGTAGTTCAGGTCGTCGTTGGACAGCCGCTGGAGGAACAGCCGGAAAACGTCCAGCCCCGCCTGCTTGCCGCCGTAGCCATTCATGAAGCGGACGTTGACCCGCCACAGAGCCTCGCGCGTGGGCAGACCCTTCCCCAAAGCTTCGGTGATAACCTCAGCGGCTATTTTTCCGCCCATCATCGACGGGCCGATGCCTCCGCCATGAATGGGATTGACTTGACAGCCCGCGTCGCCGACGAGGACCACGCCGTTTCCGACAAGTGAATATAGGGGTCGCCTCGTCGGGACTATGCCTCCCCCGCCGTGGACGACCGTTGAGCCTTCGAACATGGGCATCGACAGAACATGGTTGTACAGGAGGTCCTTCGGGTTCGGGTGCCCTTTTGCGGCTGCGACTCCGAGTCCAACGTTGACCCTCGTTTCGCCCTCCGGGAAAATCCAGTAGTAGCCGCCGGGCGCCTTCTCGAGGTCCAAGTAAATCTGGCAGTAGTCGGGCTCTTCGAACTTCGTCTTCAGCTCGCGTATTTCCCTGTAGCAGACTTCCGTGTCCTCGCTTTGCACCTCGTTTTCGAGCCCAATTTCCAAGGGCAGCTTGCTTCGGACCGCGGATGAGACGCCGCTTGCGTCAACCGTGACCGCTCCCGTCAGTTTGGTTTTCGTTTCATCCTTCAGACTTCTAGCCTCGACGCCTTTTACGAACCC
>Ga0172365_10003160_pt1 | contig 12260 bp, 12 predicted proteins | sample LakKivSesite48cm_FD_114535 | JGI IMG/M metagenome (GOLD analysis project Ga0172365, IMG submission 114535) | Sediment microbial communities from Lake Kivu, Rwanda - Sediment site 48cm | ecosystem: Environmental > Aquatic > Freshwater > Lake > Sediment | place: Rwanda: Western Province, Lake...
CAACGGCCCTTACGTTAAAGAATTAAGTGCGTGCCTAGAGGGAAAATTCCCACAGTCACCTGCGGGACAAAATCTTCTGCGAATGCTTCACAACATCCGCCCAGCGCCACGCCCGGCGAATTGCGTTCGCCATGATACGGCGTTGGCTGCATTGTTTCCGCGCCATGATGCGGCTCCAACCTACATACTCGTGCTTTAGCTCGAGCATGTTCCACTGCCAATACCCTGCCCAGTAGCGACGCTCCTTAGTTTTGAACCTAAGGACAACATCGCGACCGGGCAGGATATCGGCAAGGACCACTTGAATAAGCTCGTCGTCAGTCACGCTCACACTCGGTGAGTGGCTGCCCGTGCGTAACACACAGCCCTTGCAAGCCAGGTCGGCACGGGCGGCGAAGCGTAGGCGTGAGTAGCCGCGAGGCTTTTTGGGCCTCAACGGCGGTCTTCTCGCCACGCAGGACTTCAAGAAGAAGCTCTGCGTGGCGCGCGGTCTCTGCGGGCCTCAATTGAGGTCTCGCGGAGCAACCGGCGGGTTCGCGGAAATCTTCTGCGCGTGCGCATAGATCTCCGCGAACCGCTGGTTCACGATATTAACATACTCCAGAGTGCGCTGGAGCGTCTCCCGCAAATCCTCGCGCTCGGCTTCGAGCTCGAGGATCCGCGCCTTTAGCGCTTTAGTGGACATGTCCACCTCCTCAGATACTTTTACCTTGGAGGCGGGCTGTATTACGGAGGCGGGCTTTGCGTCCTCAGGGGGCGGTTCCCCCAAGATTTTTCGGCATACACGCGTTAGGCCCCTCAAAGAACTCACTAGGCCATAGCCCGCAACGCTTAGCAGCTTGTTGCGTACGGTCATAGCGGCTGTTCCCTTCGGTGTTGTCTTGCCAATGTCCGAACCGTTTCTTCCCTAGTTCCCAAATCAAACGCCGGGCAAATCTATCGCCACTTGGCGCTATTTTTAGCGTAGCAGTCAAGCAATCCGACGCAGGGCCCGGTGCATTGACCGAGTGCGAATGGTACACGCACATAGCCAGGTCTTCGATTGGTGAGAGGCCGCCGGCGCCCACGCGAAGTGTCATCAGATCTCGCGTGCCGTAGAACTGCGCCTCGGTAGCTTTCTTAGTGCGCACCAAGTACTCGATCGCGTAGTCCTTCTGTCCAGCGAACGTTGCCGGATCGGACAGCGCAGTGTGGAGTAGGATTGCCCAGCGCTTAGCCTGCTCCCAGTCAGGGCCTGCCTTGGGCACCTTGCCGTTGGGCGGTGCGATCTCATTACGGATATCCGCGCCCGACACTAGCGCAGTGCCCGCACGCAGAGTGCCGTCGTCCGCTACACGCCAGCCCTGCGCGGTCAATGCCGCGTTCAGCTGCTTCAGTCCGGGCGCCTCCGGGGTAGTGCGCAGCAGCCACCGCAGAAGCCTCCAGAGCTCACCCTGCCCCATGGTCTTAGGCAGCACCGCGATGCTATGCAGAGGGCCTCCAGAGATGCCTGCGCCGTCATACGACTGGACCGTGCCGTACTTCGGCGCCTCTAGTTGTGAAAGCAGGTAGTACGCACGCTCGAGATGCAGATCTGACGTACTCACCGGTACAGGTGCAGTGCCGTGGATTAGACAACCGGACCACTCTTTGTACACACGGTGCTTTACGTCGATCATGGCGTACTCCTATAGGGGTTCTGTATGTAGGGTGAAGACTTCGCTTACGTCCACCCCTCTAAACAAGAAAACGTGAACCTGGTCATCGCTATCCCAGTGCGCCGACTGCATGCGCCAGGGGAGCTCTTGCTGAATGAAGAACCGGTTGACCTTGTCATTCAGATCTTCTGACAATTCATTTAGCCCAGGAACTCTCAAGAAGAAAGCGTCCTCGGGCCCATCGACAGAGAAAAAAGTAACGATCGTCTTGAGGGCGTCGCCCTCTACAGGCTGTGTATCTATCTGTTCGTAGGACATTATATTGCCGGAGCCACTAACAGCGATCGGTGTACACGATGAGCGTACTGCAAAAAAGGCCGGCTGTTAGCGGCTCCGGGAATATAACTAGTGGCTTATACCCGGAATTCTCGTGGATTAAGCTGCTCACCGAGCGCGTCGCATGACCTGCGCAAGAGTATCCCCGTGGCGACCTGCATCGAACCTACCGTGCCCGGCCCCCGAAGCGCCTGATCCTGCCGCCCACCTAGACGCACTCGGCGCAGCACCTGCGCCACGGTTATAGACTCCGGAGATCGGATCTACGGTGGTTGCTTCGTTGAGTGCCGATTGCGGGTGTCCCACTGCGGTGGGCGCCTCAAAGGAGGGGTGTGGTGCCGTATTTAGGCCTGTTGCGGTGGTTGCGTCTGTAAAAGCGGCGTGCGGTGTAGGTGCCGAGTGCGGAACACTACCTGGGATATTATGCGAGTGAGCCACGTCCCAAAGAAGGTTTTTCGGAGCGTCTGCAAGGGTACCAGGGCGCGCCGCCTCCACCAAGGAGTTCATCCGAGCGCGTAGTACGTTAGCTGCTTCTTCAGAGAACATCTTCTGCACAGGTATGTCCCCCATGAGGGAGGAACCTCGCGGTATAGCAGTCCCCACCTTAGTCAATCCCAAGGCGGCTAACGCCGCATGTGCACCGGTAGAATACGAATGAAACATGGCACCCGAGTATACGCTAAAAGAAGCGCACATCCCAGAGGGACATACGCTTCATACAGACAGCGCCCTGCTTAGTGCGTCCGCAGCGCCTTCATGACCTCGGCGGGGGACTCTTCCCCCACCAAGTGCAAGAACAGCGTCACGAGCTTGCGCCCGTGCGCCTTCGGCACGCCGCACTCTCCCACCGCGTAGGTAAGCGCATCGTCGACGAGACGGGCTCGGCGCGCGTCATGGAACGTCTGCGTCGCCTGGAGCAGATAGTCAGTGGCTACGGAACCGTGGCTGCCGCCGCGGGGTCCCGGAGGCGCTTTGGGCGCTCCAAGCCAACGCGGCTTACACAGCTTGGGTGCGGGAGCCGGAGGTGCCTCTTCCTGGGGAGCTTCGGCGCTCTCCTCCGCCCCGTTCACAGTCTTCAGGAGATCCCGCAGCTTAGCTGCGTTCTTGGCAGTCACCTGGGTGCCGCTGTTCTCCCATTTGTTGATTGATCTTTGCGTCACACCGAGGCGCGCCGCAAACTCCTCCGTCGTGTCTCCGAGTGTGTCTCGGAGACGCTTGATCTGCTTACCGTTCATTCTCTTGCTCTCCCTTCAATATCCAGTTGAAAATGTATAGGGCCGGCCGGACTCGAACCGGCATGTGATCACTCACAGCTAATTTTAAATCAGCCGCGTCTGCCTATTCCGCCACAGCCCCAAGGGCTAATCTAATGGGGAAGGCGGGACTCGAACCCGCACGCTATTTCTAGCAAAAGTGCCTAAAACTTTCGCGTCTGCCATTTCGCCACTTCCCCGAATCATCGCGCACGGCGGGAGTCGAACCCACATTGTCGACACTGAATCCTCTTATTAGGAACCGCGCTTCCCTAGCGACCAGGGGCCACCTTGCCATTCGGTGCATCCGCAACCTTAGAGGAACCCCACACCCCTAGTCCAACGACGTCGGGTAGCAGGTATGTCGATGCCTTTTTAGGGCCACGCAGCTCAGTTTTCCGCGTTATGTCCGTCATACGTGCGCATAAGATATCGGCAAACCCGGACTCGAACCGAGGACCCGCGCCGTGTAAAGGCGCTGCTCTACCGACTGAGCTACTTGCCGACTAACACGAGCTCTTATACCAGGAATCTCCCTGATTACGCACTAAAAAAAGAGACCCACACCATCCACGGGGACCCCTACCTCATAGTAGGGGTCCCACTGTTTCGGATCTCATAGATCCGGGAACAGCTTCCGCATGGGCTCCTCGCCCGGCCCGAAGGCGGCCTGCATGGCGGCGAGCGTCTCGAGCCGCGTGGCGACGTCCTGCGGCACGGCCCCTCCCGCAAACGCCACCTTGCCCGCCGCCACGAGGGCGGCAGGGTCGAGGGTGACGCCGGGGAACACCCGGGCCACCTCGGTCGCGAAGAGCTCCGCCGCCTTCTCGGCGGTGGGGAGCGGGGCGGGGACCTCGCGCGTGGGCTCGGGCAGGCTCGCGCGGGTGGCACGGGCCCACGCGAACACGACCTCGGCCGCGCCCAAGAAGAGCCTCATCGTCTGGACGCGCCGCACCCAGCGGTCGAGCTGCACGAGCTCGGGCGCGAGCTTCGACACCGTCTCGCCGGTGTCGGAGGAAGTGGCCGGCGCAACCTTGCGGTTGCGACGGACGTTGACGGTTGCCGAGGAGTGGCCCTCGGCGTTGTAGGGGTTGCTGGTCATATATTCTTATGCCAAAAACTGGCTAGATTTTATGAACAGCTATTTGGTGGTATAAGGAGTGCGATGTACCGGCTACTCAACGCTATCCCCTCATACCTCAATAGACACAATGAAGAGCGCGTGCTTTCCGCGCTGAAATCCCCTGAATTTTCACACTGGGTGCGTACGGCCCGCCGCGCCGACGGCCTATTGAAATCCGGCGGTATCGACGTAGTCGTAACTACCGATAGGAAAGACATACTATTGCAGATCAAGCCCAACTACACATGGGCCAACGCACTGAAGGGCTACATCAGATACCGCCCCGTCGCCATAATCGTATGCGACAATTCCACCAGCGACGCGCATCTGCGGATGCGCATATCTGAAGGTCTAGAGCACGGTTACAACCGCAGTTAGCGCTTTTCTTGCGTGGCGGCGTCTATGCCCGTGCCGACCCCATATCCTGCCGCACCGCCACCCGCGCCTATCAAGGCTGCGCCGGCCAAGGCTTTGTCTGGATGCATACGCCCGGTGACCGCCTCTTGTAGTTTGCGACTAATGCCCGGATTGTTGAACGTGCCGGGAGTGGGGTTAGACTCTATGAGTCTGAAAGACCCGTCGGGCATACGCCCCACGTCAAACGCCTGGTGTACCGGAGCCTGTCCGTAGTTGAAGTGCAGCGGTTCATTGACTTTGCTGATAAAGTCGTGCAACCGCTGCGCCTCTTCTCCCTGTACGGGGACGTGCGCAAACCCACCCTCCCCGATACCCATGGACTTGGAAATGCGATTCCACGCATCGCGGAATTTCCCCGGGGGAGCTCGGCGGTGCGTGGACGCAAACGGAACTCCCTGCATGGTATGCACGCGGTATTCTGCGTCGAACGGCAACTTCTCTTGGAGTATATAATTTTTAGGTTTGTCCCACGCCTGCTGCACCTGCGCGCTGTGCGGGTTGGTATTCTGGTTTATGAAACCTTCCAGGCTGCCTAGAGATTCATCTGTGGGCTTTATGATCCAACCATCTGCGGACATCGTATCTTTTAGATAACGACGCATATATTCATAGTCACCCTTCACGCCCGCCTTCATGTCCGCAAGCGGGACAGTGCTAGGAATTACCGCACCCATGCCCGGCGTGTTCTCTACATCCTGGAATATCTTTGCGAAACTACCCTTATCCGCAAGAGCAGTGACTAGATGATCCTTAGGCGCATTGATATCTATCTTGCCTTTTACAGGAAGCTGGTCCCAAGGGCTGCCGTGGTGTAGCACCGTTCCCGGAGCCTGATACGTTACGCCTGCCCGCCCTGCCGCCTCGACCTCAGGGGATATGTCTCGCGCGCCATACAGTATGCGCCGCAACAGGTTGTTCATGCGCCCTTCTACGGGGCGCATGGTTGCTACCTCAAAGGGCAAATCTCCGGCGCGCTGCTGCAGCTGTCTCAGTACAGGTATATCGCTCAAGTGCTGACGACGCAGTAATTTGTACCCGCCTAAACCTCCAAGAGCAAGTCCTCCGAGAGCAAGAGCCCCCGGTAAATATGAGGAATGGTCGCTGGGGTCTTACGCAAACTTAGCGAGCCCAAGATCATGCATAGCTGCTAGCGCGCCGGCGGCCCTATTCATGAAACCCATGATAGTACACGCCCGACACTTAACCTACAATGGAAAACAAGCTGGTGGCCCCTTCGGATCTTGTGGCGACCCCGCACATGACTCCGATCGCACGAACCCGTGAAGTTGCGTCTAAGTTTGGATCCTGCAAGTATGATGTGGGAGCGAACCACGCCGCCGATTTGCTGGGCATCTAGCCTATACTCATCACTGCTATGTCGAACGTAGACCCGATGACTACTACCCCCGAAACCGCTAAGTCCGCGAGTGCGGCGGCAACTCTTGCCCCGAGCCTAGGTTCTCTCGCCAAGGGCGTAGCCACTCGCGGTGCCATCGGTGCTGGCGGTGGCGCTGCTCTAGGGGCCGGTGCGGGCTATATGGCTGCCCCAGAAGGCCAGGGCCTCGAAGGTGCTCTACGCGGTGGTGCGGCCGGCGCTGCGGTGGGCGGTACGCTGGGTGCGGGATCCGCCGCGCTGCGTTCCGCACCAGCTGTGTTCGGGCACGTGCAGCCCGGTATGCAGGAAGCTGCGGCACATTCTCTAGAAGCAATGGCCCAGGGTGGTGCGACTGCTCCGCAGCTGCGTAGAGCCATGCAGAGCGCCCACCAGGGCATGGATGATCTACGCGGGATGGCGCGCCGAGCGTACGGTGCGGGCAACGCCATGGCTACGCCGGTGGGCGTGGGTGCAACGGGGCTTGCTGCCGCAGGTGCTGGAGCTCTTGGAGGAATGACGACGCCTACAGAGCCGAAAACGGCGGGAGTTGGCTCGGCTATTAAAGACGTAGGTCTGGAGACACTCCACGGCGCCTCTCGCGGGGCACTACCGGGCGCTCTAGCCGGGTTGATTGCGAGCGGAGAAGGCAACCGCGTAGAAGGAGCGAGCCGCGGTGCTGCTATGGGCGCGCTGCTGGGCGGCGCGGTGCATGGAGGCCACAGCATAGTGCGGTCAGCGCGCGGGCTAACACCTGAAGCCTTAGAAGCACTCCGCGCAACCACGTATAATCACCCCGGCAGCACATACGATGCGTCACCAGAAGCCATCGAAAACTTAAGGGCACTGAGCGCCACGCTTTACGAAAGAGAAGCTGCCGCGCAACGGCTATCTAACATCGCGGGTGACGCGGCACTGGGACTGCCAGTAGCGGGCGGTGCCGTGGGTGGGTTCACGACCCCCGCTACCAGTCCCAAAGAAGCTTCTGTGAAGACAGCCCTCTCCGGCCTGGAAAGTGCGCTATTACACACAGGACAGGGTGCTGTCGGCGGCGCTCTGGCCGGAGGCCTGGCCGCAGGTGAAGGCCACCGCATGGAGGGCGCAGGCCGCGGCGCCGTAGCGGGTGCCGCCCTTGGTGGCGGCTTGCACGCTTTGAACGCGGGATTACTCAGAGCGCGCGGCCTAACCCCGCGTGCTATTGACGCTGCCGCGGTACATGCTTCTGAGCAAGAAGCAGCCCGTGTTGCGGAAGAACTACAGCGCCTGCGCAACAAACCTACCAATGAGTTCAGTTTCAATGACTTCGTAGCGGCCGACGGTAAAGGCGTTATCGCAGAGAACAACGCCCAAATAAACCGCCTAGAAGAAGCAGTAAAGTTGTGGAACGCAGCGCTAAATGCCGGCGATGTTGGGCTTAAGCTACGGCAAGAGTTGAATGCTAAAAACCAAATGCAAAACATAGTGCACCGAGTCGGGCACGGGACGCTGCCTCTCGCAGCGGGCGTCGCCGCGGGATACACGACGCCTACAGAGCCCAAGCTGGGTACTGCCGGATTGGGCGCTATGGTTGCGCCTGGTGGGGCGGAGAAGCAGGCTAATGCTGCGACGAGTGCTACAGGCGTACCCGCTGAAGGTCTACGGGAACTACTTCGCCGCGCGGGTGTTCGTGCGGGTTCTGGCATGGCTTTCGGCGGCACCTTAGGTGGAATAGGTGGCGCACTTGGCGCTGAGGATGGTCAGCGGCATGACGCTATCCGCAGGGGCATCACGCGCGGTGCATCCATAGGCTCGGCCCTGGGTGTAGGATCTGCTGGGGCTGAATACCTGGCCAGCAAACTAAGTCCTGAACTGGCGCAACAAATCCTACACAACCGCGGTACTGACAATCTGCTACTAGATCGAAACTATCTGCCAGTACACCTGGATGGAAGCGCTGCGGCCTTTGGCACAGGTCTGCTTGCAGGGGGCACCCCGCCTACAGAGCCTAAGCAAGCTTCTTTTGGCCAAGCCTTCGCACGTGTGACGGAGCCCCCGATCATGAACTACGCGCGTGGCGCGGGTGCAATTGCCGGTGGCGCTGTGAATAACTCAGTGAAACCAATAAAGAGCGTGATGAACATGGGACGAACCACTCTAGCTAGCTGGCAATCATCTCTGGCCGACGTGGGCGGACACGCCCTCGGCGGCGCAGCTATAGGCGGCGTCACAGGCGCTATGACTGGTGGCGAGGGCCACCGACTGGAAGGCGCGGGTCGCGGAGCTCTCACAGGGGCAGCCCTCGGTACCCTGGTGGGTGCAGGCCATGAAGGGCTTAAGCATTACCGTGGTTTGACCGATGACGCCCTGCATGCAGCGCAGGGCGCCGACAATGCGCTAATATCCGCGCACTACCAGAGTAATTTAGATCGGGGTTTAGCGGGTCAAGTCGCGCAAGACTTCGACAGGAGTGTGCTGCGTTCGCCGAACTTAACGGACTCCCGTCTTAGGCAAGAAGTCGGTGCTCTAGGAGCCACCGGGATTGGCGCAGCGACCGGTGGTGGTATCGCCGGATACACGACGCCCACGCAGCCCAAGCAGGCCTCGAGCCAGGTAGGCTCTCAAGCACCCACTCTGTGGAACCAGGTAGGAAACGACGTAGGTGTCCGTATAAATACCGCCCTGCAACCTGTGAATAGCTTGGTAAATCACATGCGCCCGAACGCTCCCAAGACGGCCTCCCACGCCTATCGCTACGGAGCCCACGCCGCGGCTGGCCGCCTGGGCATGCACAAACACGCCGTGTCTGCTGAGTGGATAACGAGTATGATCTCTAACTCTCCGCGCGTGCGACCCACGGTTGGTGCGGGCCGTTCGATGTTGCTCAGCGCAGAGGAGCTGGCGGGGCGCGCACGTCAGGCAGAGGGATACGCCAATGCGCTAGGACAGTACCGACGACAGGCCATGGAGGCAGGGCACAAGGCTGGCTTCCCAGCCCGGGAACTGGATGAGGCGCTAGCGCCGTTACGCCGTCAACACATGAACAGGCTCAGCCAAGTTGACGCCCTCGCGGGCGGAGCAGAGGCGCGTAGAATAGATGAAGCAAGGCAAGAAGCTTTGCGTAAGCTGCCGGGCTTTGCCGAGCAGGTAATGAGCGGTAAGCCTCAGTTCAATCCGCGCCAACTGCGCTGAAAAAATGTGCCCTCCGCCGCTTACATCGCCGGCACCCTATCCGCACAGCACCTACTCAAACTAAGTGCTGAGTACGCCCCCGGTATACCCGAAGACCGGAAAATCCACCCGCTACCCGAGATCAAGAAACCACAGACTTGGCGTCTGGCTATCCAAGAGCACGACGCCGAGACTGCGGGTAAACACTTTGATCTGCGGCTAGTTGACCCGGCGTCGGGGCACGCGCACTCGTGGGCCCTGCCTGCGGCACGTCTGCCTGAACCGGGCAAATCCGTGCTAGCGGTGCCCCAGCCTACGCACACGTCCGCATACGCGCTCAACTTCGGCAAAAACAAGCCGGAGGAAATCGCTGAAGGCTATGGCAAGGGCACTGTCCGTATGCACACGCTCACGGACACAGAAGTCTACCACGCCAAGCCTGAAGAATCGGACACGCGGCTTAGGTTCAACGTGTACAAGAGCACGGGCCCAGAAGAGTACGCGCTGGTTCGCACGTCTGATGGCAACGACCGCCTAGTGAACAAAACGCTGTCTCGAGCTCGCGTACCTCACTTGGACATTGGTTCTAAGCCCAAGCTAAAAGAGCTAGATATTACCAAGCTCGATTTAGAAGACGCCAACAGCGTGTTGATGCCTAAATACGACGGCGCGCACACCCTTCTAGATCTGCCCACCCCCGAGCGTATTCCGCGGTTGTTCTCTTACCGAGAACCGAAGCGGCACCCTGCTGGAGTCATAGAGCACACGCATAAAGTGCCTGCCCTACTGACCACGCGCGTCCCTAAGGAAATAGCGAACAGCACGCTCCGCGTAGAAACCATTGGTGTAGGTAAGGATGGTAAGGCCATTCCCGCCAAGGACATCGCAGGCATGCTCAACGCATCGGTGGTCAACTCTCGAGCTCGTCAAGAAGAGATGGGCGCCAACCTGAAGAACGTCATCTTTGACATCAGCAGGTACCGAGGGAAAGACGTGTCGACGCAGCCCTTCACGGACCGCCTGCGTATGATGCGCGAAATTGGCAGTGCCCTGAAGATGGACGTTGCAGAGACCGCGCATACGCCGGAAGAGAAGCGCAACCTTCTCGACGCAATCACTTCAGGAAAGCACCCCATGACGACAGAGGGCGTGATCGTGCGACACCACGACAAACCTGAAGTCGGTTACAAAGCTAAGATCCGCCCCGATCATGATGTGTACGTGCGGAAGATCTTCGAGGCCACCGACGCGGAAGGCCAGGGCAAAGGCCGCGCAGGCGGCTTCGAGTACTCCTGGACGCCTCGCGGCCCTGTGGTAGGCCGCGTAGGCACTGGCTTCACGCACACCGAAGCTACGGACATGCTGAAAAACCAGCACGACTACTTAGGGCGCGTCGCCAAGGTCGAAGCTGAGACCAAATACCCTAGCGGGGCTCTTAGCAAAGCTAGTTTTAGAGAGTGGCACCTCGAAAAGGGTGTAGGCTAAAATAGCCGATCAAGGAGCCTGACGTGCCTGGAATGAACTACGTATACGGCGCTGCTCGCACACGGGCTTCACTAGGCCTGGCCAAGACTGCGGGCATAATCTTCGGGCGAGATGAAGATCCAACGATAGAAGGGTCTACCGCTCAAAGAAAGATACTGGGCGACGTGCGTGCGCAGAGCATGCCACAGGGCGGGCGTGTTATCACCCACACGGACCCAATCGCATGGGGCCTGCTAGGCAACCGCGTGCGCGGGTACTCAACCCAAGACGCTGCAGCCGCAGCCAAGAACTTCTCCCCCGAGTTCATACGTGCGGCGTGGGAATTCGGCAATCAGATGAGTAAACTGCCCCGTGAGAGCTCCGGGTCGGCCGCGCACTACGCGCCCGCCGTTGGCGCAGCTCGCGCACAGGCTCCACTGGGCCTGGCCAAGACTGCCGGAGTAATGCCCGCGCTGTCCGAGTTCACTGCGCCCGTACTAGGCACCGCCGCGCTAGGAGCTGCCACTGGCGCCGCGGCCGCGGGAGAAGGTCGTCGTGCGCAAGGCGCCATGATCGGCGGTACTCTGGGTGGCGTACTGGGCGGGGGTGGCAAGGTGCTACACAGCCTGTACAAGGCAGCCCCTGCCGCCGAAACCGCTGCAGCGCTCGCGGAGCAGGCGCAGGCTGCTAGAGCGAAGACGCTCGCACAGGCCTATCGGTCTCCTACTGAGAAAAACCTGGCGGCACACTTAGGTGAAGACATCTACGAATCCGACGCCGTTGTGCGGTTCAACCCCGCCGAAACCTTCGAGCAGTACTTGAAGCGCAAAGCTGAACGGGATGCCGTGCTAAACCCGAAGCCCGCGGTCGTCGAAGCACCTCCGACTCCCGTACCTGCCCCCACACCGGCTGCGACACCCGCTCCTAGCAAAGAGCTGGACGAGCTGACCCAGAACATCCTAAACAAAGAACACACGCACGTTCTGTGATGCGTTCCTAAGAGCGGACTCGGGCATGCACATCCCCATCGAAGAAGAAGTCTCACACGGCTTCGACTACAAGCCCCTGCTCAATCTGCTCACACACGCAGATGAGCTGGCATTGATGGCGTTGCGTAAGCACATGGCTGCACAATCCGCGAATCCTCGAAGTAACGGCCAGGCTGCGGCGGCAGCGGATCTGGGCCTAACCCCAGCACAAACCGCAAAGATCCCCCGGGTGATGCTGCCCGCCGCGTACATGAACGGTAATCACGCTGCGTGTGCGCGGCTAGGCGTTGCTTCATCTAGCTTCAAATTAGCCGAAGTATCTACGTCTCTTAAAGAGCACCAACAGCGCGTAATAGACCGCCTGCAGAACCAGCCGGGCTTGGTTGTCGCGCACGGTCTGGGCTCCGGCAAAACCCTGTCCTCGATCGCTGCGTCCGAAGCGTTTGGCGACAACGCCACTGTCGTGCTGCCGGCGTCTCTTCGAGCTAACTATCAGAAAGAGATAGATAAGCACGTAACGAA
>Ga0172365_10003161_pt1 | contig 12257 bp, 17 predicted proteins | sample LakKivSesite48cm_FD_114535 | JGI IMG/M metagenome (GOLD analysis project Ga0172365, IMG submission 114535) | Sediment microbial communities from Lake Kivu, Rwanda - Sediment site 48cm | ecosystem: Environmental > Aquatic > Freshwater > Lake > Sediment | place: Rwanda: Western Province, Lake...
CGAGGCATTTGGTTCGAATATTTTTCTTACATTATCATTCAAGGTAGTTATGGTTATTCCAACCTCACAATCTAACTGTTTTAACAAATCTATATCCCTTGTAACCAAGGCTGATTTAGTTAGAATTGAGATAAAGAGTTTTGTGTTTTTTAATTTTTCTAGAATCTTCCTGGTTATTTCATACTTTCTCTCCAAAGGTTGATAGGGATCAGTAACACTGCTTATCAGAACATTTCCAGAAATGTTTTTTCTTATCTCCTTTTCCAAAACTTCAGAAGCGTTTGTTTTTATGTCTACAAAACTTCCCCATTTCCTTCCTTCCCTTAAAACATATGGTGCGTAACAATAGATACAAGAATTTGAACAACCCCTGTAAGGATTGATAGAGTATTTGCTGTCATAAAGTCCTGACTTGCTTAAGATTGATTTGCATAAAATCTTTTTTATTTCCATTTTCTCATCTTTTACTATTCTTAGTGGTAAAAAAAGATTATGTTCAGAAAAAGATATTGTTAACTGATGAGAAAGGCTTGATAATGAAATACAAAGAAATACATATCTGGGATTTTCCATCAACCAAAATATTTGTTCATCTTAATAACAAGTTCAGATGTAGGTTACTTTTTGAAATAAGAGAAAAAATAGGTGTTGACAAAGCTCTAAAGATAATAAACCAAAAAAGTATTAACTATAATCCAAAAAAGAAATATAAGTATAATAGTTCTCATTTCTATGATTGGAAAAGAGGATTCAAAAAAGAGAAAGATCATACAGACAAAATAAATATTCCACTGTGGGTCCTTATAGAGATTTCAAAAATTCTATCAAAATCCAATGATGCAGATAACGTACATATGAAAGAAATAGAGAAGCATATATCTTATTATACTGGAATTGGAAAAGCTATTCCGATTACCAAACCAAAACTACCATTATTGTTAACGCCAGAAATGATATCGGTCATATTTCACTTATGCGGCGATGGACATATAGGAATTGGGACTGATGTTTCTCATTATAGACAGACCAATATAAGTGGTCTTTATTTTTTTCTTCAGAAACTTCAGAACGTCTTTGGAGAATTTAGAATAAATATATTTGAAAATTCTAAGCTTGTGATACCGAGAGTTATTATAGATTTCTATAAGTACTATTTTAAACTAGAGGGTCATTCATGGGATACTGTAAGAATTCCTAAAGACGTAAAAGATATGCCTAAAGATTTCTTATTGGCTGGTTTGACAGCATTTATAGTAGATGAAGGACATATAAGCGACTTTATAGAAGTATATTCTAAAAATTATCATCTTATTAAAGACATTTCCATGATAGCTCTAAAATTAAAATATAAAATCTCGAAAATAGGAAAGAAATATAGATATGGAAAGTTTGATAGCTATAGATTTATAATACGACCTGAAAGCTTAACTAATATGTATAGGGAAATAGAATCGTTTCAAAAGAGTTTCTCATTATGCGGTCTGGGGCATAAAACCGGGTATCTAAAGCAGATAGTCAAGATAAGAAATAGAAAATGGAAGAGAAGAGGATTTGGCATAACGAAAAAATTGATTATAGATTTTTTAAAGGATAATAAAGCAACAACTAGAGAAATCTCTATTAAACTCAATATAAGATTAAGTTCTATCAGAGAACATTTGCTGCAGCTTGAAAAAAGAAACTTAGTCAATAGAGCCGGAAAAGAAAGCAGACAAATACTATGGACGAGTTGTAAAGTCAGATAATCTACTTTGATGAATACTGTCTCTTAAAATTGCACTATTTCTTATCCATCTCTCAATTGGTATATCTAATCTATTAGAAATATAATTCAATGATTCCTTAAGGCTGCTGAACTTTAATGGCTCGTTTTTTAGAGTTTTTCTTACACCTTCTCTAACAACAAAAACTCCTAACGGCATAATATATTCTGGATGTGCCTCTCTTAGTATGACAACTCCGGCTTGTCTTCTCTCTTTATTTAAGTAATCAGAAACTATCGACCTTCCAGAATAATAACACCCTCCAATGGAAGCGTAATCTTTTCTGCCGTCGTAGAACTCGTAGTCAGAAAATATCGCGGTTTCTCTGCCTTCAGGGTTCCATATTGTTTTTGGATACCATGCTTCTATCATCTCATAACACCATTCCCTTGGAAGCATTAAGATTATCCAGCGGTTACCTAAGTACGTATCCTCATAAATATTAAATTCGTTCAATAACGGATAATCTCTTATCTTTTCCATAAAATTCTCAGAAATAATACTATCCACTGCAGTGATAGACCATCGTGTTGGAACAAATTTCCTATTTCTTCCCAAACCAAAGGCTCCGACAGAGAAAGCTTTCTGTATTTTAGAGACTAGGACATTGTCTTTGTAAAGGTTTATGACAGCATCTTTTGCTTTTAGGTCAGTGTCATAAAAAGCCTTTTCAACCTTATTGTCAAACCGATAGCTTCCAACATCTAGCTTAACAATCGGAGCAGAGGGACCGAATGGCTGGATTTCATCATTTAAAATAATTCTTCCAACAGGTTTTGTTTTGAATTCAACCTCAGCCTCTGGCGATTCTCGAGCTAAGGCAATCTCTCTTGTCCTTTCAACAATCTTTCCTTCGAAGTTTTTTATGTTAGTCAAATATTTTCCCCTTACTAACTGGAATCTGAAATCAACTATCTCTTCTATAGATTTGTTGGTCCATAGTTCTGGTGTATCCATAATGCTCGTATCGCCATGCTGTGGCGGTACCATCGGACCTATGAAAACTTTTGGATAATTAAAGCGACCAATGAAAACGCTAGGTGGTGAAGAACCCTCTAAATTAGTAGAATCTATCAAAGGTCTTACCCTAGTTTGAGTATAGAACTTAACTAGTAAGGGACACCTATCTTTACCGCACCAAAGTCTTCCCTTACATTTGGCACAGAGAGAATAGTCTGAAGAAGAAAATTTCATATTAAGAATTGTGATTAAGATTATTTATTTTTAAAAATCCCAAAGGCTTTGTTGGGATGCCACTCATCTCCATACTGCCATAAGCCATCCTCTACTAACACCATTTGATCAAAGTCTGCTATTTCAGCCTCATGATCTAATATTCTAGGTTCGGCTTCAGGAAATATGGATGTTTTGGGTAATGGTAATTCTAATGTTAGGTTTCTAACAAATAGAGAAGGCTGTAAGTTACCTATATTTTTTCTATCATAATAGATTACTTTGGTTCTGCCTTCATCCAAATCAGGATAAGAAAATGCTGTTCCAAAACATCCTGGTTTTAATAAAGGAGATCTTGCCAAACCACATCTTACAGCATTTATATCTCCTTCTTTCCAGTGTTTACCTGCCTCTCTAAAAATAATATGTTTGTATGCAGAGGGATTGTTTTCTTTGGTTCTGTCTATAAAGGCTGTATCAGCTATTACATATCTAGATGTTGTCACCATTGAAACACAGACATAGATAGAAGCTAATCTTTAAATGTTTTTCGTAAACCATTTTAAAAGTAATAAGGTAATTTCTAATATGATTAAAGCCTTGGGTTTATTCTCTGGCGGGTTAGACTCTATACTAGCTGTTAAACTAATTCAAAGCCAAGGAATAGAGGTAAAACTTGTAAATTTTACAACTCCTTTTTTTCCATCTAAAAATGCAAAAGAAATGGCTAAGCAATTAAGTTTAAAATTAAAGGAGTTTGATGTTACTAGAGACTATTTGAAGGTTCTTAGAAATCCAAAGCACGGCTACGGCTCTTTCCTTAATCCTTGTATAGACTGTAAAATATTCATGTTAAGGAAAGCTAAGCAATATGCAAAAAAGATAGAAGCAAAGTTTATTTTCACAGGAGAAGTTCTTGGAGAAAGACCAATGAGCCAGAACAAGAACTCTTTAGTTTTAATAGAGAAAGAGTCTGGATTAAAAGGAAAATTATTAAGACCTTTGTCTGCTCAGTTGTTGCCGATAACAGAAGCTGAAAGAAAATGGATTGATAGAAGCAAGCTTTTAGATATAATGGGTAGAAGAAGAGAAAGACAAATAAAACTAGCAAAAAAGTTTGGGATAAAAGATTATCCTACTCCTTCGGGCGGGTGTTTATTAACCAATAATGAATATGCTGCCAAGGCTAAGGACTTGATAGAAAGCAATAAGAAAATTTCTATAAACGATATTAAACTTTTGAAAATAGGAAGACACTTCCGTTATGGAAAAAACAAGATAATTGTTGGAAGAAACGAGAAAGAAAATAAAGAACTTCTTAAACTTAAAAAAAGTTCTGATTATATGTTTGAAGTCTCAAATGTAGGAAGTCCAGTAACTCTTCTACAGGGGCCTAAAACAAAAGATTCAATAAACTTATCAGCCAAGTTGACAGTTAATTACTCAGATTCAAAAGACAAATCTCTTGTAAGATATGGAAGAAAACTATCGAAAGAAATGATTGCTACAAATATAAAAAACGAAGAAATAAACAAACTAAGAATTATCTCTTTCTTCTAGATGGCTTTTCTATCTTTAATTCTTCACACTCTATCCAAACCAATATTGCTCCGATGAAGATAAGAAAGATAGGAACTATGCCTTTGATTACTTCCCATAATTGAACATAAAGTCCTAAACCATTCCAGCTTAAAGGCATTATAGCCCACAAGCCTACAATAACTAGAATCAAACCCAATATTATTTTTCCTATTCCCATTAACTCACCTAAACTCTTTATAGAATTTCTGATATAAATAGATTATTCAGGCATAATACTGTATCCTCCCTTCCAGACATATCTTCCCTTTTTAATGCCCTTTTCATATCTATCTAAAGCCTTAGCTATCTCGTCGCTGTTAGGATACCTGCCTAATTCCCATCGAAGTTGTAATCTAATATCAGTAAGGTCAACCCTTTCTTTTTCCTTATGAAGTTTATCTATCATTCTATCTATTCTTTGAGTCAAGGTTTCTTTTTTTCTTATTGACCTTTGAGACCTCCTTTCAATAAGTTCTCTCTGCTTAGCTGCTTTCCTCTCCTCTTTCTCTTTTATGAGTTTTTCTTTTAACTCATCGATAGCTGTTTGATTATCAGCCCCTATACTCCCATTTTCAGCCTTCCTAAAGTATGCCCATATATTTTGTTTATGATAGGGAGAAACATTTGTCCTTCCTAAGCCCCATTCTTCACGGTACCTAGATAAAATTAAGCCTGCTCTTAGTTGGTCTATTCCTATTTTATCAGAAATCTCATCACTACGTACTAAAAGCTTTTTCTTTCCATCACTTACTCCGTCAATAATTTGATAAGAAGTTTGTTTTACTAGCTCTCTTGTTTTGCTTCTATCAAAATCAAGATAATCAGTTCTTTGGTTAATCTCTTCATCATGTATTTTATGCCTACTTTTTTCTCTAGCTTTTAATGCTAATTCATCTCTAGCTTTTTCAAGTGCTTCCGAGCGTTTGATTAAATATGCATTATCATTTGTTCCTGTTCTATAGTATGCCCATTTTTGTTGAGAATGATGAAATGCTATGTTTTCTCTACCCAGCGTCCAATTTCTATAATTTTTATGCAAATAAAGTGCTGCTGACGCACCAGAAATCTCAAGTTTTTTTGAAATATCTGTATTAAATACTATACCTTCTTCCTCTATAACTTGTAAAGCAGTTTTTCTAACATTTTCTCTCAAGTCATTAGTCATAATTTTATTTTTATCAGAAAAGAATTTAAACCATAAAGAATAAAAAGCCTTAATATTATAGATAATAAAGCTTGAAACCTTTTGGTGATGTGAGATGGGTTATCTAAAATACATTAGAGAATTTTGGGAAAATGATGCTTATAACAGTTTAGTAAAGGAAAGACTGATTTCTTGGAGAAGAGAGCCAGTAATAATAAGAATAGAGAGACCTACTAGATTAGACAGAGCCCATATCTTAGGTTATAAGGCCAAGCAAGGCTTTGTTCTGGTAAGGATAAGAATTGGAAAGGGAGCAAGCAAAAGGGAAAAATATGTAGGTGGGAGAAAACCTTTGCACGCAGGTTTAACAAAAATAACACCTGGCATGAATCTTCAGCACATATCAGAAATGAGGGTAGCAAGAAAGTATCCGAATCTAGAAGTTCTGAACAGCTATTATGTCGCAGAAGACGGCAAATACAAGTGGTTTGAGATAATTCTTGTTGACCCAGAGCATCCATGTATAAGGAACGACCCTAAACTTAACTGGATTTGCAACCCTGCAAACAGAGGTAGAGTTTTCAGAGGTCTTACAAGCAGCGGACGCGAAAGCCGAGGTTTGCATGTGAAAGGTAAGAAGGCTGTAGGAAGAAGATAACCTTGTTAGTTTTAATTCTTAAAAGTCTAATTTTATAGAGGTATTAAATGAAGTTTTATGACTTGTTTGTTCAAAGTGACTTGTCGGGCGGTGAGAGCAGTTTACAGCAGTTAGTAGACTTTGCTAAAAAGTTGGGTTATTCTGGAATTGCTGTATGCGATAACTATCAAGGTTTAGAGAAGTTAGAAGAATTGAAAAATAGAATATCAGAATTAAAGACTGACTTAGAAGTTTACCCAAGTGTGAACATAATACCGACAAGCGTTAATGAAATGAAAGAAATAGTCAACAAAGTAAGAGAAAAAGTAAATTTGGTTGTGGTCAGCGGCAGCGACTATTCTGTGAATAGAGCTGCCTGCGATGACTCAAGGATAGATATCTTAATGCACCCAGAGTTAGGAAGGCCAGATAGTGGTTTGGATGAGCCTTCGTTAGAAGCAGCGACCCAGAACAATGTTGCCATAGGAATAAGTTTTAGGGAGATTCTTTTTAACTTCAGAAAACCAAGGGCATATATTCTAAATCATATATCCAAAAACCTAATACTCTGTGACCACTTCAGAACTCCTTTTGTTGTTTGTTCTTGTGCTCAAAATGTTTGGGGTATGAGGAGTCCTAGGGAATTTGTATCCTTGGTTAATGTTTTAGGTTTAGACATAGGAAAAGCCTTTGCTGCGACAACCTCTACGCCGCAATCGATTGTGGAAGAAAATAAAAAAACTTTGGAAGGAAACAAAGTTACAGAAGGTGTTGAAATAGAGTGATTTCATGGTTGAAGAAAAAAAGCCAAAACCTTTGCCTCCAAGCTTGAGAGGAAGAAGAAGATATGTTGCTTTTCAAGTTTTTTCCGAGGGGAAATTCATTACGCAAGATCTTATCAATTCCATATGGCACTCTCTGCTAAACTTATTAGGAGAACTAGGTGCATCTCAAGCAGACATATGGATTGCAAAGGATATTTATGATGAAGCAAAGCAGATAGGAATTATAAGGTGCTCTCACGACAACGTAGAGCAGGTAAGAACTGCTTTGGCTTTGATAGAAAGGATAGGAGATATCAGAGTTGTGGTTAAAGTTTTAGGAATTTCAGGAACAATAAAAGCAACCAAGATGAAATTCTTTGGAGAAACTAGATTAACTGAGTTTACTTAAACTTTATAAACTTGTAAAAAATATAAGTTTTAGGTGATTGTTATCGAAGCTATTCCAGAAATGATGGGATATGATAGAGCAATAGTAACATTTTCTCCTGATGGTAGATTATTCCAAGTAGAGTATGCTAGAGAAGCTGTTAAAAGAGGAACAACTTCCATAGGCTTAGTATCAGCAGATGGAGTTATAATGGTTGCTTCTCGTCCTTTAACAGAATTAGCAGTATCTGATAGTGGAGGAGATAAAATACATCAAGTAGACGATAACCTAGGAGTCTCGATATCAGGATTCCTAGCAGATGGAAGAATTTTAGTTGATGTTGGCAGAATCAAAGCACAGGTTTATAAATTAACTTACGATGAACCGTTAAATGTTTTAGGTGCAGTCAGAGAAATTGCAGATAGAATGCAATTATATACGCAATTCGGTGGTGTAAGACCCTTTGGAGTTGCATTATTATTAGGCGGTATAGACGAAAAAGGTCCCCAATTAATAGAGATAGATCCTTCTTCGACTTATTATGGCTGGAAGGCTCAGGCAATAGGCAGAGGAGCTCCAGAAGCATTAAAAATATTAAGAAAAAGTTGGAAAGAAGGAATGACTGAAGAAGATGCTATTAAATTAGGCGTGCAAGCTTTAAAGGCTGGAGAGAAAGGAGTTAAGCTACAAGAGGTTGAGTTAGCTGTTATCAATGATAAAGGTTTTGTCAAGTATCATGGTGATGAAGGGGCAAAATTCATTAAGAAGTATTGGTGATATGATTACTTTAGAAAGTTGGTTACATGATTTCTTTAGAGAAGGCTGTAATAGCCAAATTAATAAAAAATAATGAAAAATTCGAAATACTAGTCGATCCTGAAAAGGCAATGGAACTCAGGACAGGAAAGGAACTACCATTAGAAGAACTGATAGCTTCTGAAGAAATTTTTGAAGACGTTGGAAAAGGTACAAGATCTCCTAGTGAAAAGATAAGCAAAGCCTTTGGAACAAACGATCTAAACATAATAGCTAGGAGAATAATAAAGGAAGGAGAAGTTCAGATAACAACAGAGCAAAGAAAACAAATGCTTGATGAGAAGACAAAGGCAATCGCCACTTTAATTTCAAAAAGAGGTGTAAATCCTCAAACCGGTTTACCTCATCCACCAGATAGAATATTAAGAGTAATGGAACAAGCAAAAGTTAGAGTTGATATAAACAAAAGAGTTGAAGAACAATTGGAAGATGTGTTAGAAGCAATACAAAAAGTAATTCCTATAAAATTTGAAAAGATTCAAATCGCAATTAAGATTCCACCTGAATTTTCTGGTAGGGCTGGTAGTGTTGTAAGAAGTCTTGGAACTTTGTTAAAAGAAGAATGGACGAACAATGGAAGTTATGTTTGTTTATTAGAAATACCGGCTGGTATACAGCCGGAAGTTTATGATAGATTGAACAATTTGACTCATGGTCAAGTTGAGGTGAAGGTTATTAAAAAATAAGGTGATTAAAATGAATAATATAGAAAAAGAAAAGTCGGAAATATTCGTTAAGGAAAGACAATTAGTTATACCTGGAGAAATTTTAGCAAGGGGCTTGGATTACTTGCCATCTTCAGGTTGTTATAGAGTAAATAATGAATTAAAATCAAAGTTACTAGGTTTAGTAAAGTTAAAAGACAGATTCATAGGAATAATCCCCTTGGCTGGGGTTTACATTCCTAAAACAGGTGACGGTGTAATAGGTTTGGTAGAAGATATGCAAACAACCATATGGGTAGTTGATATAAATTCTCCTTATGATGCAATTTTGCCCTTAGGTGAGGCTGTAGGAGAATATGTTGACTTGAATAAAACTGATATATCAATTTACTATGATATTAGCGATTTAATATATGCAAAGGTTTTAAATGTTTCAAAATCAAAGCAAGTTCAATTAACAATGAACGATCACAGAGCTAGGAAGTTAATAGGTGGAAGGGTTCTAACCATAACACCTTCCAAAGTGCCAAGACTAATAGGCAAGCAAGGTTCAATGATAGAACTAATAAAGAACGAAACCAAATGCCAAATAATCGTCGGACAGAATGGAGTAGTTTGGATAAAGGGGGAAAGAGAAGGCCTTGCTGCAAAAGCAATTTTAACAATTGAATCAGAATCTCACATAACTGGTTTGACTGATAAAATTACAGCAATGTTAAAGGGTGAATAATATGAGTAAAGTTGGACAACCAGAAAAAATGATAGTTAATGGCAAAAGACTAGACGGCAGAGAATTAGAACAGTTTAGACCAATCACTGTAGAAGTTAGTGTACTAAAAAGAGCTGAGGGCTCAGCTGTTTTTAAATTTGGTGATACTTACGCATTAGCGGCCGTATTCGGACCAAGAACAATGCATCCAAGACATATGCAAGACCCACAAAAGGCTATCTTAAGATGCAGATATGCGATGGCGCCCTTTTCAACTAACGAAAGAATCAGACCTGGAGTAAGTAGGAGAAACGTTGAGATATCAAAAGTTTTAAATGATGCACTATCAAACGTAGTATTCTTTGAAGATTATCCAAAAACAGGAATAGATGTCTTTGTTGAGATTTTACAAGCAGATGCCTCAACAAGATGTGCTGGTCTAAATGCAGCTTCACTAGCTTTAGTTGAAGCAGGAGTACCTGTAAAAGATATGATAAGCTCTTGTTCCGTAGGAAAAGTAGATGGTCAATTGGTGCTTGACATAGGCGGAGATGAAGATCAATTCGGAGATGTTGATATGGCTACTGCTACCATAGGCAGTGAAGATAAGTTTGTTTTACTTCAACTAGATGGCATAGTAACGCAGGAAGAGTTCTTCAAGTTGCTTGAACTTGCAAGAAAAGGATGTACAGAGATTTACGAGAGACAAAAAAACACCTTTAAAGAAAAATATAAAGCAGGTGAGGTAAGTGTTGAAAGCTAGTGAAAATTACGTTAGAAAATTAATAGACGAAGGCATGAGAATAGATGAAAGAAAATTTGATGAATTCAGAAAAATAAAAATAGAAACCAACGTAATCAAAAAAGCTGAAGGTTCAGCAAGAGTCTTACTTGGAAACACTCATGTCTTAGTGGGAGTTAAATTATCAGTTGGCGAACCGTTTCCAGACAGTCCTAACGAAGGAGTATTGATAGTTAATGCAGAACTTGTTCCAGTAGCATCTCCAACCTTTGATCCCGGACCACCAGATGAAAATGCTATAGAATTAGCAAGAGTGGTAGATAGAGGAATAAGAGAAAGCAAGTGCATAGACTTGGAAAAGCTCTGTATAGAGGAAGGCAAGAAAGTTTGGATAATAAATATAGACATTCATGTCTTGGATCATGACGGAAACTTGATGGATGCATCAGCTTTAGGAGCAATAACCGCTTTGCTAAATTCTAATATTCCAAAATACGAAAATGAAAAAATAATGTATGGAGTATACGAGGGTAAAATTCCTATAAATGATACACCAATAGCAATAACAGTTACAAAATTGTCTACAAAACTTTTAATAGATCCTAATTTAGAGGAAGAGAATGCTTTGGATGCAAGGATAACCATATCAACAAATGAAAAAGGAGAAATATGCGCAATTCAAAAAGGTGGCATTGGATTTTTCACAACAGATGAAATAAAAGAAGCAACAAATTTATCAATTGTAAAGGGTAAAGAATTAAGGAAGTTGATTAAATGACTAAAAAAGTCGGAATAACAGGCAAATACGGCCCAAGATATGGTACTAAAACAAAAAAGGAAGTATTAGATATAGAATCTAAAATAGGAAAAACTTGTCCATATTGCGAAAGATCAGCTTTAAAAAGGATTGCCGCTGGAATTTGGTATTGCAAAAAATGCAAAACCAAATTTGCCGGCGGAGCATATTTCCCTAAGAGTGGTTAGTATGTATAAATGCTTAAATTGTGGAAAGGAAATTGACATGAAACAAGTAAAAGACAAGATAAGATGCCCTTATTGTGGATATAGAATAATAGTAAAGGAAAATCCCAAAAGATTAGTTAAATCCAAAGCAGATTAAATGAAAGCTGAAATAGAGTTAGAGTGTAAAGAACCTAAATTAATTGTAAAGTCTTTGCAGCCTGACAAAGAAGAGTTAAATAAGTTCGATGTTAAGTTAACACCAGAAAAAAACAAACTAAAAATAGAGATAGAGGCTGAGGATATTTCAGGTCTTTTGGCTGGTATAAACTCATATATGAGACTAATAAAAGTAGCAATTGACGCTATGGAGATTTAATATGACTGAATTAAAATTAACTCCTGAGACGCAGCAGATATTGATAGAACTACAGACATTTCAACAGCAAATGCAGACTGTTTTATTGCAGAAAGAAAGCTTGAACATTCAGAATATGGAACTTGATAAAGCTTTGGAAGAGTTAAAGAAAGCTACAACTGAAGATGTTTACAAGGCAGTAGGTCCTATACTTATAAAATCGACAAAAAAGGATCTTGAAAAAGAGTTATCGGAAAAAAAGGAAACTTTAGAATTAAGGTTAAAGAGTTTACAAAAGCAGGAAGATAGAATCAAGGAAAAGTTGAAAGGTGTCCAAGAAAAATTTGAAGACTTTTTAAAATCTTCTCAGGATAAATCCGAAGTTGCGGAAGCAGAGTAGTCTAAGAATTTATTGACAGAAAAGGATTTAAAGTTCGAAATATAAGAATATTGAAAGTATGATGCATATGGCAAGGTGTCTATCATGTTTGAAAATGTTATACCACTCATTCAACAAATTGCAAATGATAGAACTGTGCCGAGAAATATAAGGACTA
>Ga0172365_10003163_pt1 | contig 12254 bp, 10 predicted proteins | sample LakKivSesite48cm_FD_114535 | JGI IMG/M metagenome (GOLD analysis project Ga0172365, IMG submission 114535) | Sediment microbial communities from Lake Kivu, Rwanda - Sediment site 48cm | ecosystem: Environmental > Aquatic > Freshwater > Lake > Sediment | place: Rwanda: Western Province, Lake...
ACGTCAACGGCCGGTTATTTAACCCGGAGATTGGCTGATGTTGCCCATGAGGTGGTGGTTTTCCAGGAAGATTGTAAAACCGAGCAGGGAATTGAGGTTTTTAAACAGGACGCTGATGAGATTGGCCAGAATTTTTTAGAAAAAATTATCGGCCGGGTTTCTTTAGAAGACATTCGCGGCGCAGTAAAAAAGGGAGAGGTTATTGGTTGGAAAGCAGCAGAGAAAATAATTGCAAAAGGAGTGGAAAAAATAAAGGTTCGCTCGCCATTAAGTTGCCAGGCATTAAGAGGAGTTTGTCAAAAATGTTATGGCTGGGATTTAGGATATAACAAATTAGTCGGCATTGGCGAAGCGGTCGGCATTGTGGCTGCCCAAGCCATTGGCGAGCCGGGGACCCAATTGACAATGAGGACTTTTCATACTGGCGGCGTGGCCGGCGGCGGCGACATCACTTTTGGCCTGCCCAGGGTTCAGGAAATTTTTGAGGCCCGGACGCCGGCCGGCCGAGCGGAAATTTCGCTAACGGCCGGGAAAGTTTTAGAGATAACCCCGGAAAGAATAATAAGGATTAAATCTCAAAGCCTTGCTTCGGCCAGAGCTTCGTCAGCCAAAACAAAAAAATCAGAAATCATTGAATACCGAATTCCGCCAAAAATGGCAATCTGGGTTCGGCCCGGCCAGACCGTTAAAGCCGGCGAGCCCCTTTGTGAAGGAAATTTAGAGCTGAAAGAACTTTTTAGATTGGCGGGCCCGGAAAAAACCTGGCGCTATATGGTCAAAGAAATCCAGAACATTTATGTCTCACAAGGAGCCCAGATTCATGATAAACACTTAGAAGTGATAATTCGCCAGATGTTTTCCAGAATAAAAATTAAAGAGCCCGGTGATTCTAATTTTACGGCCAGCGAGGTAGTAGAAAGAGCAAGGTTTTTGGAAGAAAATGCCAGATTAAAAAAAGAAAAGGGGGCAGTAGAAGTTCGGCAAGCCGCCAAAGGCGTTCCTATTTTACTCGGCATTTCCCGGGTGGCTCTGACCACCGACTCCTTTTTATCAGCCGCCTCTTTTCAGGAGACCTCGCGCGTTTTGATTAAAGCCGCCATTGAAGGCAAAGAGGATAAATTGAGGGGATTGAAAGAAAACGTCATAATTGGTAAACTAATACCAGCAGGGACCGGATTCAAAAAGTAAATTTTCAATGAATTTTCAATGACCTAATTTTCAATTGGAAATTTTAAAATTGAAAATTAGTTTCTGTGGTGAAAAAGAAAAACAAAAAATTTCAACGAGTTTTTGAAAAAGAAAAAAAGCCTTCTCGGTTTGTCCTGCCCGAAGAACTCAAAAAAAAGATTGCCGGGATTGTTATTTTTTTGCTGGCAATAATCATTACCCTGAGTTTTTTTGGAAGCGCCGGCAAGGCCGGAAAATTTACATTTTCCCTGTTCAATTTTTTAATTGGCAGGACGGTTTTTCTTTTGCCCCTGATTTTGGTCCTGGCCGGTTTAGTCTTTTTCTATACCAAATACAAAAAATTTTTATTTGCCGAAATTTTAGCTGTTTTTCTTTTAATTTTGGCAGTCAGCGGCATCTTGGCTACCTGGTCAAATTTGACCAATGGGACTAATTTGACCAATTGGAGTGGCGGTTGGCCCCCCACCAATGATTTGGGGGGCGGCTGGCTGGGTTATTTAATTGCCAGACCGCTTTTTCAGCTTTTTGGTTTCTGGGTCAGCCAGATTGTTTTTGTTGGCCTGATTTTAATCTCCGGCTTGATTTTCTGGCATTTGTTAAAGCCCCTTGGTCAGCCGGCTCTACCTTTAAAAGAAGAAGAAAAGAAAAAACCCTCCCTGATTAAGAGAATCTTTAGCCGGCCCACCTTCAGGGTGGAGCAGATTGAGCCCGGCGCCGCCTTTGAAGAGCAAAAGAGAAAAACCGCCACATCAAAGTTTGGCCCGGAGATAGAAGGACCTTCTTTAGAATTGAAGACTAAACCAATTGACCTTATTGCCAAAAGCGCCGGTTCTTTGGCTTATCAGCGGCCGCCCCTGGAATTATTAGATTCAGAAAAAGAAAAACCTACGGCCGGCGACATCAGAATTAACTCAGCGATTATTAAAAAAACCCTGGAGAACTTTGAGATTCCGGTTGAGATGTCGGAGATAAACGTTGGGCCAACAGTAACCCAGTATACTTTAAAGCCGGCTGACGGCATAAAATTATCAAAAATTACCACCCTTTCCAATGACCTGGCTTTAGCTTTAGCCAGCCATCCCATTCGCATAGAAGCGCCCATTCCCGGCAAACCCTTGGTTGGCATTGAAATCCCTAACCGAATTCGGGCTCAGGTAAGGTTAAGAGAGCTGATTAGCGCTCCCCAATTTCAAAATTCTCCTTCAAATCTGACTTTTGTTTTAGGAAGGGACGTCTCGGGTAATCCGGTTTATGCTGATTTGGCCCGGATGCCCCATTTGCTGGTCTGCGGCAGCACGGGTACCGGAAAAACAATTTTCGTAAACTCTCTCATTTTAAGCCTGATTTATCGGAATTCGCCAGAAATTTTACGATTTATTATGGTTGACCCAAAGAGGGTGGAATTCACGGTTTATAAAGAACTACCCCATCTTTTGGCCCCGGTTATTTTTGATGCCCAAAAGACGATTGATGCCTTAAAATGGTTGATAGTTGAGATGGAAAGAAGATTTGATATTTTATCCAGCAATGGCTCAAGAGACATTGCCAGTTACAACCAAAAAGTTTTAACGGCCCAGGAAGAGCCCCTGGCTTACATTGTTTTAATTATTGATGAGCTGGCTGATTTAATGGCTGCCAAAGGAAAGGAGATGGAAGCCGGGATTGTCAGATTAGCTCAGATGGCAAGGGCGGTCGGGATTCATTTAGTAGTAGCCACCCAGAGACCGTCAGTGGAGGTGATTACCGGTTTAATTAAGGCAAACATTACTTCCCGAATTACTTTTCAGGTTGCCTCTCAGGTTGATTCCAGAACAGCTTTGGATACAGCCGGTGCGGAAAAACTTTTGGGCATGGGAGACCTTCTCTTTGTTTCAGCCGAAATTGTCAAGCCTAAAAGAATTCAGGGCGCCTATGTGGCAGAAAAAGAGGTCAGGAGAGTGGTTGATTGGCTGAAATCAAAAATTACCGTTCCCTTAACCTCTTCTAAGCTCCCTTATCCTCCTTTAGGGGCTTTAGAGGGGGAAGGTTTTGCCGGGCAGAGCCAGGGAGGCCTGGATTTTGAGTCTGGCGAAGAAGACCCTTTATACGAGGAGGCGAAAAGAGTGGTCATTGAAGCCAGAAAGGCCTCGGCCTCTCTTTTACAAAGAAGATTGAGAATTGGTTATGCCAGAGCGGCCAGATTAATTGATATTATGGAAGAGAGGGGAGTGGTGGGACCCGGGGAGGGAGCAAAACCGAGAGAGGTCTATTTTAAAACAGGTGGCGAGGAAGGAGACAATGACAGCTGGCAGAAAGTATAATTAAAAATTTTCAATTTTCAATGACCAATTTTCAATCAATGTTCCAATTTTACAATTTTTAAGTACGTTTAATTGTAAATTGAAAATTAAACGATTATAATTAACTTATGTCAAAGAAAAAAGAAAAAACAGAGCAAGGTGATTTACAAGAAGCAGTGGATGAAATTAAACAACGTTTTGGCGAGGGCGCGATTATGAAATTAAGAGAAGCCAGCCGGGTTGATGTTGACGTGATTCCGACTGGTTCAATTTCTCTTGATATGGCTTTGGGCGTTGGCGGCGCGCCCCGGGGAAGAGTGATTGAAATTTACGGCCCGGAGAGCTCAGGTAAGACCACCCTGGCAATGCACATTTGCGCCGAAGCCCAAAAGCAGGGCGGGGTGGCGGCTTTTGTTGACGCCGAGCACGCTCTCGACCCTGATTATGCCACAAAAATCGGAGTTAATGTTGATGATTTATTGATTTCCCAGCCCGATTCCGGAGAGCAGGCTCTTCAAATTGTAGAAACTTTGGTCAGGTCAGGTGAAGTTGATGTTATTGTTATTGACTCAGTGGCAGCTTTGGTTCCTCAGGCCGAAATTGCCGGAGAGATGGGCGAATTCCAAATCGGCCTGCAGGCGCGTTTGATGAGCCAGTGTCTGAGAAAACTCTCAGGCATTATTGCCAAAACAAAAACCGTAGTTATTTTTATCAACCAGACCAGGATGAAAATCGGAGTAGCCTGGGGTAATCCAGAAACAACGCCAGGCGGCCTGGCTTTAAAATTTTACGCTTCGGTCAGAATTGATTTGAGGCGATTGGCTCAGATAAAAAAGGGCGATGAAATCATCGGCAACCGGGTCAAAGCCAAAATTGTCAAAAATAAAGTGGCCGCTCCTTTTAAAACGACCGAGTTTGATATTTATTATAATGAGGGAATTTCTAAACTCGCTGACCTTGTCAATACCGGCCTGAAATTGGGAATAATAAAAAAAGCCGGTTCCTGGCTGCAATATGGGGATGTGAAGATGGGCCAGGGCATGGAAGCAAGTAAGCAGTTTTTAAAAGAGAATCCTGAGACGGCAGAGAAAATTAAATCAGAAATCCTAAATCCGAAGCCCGAAACAAATTCCAAAGTTTTATAGTCTGCGGTTTATGTCAAGATTAAGGAGCTAAGCTCCTTAATAAACTCCTTAACGAGAATAATGAGAAAAGTCCAATTTGTTAATAATGAATATTATCACATTTACAATCGAGCTGTCCCCAACTCTCTGCTTTTTCAAGAGGACGAAGATTATCAAAAATTCAAAAGAGGATTAAAAGATTTCAACAACAAATCTTATTACGAGGAAAGAGCGGCTATGGTTCGTAAATACGGCTTTAAGGAGCTAAGCTCCTTTTTGGAGCTGACAGAGAAGGTGGTGGCAGTAGTCGCTTATTGCTTGTTGCCAAATCATTTTCACCTGATTTTAAAACAATTAACAACTAATGGAATTCCCAAATTTTTACATAAAATAGGAACCAGCTTTACCAATTTCAATAACAAAAAATATGACCGCCCGGGAAGCTTATTTCAGGGGACATACAAAGCTATTCACGTTGATAATAATGATTATCTTCTATGGTTATCAGGTTATGTTAATGGCAATTGCGAAATTCATGGCCTGGCTGATACCGAAAGCTATCAGTGGACGAGTTACAGCCATTTTTTAGGAGCAAAACCAGATGACTTAGTCGTCGACAATGAAATCATCCTCAATCAATTTAAGGAGCTTAAGGAGCTAAGCTCCTTAACGGGATATGGGAAGTTTGTTAAAGTGGTGATTGAAGAAAGCAGAAAAAGGAAAGATTTAGAAAAATACCTTCTAGAAAAAATTTAAGGAGATTTAAGGAGCTAAGCTCCTTAAAACTGATGCAAAATTTCTAATTTCTACTTTGCGGTGTGTGGCAATAAGCCAAGATGCCGAGCTCGTTTAATGGCCTTGGCTAATTTCCGCTGATGGCTGGCGCAAGTGCCGGTTCTTTTTTTTGCCCTAATTTTTGCCAGACCGGAAAGAAACCTGCGGAGCAATTCCGTTTCTTTAAAATCAATTTCTTTAATGTTTTTTCGACAGAAATAACACGGCATAAAATAGTTACGAAATACGAAAACGTTTTCCTAATTTCGTAAAAAACCTGCCCCGCACCTTTCGTAGTATTTATATAGAAATTAACAAAGAATTTTAAAAATCTTTTTAATAAAGGGCGAAAGGTGCGGGGTGAGATATTTCGTAAAGATTTAAAACGGGATGTCTTTTACGTTGATTTCATTCTCTTCTTCAATAATGGGGATTTCTTCTTTTGGCGGCGCTTCCGGTTCTGACGCCGGCACGACTCTGCCGGCTGCCCGGGGGCCAAGCTGCATTCTCTCGGCCACAATTTCGGTTCTGGACCTTTGATTGCCTGACTGGTCTTGCCAGTTTCTGGTCCTGATTCTTCCTTCAATCATTGCCAGGCTGCCTTTTTTTAAATACTGGGAGGCAATTTCCGCCAATCTTCCAAAAAGGGTAATATTATGGAACTCAACCTGTTTTTGTTTCTGGCCTGATTTATCAACGAAAACCCGATTGGTGGCCAATCCAAAAGAGGCGACCGGCTGGCCGGATGGCAGGGAGCGCATTTCCGGGTCGCGAGTCAGCCGGCCAATTAAAATAACCTTATTTAAATTCATAAAAATTATCGAATAGCGAATCAGCTACGAATTTACGAATGCTCGCTGAGACTTCGTCTCATCTCGCGCCTCGCTTACGCTCGGCAATCGAATTCGTTTATTCGCAATAAATTCGTTATTCGTTAATTACTCTTTTAATATCTCTTCCAACTTTTTCTCTATCTCTTTCAATTCCGCTTTTGGCTTTGGTTTGCTAATTATCCTTCTTGGTCTTTCTGGCATTGCGGCAGTTTTTTTCACCGGCTTTTTAGCCAAAATCAGATACCTTAAAGAATCTTGTTTGAGTTTTTTTTCTAGCTCCGGAATTTTTTCCGGCTCGCTGTAGAACTCCAGACTCAAAAAAGAAGGATTTTTTTGCTGCCTGACCGGCGGGTTGGGCAAATTAGAAACCACCTTCTCCAAAAGGGTGTCGGCTTCTCTAGTGTTAATTATCAGCTCGTAGTATCTCATATTTTAAATTCTATGACGTCGCCGTCTTCTGCAACATAATCTTTCCCCACCGTTTTTAATTGTCCCGATTCTTTGGCCGCTTTCCAGCTGCCGGCTACTACTAATTTTTGCCAGTTAATAACTTCGGCTCTAATGAATTTTTCCTTAAAATCAGTATGGACCACTCCGCCGGCCTCAGGAGCCTTCAATCCTCGCTTCAGGGTCCAGGCCCGGGTTTCTTTTCCGCCTCTCACTGTAAAAAAAGTAATTAAATCAAGGATATTGTAACAGGCCAGAATTAACCGGTCAAGCTGGGATTTTATGTTCAATTCTTTCTTCTCGGAATCTGATAATTCAAACATCTCCACCTCATCTTTAAGGTTTATGGCCAGATGGTCAACCGTTGGCGCCTGGTAAGGGGTTTTGCCGTTGATGTTTAAAAGATAAACAACAGGTTTTTTACTTAACAAATTCTCCTTTTTCTTGCTTGCCTGAGCTTTAGCGAGGGCGGGAGAAGAAAGCCTTCTTTCTTCGATCTCCATATCTTTTAATTCCATTTCAATTTTGATTGTTTCAATGTCGCTGGCCGGGTCAATTTTTCCGGCGACGTTTTCAACGCTCGGCTCTTCAAAAGCCCTAACCACTTCCAGAATGGCATCGCAGTTTCTAATCTGAGCTAAAAATTGGTTACCCAGACCTTCGCCCTTGTGGGAACCCTTAACAAGCCCGGCAATGTCAATAAATTCAATAATAGTGGGCGTGACTTTTTCCGGCTTAATAATTTCAGCAATTTTTAATAATCTTTGGTCAGGAACAGGAACCACTCCGACATTGGGATGCACAGTGGTAAAAGGATAAGGCCCGATATCAACCGGCTTTTTAGTCAAAGCTTTAAACAGGGTAGATTTGCCGACATTGGGCAAACCAATAATGCCAATTGAAAAGCCCATAAAATCATCATACCTCGCCAAAAATAAACCGTCAACTATTTTTCTCTCCCCTCTACTATATTAATAATTGTACCCCTGTACATTTATTAATATATTAAAGTTTGAAGATTTTTTTAAAGAAAGCTTCGTTTTCTAATTTGGTTACTTCTAAAGCTTGAATTTGTTTCCTGTCTGCTCCTAGAAATTCTCTTAAAAGCACTATTTCTGCCTGGCAAGGATAAGGAATAATCCAAACACTTTGTTGAAGACGGTAAAATCCCCACTCTTTTAATTTTCTTCTGAAAATATTCCGAATTAATCGTGAGGGCTGAGGAATATCAAAAATAACTAACCGCCACTTTTTATCCCACTTTTTAGGCTGCTCAATTTCCAGATCGTCTATTTGATATTTGCCAGCCCGCTTTTTTCCTTCTTTGGTCAAGGCGATGCGAACATCATGCCCCTCCCTTTTTACTTCAATCAGACCCCTTCTTTTTAAATAATTAAAAGTGTTAGAGGCTTTCTGTTTGGTTAAATCTTTCTTTATTCTGGCAATGTTTTTAGTTAAATTGAGGGCAAAATAAGGATTAGAGGCAGCAATATAAACTGCTCCCGCCAAAAGTAAATACTTCAAAATCTCTTTTGAGTAATATCTTATTTTTATTTTAGTAACCTTCCTCATTATATTAATAATTATACACCTGTATATTTATTAATACAAGGGGGAGTTAATGGGTTTAAAGAAAGCGAGATACAGAGCGAAATGCAGAAGGAAGCGAAAGAAGGAAGGGAAAGAAGGAAGCGAAAGACGGATATTGGTAAATTTTTTACTTGGTGATATAATATATGTATATGAGAATCAATCCTTATATATTTCGCGGGTATGATATTCGGGGTTTGGTTGATAAAGATTTAAATTCCGAAATCGTTGAACACATCGGCAAGGCTTACGGCACTTTTTTATTGAAAAGAGGGATTAAAAAAGCAGTTGTTGGCCGTGACTGCCGCCTGAGCAGCGAGTCGTACAGCAAAGCGGTAATAAAAGGCATTTTGAGTACCGGCGTTGACGTGATTGATATTGGTTTGGCTTTGGTCGGCATCATCTATTGGGCGCAGTATTATTTTGACGCCCGGGGTTGCGTTTCGGTTTCCGGGTCCCACAATTCGATAGAGTACAACGGTTTTAAGTTAGGAACCGGCCTTTCCAAAACCATGGTTGCCGAAGAGATTCAGGAGTTAAAAAAGATTTGTCAGGGCGGAAAATTTAAACGAGGACAAGGAAAGCTGACGGAAAAAGACGTCAAAGAAGCCTATTTTGAGGATTTACTCAAGAGATTTTCCGTTCCTTTAGCGTTTAAGATAGTAATTGATCCGGGTCATGCAACGCCTGGCGCTTTTGTGCCCGAGATTTTGGAAAAAGCCGGCTGCCAGGTTATTTGCGATTACTGCCAGATTGACGGAACTTTTCCCCTCGGCACCCCCGATCCGACCGAAAGAAAAGTGGCCGAGAGATTATCGAGAAAAATATTGGAAACTGGCGCTGATTTGGGTTTTTCTTATGATTCTGATGGCGACCGCATCGGCGTAGTTGACGAAAAGGGTAATATTTTATGGAACGATGCTTTGGTGGCTCTCTTTGCCTTAGCCAGTTTGGAAAAAAATCCCGGGGCTAAAATTGTCTTTAATGCTCTTTGTTCAAAAGTAGTCAAAGATGTTATTGAAGAAAAAGGTGGCAGGGCTGTTATGTGGCGAACAGGGCATTCTTTCATCAAAGAAAAAGCCCAAAAAGAAAAAGCTTTGTTTGCCGGCGAATTATCAGGGCACTTTTATTTCTTAGATAAATTTTATCCTCACGATGACGGTTGCTACTCCACTCTTGCCCTCCTTAGTTATTTATCGCAGGCGGGGAAAACCTTGTCGCAAAGAGTGGAGAGTTTTCCAAAATATGTTTCCAGTCCAGAAATTAAAATTGGCTGCGCCGACGAAGTAAAAGTTGATTTAATGGCGAAAATCAATCAGAAACTGCACCGGGATTTTCCTCAAGCCGAAATAATTGACGATGAAAGAGTCGGCGACGGAGCGCGAGTTGAATTTGAAGATAAAATGTTTGTCATTCGCTATTCCCAAAACGCCCCCTATCTGACAATAAAATTTGAAGCCAAAACAATTGAGAATTATAATTCTTTGAAGAGTTACATTAATCAGTTGCTGCACGAATATAAAGAAGTGGAGTGGGATTCAAAATTAAACGTCAATCTGGACTCGTTTCTTTAACAGTCAATAGGACGAGAACGGTTCTCGTTCCAATTTTATGCCAATTTATGAGTTACCAAAATTTGAACCGCTGAAATTAAAAGCAGGACTAAAATTGCCCAAGCTTTGGCAAAGCCGAATTTTTAACCTCTTTTTGGTTATTGTCGTTGCTTTTGTTTTTGGCGGGATAGGCGGGCTGATTGCCGGAAGTTATTTTTTTGCTGAAGTCAGAAGTCAACTTGCAAAGTTGAATATTGAAATTCCCGAACCGAAAATAATAGAACAGGAAAAGATTATTGAGAAAGAAACAATTTATCTTCCCCAGACTACCCAGGAAGAGGCAATTATCAAGGCGGTTAATGAGGTATCCGGGGCGGTGGTGAGCATTATCATTACCGAATATGTTGAGCAGTATTATCTTACTCCTTTTGAAGAGATTCCCCTTCAAAAAAGAACTGAAAAGCAGGAAGTTGCCGGAGGCTCGGGTTTTATTGTTTCCGAGGAGGGAATGGTTTTGACTAATAAACATGTTGTTTTGAGAGATGATGTTGATTATACTGTTTTGACCAATGACGGAAGAAGTTTTCCGGCCCGGGTTTTAGCCAGGGACCCGGTTCAAGATCTGGCCGTAATTAAAATTGAGGAGGGAAAAACAATTGATAATCAGGGAAAAATTTCTCTGCCTTCCTTTCCGACCGTTAAATTCGGCAACTCAGATATTTTACAGATTGGCCAGACAGTCATTGCCATTGGCAATGTTTTGGGCGAGTTTCAGAATTCGGTTTCGGTTGGAGTGATTTCCGGCCTGGCTAGAACCATTACCGCTTCGGGAGGCGGCCTGGTTGAAATTTTAGAAGATGTCATTCAAACTGACGCGGCTATTAACCGGGGCAATTCCGGCGGCCCGCTTTTGAACTTGAAAGGAGAGGTGATTGGCATTAATACGGCTATGGTGGTTGGCGGAGAGAACGTTGGTTTTGCCATACCGGTTAACAAAGCCAAAAAAGGCATTGAACAGGTCAAAACCCTGGGCAAAATCGTTTGCCCTTTTTTAGGAGTGAGATATGCTTTGATTAATGAAAAAATTCAAAAAGAAAATAATTTACCGGTAAATTACGGCGCCTGGGTTGTTAAAGGCGGGTCCGGAGAGCCGGCCATTTTTCCCGGCTCGGCAGCTGAAAAAGCGGGATTAAAAGAGGGAGACATAATTTTAGAATTTAACAACGAAAAAATTACTTCAGAAAACACCTTAGCTAAAATCATTGTAAAATACAACCCGGGAGACAAGATTATTTTGAAGGTTCTGAGGAATGGCAAACAAATCATAATTGAAGTCACTTTAAGCGAGCGCAGCGAATAAAAACATGAAAGTACTGAAGTGTCGGGTACTTCATATTTAAAAACTGGCTCTATTTTTTTAAACCCGAAGGAGATATGCGTCTTGCGGACTTTTTTGCTTGACTTGATTTTTCAGAAATTTTATGATAGGGTGAAAATGGTATGAACGGACAATTTACCCACAAAGCTCAAGAAGCCATTTTGTTTGCTCAGGATTTGGCCCGGGAAAGGGGTCAGCAGCAAATTGACGCCCTCCATCTTTTGTATTCTTTGATGGTGCAGGAAGAAAGCGTGGTTTTGAATTTACTCCAACGTTTAGGCGCTGACATTGAGGGATTAAAAAGAAAAACCAAACTGGCTTTAGAAAGATTGCCAGTTATTGCCCAGCCCCAGGCCTTTGGCCAGTTTTACTTAACTCAGGACATGGCAAAGGTTTTGGATAGAGCCAGGCAGGAGGCAATGAAAATGCAAGATGACTTTATTTCTATTGAGCATTTGTTTTTAGCCCTTTTAAGCACCGAAACCAAAGCCAAGGAAATTTTGGACCGGGCGGCTTTCCTTCAACCTGGCGGCGGCACAGCCACTCTGGAATTTGGCAAATTAGATTACGAGACATTTTTGAAACAATTGGCCCAGATTCGGGGCGGCGCCAGAATCACTGACCCGGAACCGGAAACAAAATATCAGGTTATAGAACGTTATGCCAGAAATTTGACTTCCCAGGCTAAGCAGGGGAAACTTGACCCGGTCATTGGCCGGGAAAATGAGATTCGCCGGCTTATGCAGGTTCTGTCCAGAAGGACAAAAAACAACCCGGTTTTAGTTGGCGAGGCCGGCGTCGGGAAAACCGCCATTGTTGAAGGTTTAGCCCAGCGAATTGTTTCCGGTCAGGTGCCCCAATCCCTAAAAGAAAAAGAAATTATTGGTCTGGACCTGGGCGCCCTGGTGGCTGGCACAAAATATCGGGGCGAGTTTGAAGACCGAATCAAGGCCCTGCTCAGAGAGATCAATCGGGCGGCCGGCCGCTATGTTTTGTTTATTGACGAGCTGCATACTTTGGTGGGAGCGGGTGCGGCTGAAGGAGCCATTGACGCCTCAAACCTTTTGAAGCCGGCCCTGGCCCGGGGA
>Ga0172365_10003164_pt1 | contig 12253 bp, 12 predicted proteins | sample LakKivSesite48cm_FD_114535 | JGI IMG/M metagenome (GOLD analysis project Ga0172365, IMG submission 114535) | Sediment microbial communities from Lake Kivu, Rwanda - Sediment site 48cm | ecosystem: Environmental > Aquatic > Freshwater > Lake > Sediment | place: Rwanda: Western Province, Lake...
CAGACGGGAATAAAGGCAATTGATAGTATGATCCCCATTGGCAGGGGACAGCGTGAATTGATCATTGGTGACCGTCAGACTGGTAAGACGGCAATTGTTATTGATACAATTATTAATCAAAAACATGAAGATGTCTATTGTATCTATGTCTCCATCGGTCAGAAGGAAGCAAAACTGGCAAGGATTGTTTCAGAATTAGAAAAGCATGGTGCAATGGATTATACAATTATTGTTAGCGCAGGTTCGTCTGACCCTGCTGCATTATGGTATATCGCGCCCTATGCAGGATGTGCAATGGGTGAATACTTTATGGACAAGGGTAAGGATTCACTTTTGATTTATGACGACCTTTCAAAACATGCCTGGGCATACCGTCAGATCTCCCTACTTTTACGCAGACCACCGAGCAGAGAGGCATATCCAGGAGATATTTTCTATCTCCATTCAAGGCTTCTTGAACGCGCAGCGAAACTTAATAAAGAGCACGGTGGCGGGTCTTTAACAGCTCTGCCTATAATTGAAACCCAGGCAGGTGATATTACTTCATATATTCCGACAAATGTTATTTCTATTACGGATGGTCAGATCTACCTTGAACCTGAACTATTTTATCAAGGTATCAGACCTGCCATCAATGTTGGGCTTTCAGTATCAAGGGTTGGTTCAAGTGCTCAGATTAAGGCAATGAAAAAGGTTGCGGGTAAGTTACGCCTTGATTTGGCACAGTATCGCGAAATGGCAGCATTTGCTGAATTTGCCAGTGACCTGGATGAAGTAACACGAAAACAATTGACCCGGGGCAAGGCAATGACCGAGATTCTAAAACAGGGGCAGTACGTGCCAATGGCAGTGGAAAAACAGGTAATGGTTATCTATGCGGGTACATCTGGTATGCTGGATGATATTCCTATTGATAAGATTAAAAAATTTGAAGATGAATTTTTGAGATTTATGGATACAACCCATTCTGAGATAGGCAAAAAGATAAAAGAAACCAAAGACCTTGATGAGGAAACAGAAAACAAACTCAACCAGGCAATTTTAGAATTCAAAGGAATATTTTCAAAATGATCTGTTTGGGATTTGGGATTTAAATAGTTATGGCTTCAGTTCGTGATATAAAAAGGCATATTAAATCGGTAAGCAACATCAAAAAAATCACCAGGACAATGCAGATGGTTGCGGGTGCGAAGATGCAGAAGACCCTTTCTGCGCTTCTTGCCTCAAGACCTTATGCCCAGCTCGCCTGGAATCTACTATTGAATCTAACTCCAAAGACAGAAAGGGAACTTCATCCCTTGCTCCAGTTAAGACAAATTAATAATACATTGATTGTATTTATTACCTCAGACCGTGGATTATGTGGTGCTTATAATATGAATTTAATCGGTGAAGCACTAAAAAATATTTCTGATAAAGAACATTTTTATATTCTACCCATTGGAAAGAAAGGCAGGGATTTTTTCAGCCGGCGCGGTTATAAACTAATCGCTGAGTTTACCGGTCTTGGTGCGCCTGTTCCATTTATTAGTGTTATCCCTGTGACAAAAATTATCATTGATGAATTTATCCAGTGCAAGGTGGATGAAGTAAAACTTGTATACAGTGATTATATATCAAATGTAACTCAAAAGCCAACAGTAATAAGATTGCTACCATTCCAACAAGAACATCCTGAAGAACCTTTTCTTGCCCAGTTTGTATATGAACCATCACCAAAAGATGTGATTGCAACATTGCTCGTTAGAATCATTGAGTATAAAATCTATGCTGCAATCCTTGAATCTCAAGCATCAGAATTTGCCGCAAGGATGATAGCGATGAAGAATGCGACAGATAATGCCGAAAATTTAATCCAGAATCTGACCCTATCTTATAACAAGGCAAGACAGGAAGGGATTACCAAAGAATTAACAGAACTTTCCACAACCAAGGCAGTCATAGAAAAACTTGGAAGTTGAGAAATTAAGAAGTTAAAAGGTTATGAAACTACACATTCTTTTCTTCTCCCCCTGGGAGAGAGGATTAAGGTGAAGGGATGGAGGTAATATGAATGTAGGAAGAGTTTTGCAGGTAATGGGACCTGTGGTAGATGTTGAATTTAATGAAAGGTTGCCCGAGATATACGGGGCACTTGAGATTCAGTTAAAAAATGAAAAGTTAGCTCTTGAGGTTCAGCAGCATCTCGGTTACAATGTAGTTCGAACAATCGCTATGGGACCAACTGAAAATATTGCTCGGGGAATGAAATGTATTGATGTAGGAAGACCAATAACTGTGCCAGTTGGTCCTGAAACACTGGGCAGGCTCTTCAATATTCTTGGTGAACCGATTGATGAAAAGGGTCCGGTCAATGGAAAACTTCGTCGTCCAGTCCATTGCAAACCACCTGCTTTTAAAGAGCAGTCAACACAGGTAGAAATACTTGAAACTGGTATAAAGGTTATTGATCTTATCGCACCGATTATGAAAGGCGGAAAAGTAGGATTATTTGGTGGTGCGGGTGTTGGAAAAACAGTGGTGGTGATGGAATTGATTAGAAATATTGCAATTGAACATGGCGGTGTGTCAGTATTTGCAGGCATTGGAGAAAGGACGCGTGAGGGTAATGACCTTTATATTGAAATGAACCGTACCGGTGTCATTAACAAAACCGTGCTTGTCTTCGGTCAAATGAATGAACCACCCGGAGTGCGGGCAAGGGTGGGTTTGACTGCCTTATCAATGGCAGAATATTTTCGTGATGATGAACATAAGGATGTATTACTGTTCATTGATAATATCTATCGTTTCACAATGGCAGGTTCAGAGGTTTCTGCACTTTTAGGAAGGATTCCATCAGCGGTTGGTTATCAACCCACACTTGCTACAGAAATGGGTGAATTGCAGGAGAGGATTACCTCAACAAAACGCGGTTCAATTACCTCAGTTCAGGCAGTCTATGTTCCGGCCGATGATTTGACTGACCCGGCACCAGCAACAACATTTGGCCATCTCGATTCAACAATTGTATTATCCCGTCCCATTGCAGAGTTGGGAATTTATCCTGCAGTGGACCCGCTTGATTCAACCTCTACAATCCTTGACCCGAGATTTGTTGGTGAGGAGCATTACAATGTAGCACGGGGTATGCAAAGGGTTTTACAGCGATATAAAGATTTGCAGGATGTCATTGCGATTCTGGGCTTTGAAGAACTTTCTGAAGAAGATAAATTGACCGTAACCCGGGCAAGAAAGATTCAAAAGTTTTTATCCCAGCCATTCTTTGTTGCCGAGACATTTACAGGAAGACCAGGTAAATATGTGCCCTTAAAAGAAACGATAAAGGCATTCACGGCAATCCTTGAAGGTTCCTGTGATGAACTTCCTGAACAGAATCTTTATATGCGTGGTGATTTAGAAGATATAAAATGAAATTCCGTCTGGAAATTGTTACACCCGAACGCCTTGTCTATACCCGGGATGTTGATGTTTTAACTGTTCCCACTGTGCAGGGCGAGATAAGCATCCTGGCAAAACATGTGCCTCTAGTTTCAATCATCAGTCCGGGCGAGATAAGGATAAAAAGGGATAATAAAATAGAATATATGGCGATAAGTGGTGGTTTTGTCCAGGTCATTCCTAACAAGGCGATTATCCTTGCCGATACTGCAGAACGAGCAGAAGAGATTGATTTGGCTCGGGCAGAGCAGGCACGGCAGAGGGCACAGAAATTAATGGAGGACAAGCGGGGCGATAAAATTTCCCATGCCGAGGCAACGGCTGCATTCCAGCGGGCCCTAATTCGTATAAAAGTCGGTCAGAGAAAGAGAAAAAGGTAAGGAGTTGTTAACTGAATACTACAACCTATTTTTCCTTAAAATCCTTGGCAATATTAAAAGCAGTTTGATTTCCTGTAGTGAAAATTAGATTTTTATTTGAGAACTAATTGTAATGCCAAAATTATATAAAAATACAGGTATTAAAAATTAGGTATTATTGCAGGTAATGATAAAAGAATACTGGCACACCCTATCCATAGATGCCACTTTTGAAGCCCTCAAAACCCGTGCCGAAGGGCTTAATTCTGAAGAAGTTCGGCAACGCCTTGAGGAATTTGGATCCAACGAAATTAAAGAAGCGAAAAAGAAAACCCCATTTGAAATGCTCATTGGCCAGTTCAAGGATTTTATGATTATGATTCTTATTGGCGCGGCAATTATATCGGGGGTTGTAGGTGAACCAATTGATACAATCGCGATTATTGTGATTGTTATTGTTAATGGCATTGTCGGTTTTATCCAGGAATACCGTGCAGAAAAGGCAATTGAAGCACTTAAAAAAATGGCGCAGGCATCTATAAATGTGAAAAGAAATGGCGAGATTCATAATATTCCGGTAAATGAGATTGTGCCGGGTGATATTGTTTCACTTGAGGCAGGTAATATTGTGCCGGCAGATATCCGCCTCATAGAAGTTGCCCAATTAAAGATTGACGAGGCGCCGTTGACCGGTGAATCAATTCCTGTAGAAAAATTATCCAAGCAATTTCATGATCCCTCTCTGCTACTGGGCGATAGGAAGAATATGGCTTATAAGGGAACAATTGTAACCTATGGTCGAGGTACGGGTGTGGTTGTAGCAACTGGTATGGAAACAGAACTGGGCAGAATTGCCATAATGATACAGGAGGAAGAAGGCGTAAAGACACCATTGCAAAAAAGGCTCACTGCATTTGGCAAATGGCTTTCAATTATTTTTCTTGTCGTATGTGGCGTAGTCTTTGTTATCGGCATTCTGCGTGGTGAACCAGTAACCTTAATGTTTTTGACTGCAGTAAGCCTTGCAGTAGCAGCAATCCCTGAGGCTTTGCCCGCGGTTGTGACCATTGCCCTTGCCTTAGGTGCAAAGAAAATGGTAAAGGAAAATGCTTTGATGCGTAAACTCTCTGCAGTGGAGACGCTCGGTTCAGTGACCTATATCTGTTCTGATAAAACCGGGACTCTTACTCAGAATAAAATGATTGTGCGGGAGATTTTTATAAACAATAAAATTATTTCTGGTGAAGATTTTATTGATTTTGCAAACACAAATCAAGAATTTTTTCTTGCCTTATCATTAAGCAATGATGCCCAGTATGATAAAGACGGCAAGATCATCGGCGACCCCACAGAGACTGCCTTATGCATTGCTGCACACGAGGCAGGCTTTGAAAAGCACAAACTTATAAAAAAACATCCCAGGATTGCTGAAATCCCATTTGATTCAGAAAGAAAGTGTATGACAACCATTCATAAAATGGAAGATGGTAGGATTATTTCTTTTACCAAGGGAGCAATTGATTCGCTCCTTGAGAAATCTACAGATTTTTTAAGCGAAGGAAAATTTATTAAAGATTTAGAAATTCTTAACAGGACAAATTTGAAGATGGCGGCAGATGGCTTGAGGATTCTTGCAATTGCGATGAGAGAATGGAATCAGTTGCCCGATAATTTGAGTCCAACATATATTGAAGATAAACTAATAATCCTCGGTCTTGTAGGAATGATTGACCCGCCAAGGATAGAAGTCAAAGCGGCAATCCAGCAGTGTAAGACTGCTGGAATAATCCCAGTGATGATTACGGGTGACCACCCGGTAACTGCCCGTTCTATCGCATATCAACTTGGCATATTGACCGATGATACACAGGCAATAATCTCAGGTAAAGAACTTGATGTCCTTTCTCTTGAGGATTTTGAAAAGAAAGTAGAACATATCCGGGTATATGCAAGGGTTGCGCCGGAGCAGAAATTAAAGATTGTCCGGGCATTGCAGGACAAAAATCAATATGTCGCAATGACTGGCGATGGCGTGAATGATGCACCTGCATTAAAGCGTGCAAACATTGGTGTGGCAATGGGCATAATGGGAACAGAGGTTTCAAAAGAGGCATCGCATATGATCCTTTTAGATGATAATTTTGCAACGATTGTAAAAGCAGTGCGTGAGGGTAGAAGGATTTATGATAATATCAGAAAGTTTATCAAGTACATTATGTCTTGTAATTCTGCCGAGATAATGACAATATTCTTTGCACCATTTTTAAGATTACCTCTTCCACTTCTGCCCCTCCATCTTTTATGGATTAATCTTATTACTGATAGCCTTCCTTCTCTTGCGCTGGCAACAGAAAATGCTGATGAAGGTGTGATGTCAAGACCACCCCGCCATCCTAAAGAAAGCATCTTTGCCCAGGGAATGGATAAATACATAATCATTATTGGAGTTCTTATGGCTGGGATAACATTAGCCACCCAGGCACTATCCATAAAAAGGGATATTCACTGGCAGACAATGGTCTTTACTGTACTCTGTTTGAGTCAATTGGGCAATGCCCTTGCGTGTCGTTCTGATGAGAGGACATTGATTTCTTTAGGTATATTTTCCAATCCATTTCTTTTCTTCTCAACAATTATCCTTTTTTTAGTGCAAATGGCTGTAATATATCTACCTTTTTTAAATCCAATATTCAAAACCCAGCCTTTAACCATAATTGAATTGATTATCTGTATTGCCTTATCTTCGATTATCTTTTTTGTTGCTGAGGTAGAAAAATTAATCAAACGACTTGAGACAAACAAAAAGAAAAGTGAATATTTTAAAAAATAAAATTATTTTCTTTATTACACTTTTTATTTTTTGCACTAAACAAAATAAAGAATACCATTATAACAATGTGATTGTAGGCGGACCGTGTGAGATAAAATTTTATTGTTTAGATAAGGATATAGGTCAAACAATTGTTACTGAAATTGATATGGAATTGAAGCTGATAGATTCGTTATTGAACTATTTTTCTCCTGTGAGTTTGGTCAATAAAATCAATACCGAGCATCGTGTTTTGTTGTCGTATGACATAAAAGAAATTTTTATTCTGAGTGATTCTATATCCCGATTGACCAATGGATTATTTAATATCTCTGTTGTGCCCCTTCTTGAATTATGGGGATTTTATGGCGGAGAAAAAAGGGTACCAAGTAAAAATGAAATTGAGCAGGCGAGGTTGTTAGTAGATTATAGAAAAATTCGAATCAAAGGTGATACAATCATTATTCCTGATAATATGAAGATTGACCTTGGTGGCATTGCCCAGGGTTTTGCTGCAGACCAAGTTGTTAAAATTCTAAAAAAATACGGAATTAAATCAGCAATCATTAATATTGCTGGTGAGGTCTATGGACTCGGTAATTCGCCAAAGAATAGACCCTGGGTTGTGGGTATAAAAAATCCCAGGGGTGAGGGGATAATTGAAAAAGTGGAATTAAGTGATGGTGCATTATCAACCTCTGGAGATTATGAAAAATTTTTTGTAGCAAATGGGATTCGTTATGCACATATAATAGACCCAAGAACTGGTTGTCCAGCAAAGGATTATGCCTCGGTGACTGTATTCGCCAAAAATACTGCCTTTGCTGATGGCATTGCCACGACGGTTTCGGTAATGGGTGCTTACCAGGGCAAAAAATTTCTTGACTCACTGAAGATTAAAGGTATAATATATTATGAAAAAAACAATAAACTTGAAAGGTTAGAAAGTGAATGAAAGTTGAAGCACAATATTACGAAAAATTCGCTGACCATATACGATGTAAGCTCTGCCCCCATATGTGCAAGATTTTACCTGAAAAAAAAGGTATTTGCCGGGCACGCATAAATCAGGATAATAAACTCTGGGCGATTGACTATGGTGAGACTACCTCAATTGCATTAGATCCGATTGAGAAAAAACCTTTATATCATTTTTATCCGGGTTCTCAGATATTGTCCATTGCCTGTAATAGCTGTAATATGCGCTGTCCCTTTTGTCAGAATTGGGAAATTTCGCAGGTCGATACAAAAACCGAATACCTTTCTCCAGAGATGCTTGTTAAGATATTTCTTGAGCACCCATCATTAGGTGTTTCTTATACCTATACTGAGCCATTGATGTGGTTTGAATATCTTTTAGATGCGGCAAAATTAATTCGTGAAAATAAGGGAAAAAATGTTCTGGTCACAAATGGGATGATAAACGAAGAACCTTTGCGCGAACTTCTGCCATTGATTGATGCGATGAATATTGACCTCAAATCAATCAATCCTGATGTCTACAAAAAGAAACTCGGTGGTGACCTTGATACAGTAAAAAGGACAATAGAAATCGCTCATAAATCCTGTCATGTTGAGCTTACAAATCTAATCGTGACCGGTTTGAATGATAAACCCGAAGAGATTGATAAACTAATTGATTATGTGGCAGGCGTCAATCCTGAGATTCCCCTTCACTTTTCGCGCTATTATCCCAATTATAAATATACGAAGCTGCCTACAAATATTAATACATTAATAGACACTTATGAAAGGGCGCGGTTTAAATTAAAATATGTTTATCTTGGCAATGTGCCAGGTGAAGATGGTTCTAATACCTATTGCCCAAAATGTGGCGATCTCTTGATTGAACGAATGTATTTCAGGACATTGATTAAGGGGTTAAAGAATAATCATTGTGTAAAATGTGGGGAGAAGATAAATATCGTAATAGAGATGCAGGATACATGATTCAGGATACAGGATTAAAAAATCCATGTGAATCTGTATCATTATCTGTAATATTCCGTGTTTATGCCTTTCAGGCATAAAGGAGGCTTATGGCTGCAAAGAGAAATTTAAGAACAATAATTTTAGGAATAGTAATTGGTGGAACAATTGGTTCTGCATTATCCTTCTTTTTTGGAAGTATTTTTCCACCAGGACCAGTAAAAGGTTTTTTCTTTAATGCCTTAAAGATTGGTTTTTCCACAGTCCACATTAATTTGGGATTTATTGTTCTATCTTTCGGATTATTCTTCAATATTACAATATTAACGATAATCTTTGTTTTTCTAATGATATATCTACTGTATAAATTGTGAATAAAAATAAATAAAACTATAATTCACTACCTATCATAGTTAGTACCGGGCAAAAGAGGCAAAGAATAATGTAAATTTTACCAAGCCAAAGCTTACAACTACATTAATTTTTATCTTTACAAATAACAGAATATTGATATAATAAATTATGTTTATAAACGGGAAAAGAGTTAATAAAGACAAAAAAATCAATGTACTCAATCCTTATAATAATCAGGTGGTTGGTGAGGTTGGATTGAGTGATGAAAAGGATGTTGCTGAGGCGATTAGGATTGCACAGAAAGGTTTTAAAATTTTGAAAGAGATGCCTGCTGGAGAAAGGGCAAGAATACTTGAAAAGACCACAAAGATTATTTCCGATAAAAAAGAGGATTTCGCAAAGGCAATCTGCCTTGAAGTTGGTAAGACAATAAATGAGGCACGGACCGAGGTTGACCGGGCAATAAATACTATTAAGCTCTCCAGTATTGCGGCAATGGAATTAAAGGGGGAGACCATACGATTTGACTTGGGCGGTTCTACAAAGAAGATGGGATTTTATATTCGTGTGCCTCTGGGTATAGTTTTGGCGATATCGCCATTCAATTTTCCATTAAATTTGAGTTGCCACAAGATTGGTCCAGCAATTGCCGCAGGCAATGCGGTTATTCACAAGCCTGCAACGAAGACCCCGTTATCAGGAATTATGCTTGCTGAGGCACTTGTTGAGGCGGGTTTGCCACCAGAAGGGATTTCAGTGATTGTTGGTTCTGGTGGCACTATTGGCATGGCATTGGTGAGGGCGCCCCAGATAAGAAAGATCAGTTTTACTGGTTCGCTGGAAGTCGGTGAGACAATAATGGCAAATTGTGGAATGAAACGCGTGACAATGGAACTTGGTTCAAACTCTGCGGTTGTTATCTTCAAAGATGCCCCGCTGAAACTTGTAGCAAAAAAGATTCGTAAAGGTGGTTATACACTTGCGGGTCAGGTTTGTATATCAGTGCAAAGGGTGTATGTTGAAGAGACGATTGCTGATGAATTCTTAAGAGAATTATCCCTTGAAGTTGGCCAGATAAAATATGGCGATCCAATCCTTGAAGATACTGAAATGGGACCAATGATTGATGAATCTGCACTTAAAAAGGCAGAGGATTTTATTGAAAATGCAAAAAAACATAGAGGCATATTAATTCTCGGTGGTTTAAGGCAGGGAACAATATTTTTACCCACAATTATATTTGATGTAGACGAGAAATCAATGGTGATACAGGAAGAGGCATTTGCACCAATTGTGGCAGTTAATAAATTTAAGACAATTGAAGAGGTGATCGAGAAAGTAAATAACACAAAGTATGGTCTACAGGTAGGTGTCTTTACGAAAAACATTGACCTTGCGCTTATTTGTGCAAGGGGTATTGAAGCAGGTGGAGTTCTGATAAATGAAATACCTACATTCAGGGTCGATAATATGCCCTACGGCGGCATGAAAGGCAGTGGTATTGGCAGGGAAGGGCCGGATTTTGCAATTAAAGAAATGACCGAAGAAAAATTGATTGTCTTTGACCAAATAGATTAATCTATGAATACACTATTTGAATACTTAAAAAACTGGTTTTCTCAGATTCAACAAAATTATGGTGTTAATCCGATTGTCTTTGCAATAATATATTTTGGTAGCGCACCATTCTTTTGGTTTTCTATATACAAAATTATCGCCGGGTTCAAAAACAAAAATATCAATCAAGTAAGGATATTTGGAATTATTCTTGGGATAACAATAATTGCCCCATTTGTTTATGTGGCGATCTTTGGTCATAATGTACCCTTCTGGTTTTGGATATTTGCAGTGATTATCATCGCCTATGCGGTATATAATGTATTCCGCAAAATAAGATAAAAAAAATAATAATCCCCTTTTGTATCTTGAAAAATTTAATTTTTTATGTTCAGTTTTTTCAAGATGAGTGTGTTTAATAATGGGGCTGGGGGATAAAGGTCTATGAAAAAACCGTGCCAGGAATTACACACAATTTACGTATTTAGGCATTTTGGATTTTAGGTATTTTCCATTTCCCCTTGACAAATGCTTTTTTTTACCATAATAATTATAGTTAGCCTCAAAGGGGAAGATTATGGAACCCATGAAACCAGAGAAATCAAATAAACTAAATAGACCAAATAAACCAGATAAACTAAAGAAACCAAATAAACCAGAGAAACCAAACAAACTAACCCGTGCTGAGCGAAAGCGGGGGAATAGACAAACCAAGGAGGCAAGATGGGCAAGATGATTTTTTATGTAACCATTGCAAATTTATGTTTTGGACAGAGTATCTGGCTAAAAGAAAACCCCAAGATTACTCTGCCAGCTCCAATCAGCACATACATAAGACCTACCAATACTGGAAACAGTCTAACTGAAAGTAACCCCCCATTTCAGCCGATAATCGCTAATTCTTTACAAAACTGCTTCTATGCTAATGCCTTAATGCTACAGGTTGCAGCCGATAGTCTCCAGCCGAAAACATCTTTCTGGAAGCAGGCAGGAATTTATGGGCTGGAGTTTGTGGGGGCCGGAATAGGGACAGCATTTCCAAGCTATTATTCTCTCATAATTATCGCAACAAACTTCATGGACAATCCTCAAGATTCAACAGCACTAAAACCAACATTATGTTTTTACTTGATCGGCAATATTGTATTAGGAAGTAGTTCAACTTGGGCTTCCGGTAAAATACTCGGGCAAGAGGGTTCGTGGTGGAAATCAGCTATAGGGACTGGTGTCGGAAGTGCTTTGGGCATACTGGCATATCACAAACCAGGATGTGATGATTGGAGACAGATCTCGATTTTTTTAATCACGCCACCATTAGGTGCAGTTATTGGATATAATTGGTAGTGGGAGGGACAAAATGGTAAAAAATAGTGGCAAGTTAATAGCAATATTAATATTGTTGACTACTTTAGTTTCGTTCACGCACGCGAGTTATTCACTTAAAATTACAGTGAAATTTCCATTTATCACAACACATCTTGATTCTTTGGGAAATGAAATTAGTGATAGTCTTGTTAGATACCGGGAAATTCAAGTTACAATCTATCGAACCGATTTTCTTGATAGCTTATTGCAAGAATATATAACAAACAATACGGGGGAAACGTTTTTCTCATTTGATTACAGGAAAGTGGGGTCAAATCTCAACATTATAACAATTATTGACATACAGGAACAAATAAGTAAAATAGTATTATGGCCAGGCCTTTAAGAATTCAGTTTCCTGGTGCCTTTTATCACATTACCTGCCGTGGTCTTGAACGACGGCCCATTTATTTAGACGATAAGGACCGGAGTAAGTTTC
>Ga0172365_10003167_pt1 | contig 12249 bp, 10 predicted proteins | sample LakKivSesite48cm_FD_114535 | JGI IMG/M metagenome (GOLD analysis project Ga0172365, IMG submission 114535) | Sediment microbial communities from Lake Kivu, Rwanda - Sediment site 48cm | ecosystem: Environmental > Aquatic > Freshwater > Lake > Sediment | place: Rwanda: Western Province, Lake...
AATTCTCTCAAGGTTAAAGGTGCTCACCAGTTTATTATCCTCGTGAATGGAAAAGTAGATTCCTTCGTTTATCATTCCATTGATAAATAGACTAAAAATCAATATTTTATAAAAATAGAATAAGAATCACTGCGGATAAGAGTGTCATAGATCCACCAAAAAGAAAGGTGGCAGAGGGTCCGAGAGCGCTCCAGAGCAATCCGCCGATGAGGGAAGCGGGGAAAAGGCCGATCCCTAACAATGTAGCATGGAGACCGATAACGGTGGCTTTGCTGGTTGCCGGTGCGAGTTCGGAGACCAGTGCTTTGGCGACTCCTTCAGTCATACCGATGTAGAGTCCATAGAGAATCATGGCCGGGATGAGGAGAGTGGGGGTGAAGCCGATCAAGTAGTAGGTGACGCTATAGAGGAGGAATCCGGAAATCAAGATCCATTTACGGCCGATTTTGTCGGAGAGCCAGCCGGCGGGGTAGGATATAAACATATAGATAATATTATAGAGAAGATAGAGTAAAATAATACTCGAAGCGCTGAAGCCAAGGTCGGATTCTGATGCCCGGAGAAGGATAAACTGATCGGAAGAGTTTCCGAGAGTAAAGAGCAAGGTGGCGATGAGAAAAACCTTGAGCTTTCGGTCAAGATTGCGGAATGAAGCCCAGGAGAGAGGAGAAGAGGCGGTTTTTTTCCCACTGCCGGTTTCGATGGTGAAGAAGAGCACCACTACACCGAGTACCGCTGGAATGAGACTCAAGAGTATAATGGTTCGAAAGGTAGGGATATAAAAGGAGAGATTTCCAGATTGTTTTGCTGCTTCCTGGATGCGGAAGAGAAAGAAGAAGGTAATCAGGGTTCCGAAAACCGCTCCCATGGTATCCAATGTGCGGTGAATCCCGAAAGCTTTTCCCTGATTATTTCCCTCCGCTGATTCGGAGATCATGGCATCGCGGGGTGCAGTTCGAACTCCTTTGCCGAAACGGTCGGAAAAACGGCCGGCGAAGACCAAGCCCCAGCTGTTGGCGAAAAAGAACAGGATCTTCCCGATGGTGGAAAGGAAATATCCGGCAATGGCCAGGGGTTTTCTTTTCCCGATACGATCGGCCAGGGCTCCGGAAAAGACCTTGAGAATGGAAGCGGTTGATTCAGCAACCCCTTCAATTATTCCCAAGATTGCCGGGCTTCCACCGAGAGCTTTTAAATACAGAGCGATGATGGGATAGACCATTTCAGAACTGATATCGGTAAAGAGGGACGTTAAACCGGTGATGAAGATATTTTTTCGCTTATCCTTTTTGTCCATAATTTTTTCCTCGCTGATTTATCATAAGCGGATAATCTTGCTGCACGGCAGCACCATGTGAGGAATGAAAATATTCCTCTCCACGGGAGGAGTGTCGCGAAGCAATGGAGAGTGCTTTTAAACTTTTTACATTTTACTTCATTTTCAGGACAGGCGACGTCTTCATCCGTCATTCACGAATGTTTTAATCGGGAATGTAAAGCCAGGTGAAGACCCCATAGACCCCTGATTGAAGCATTCAGGGATGACGGAAGAAACTCCCATGGTGCTTCATGGCACCAGGTAGATGATAAAAACCATGGCAATCTATCCTGTAAACTGCCACAGGATATCAGCCTACGGTGTAAGATAAAAAGATTTAAAAGATAAAAAACAATGAGGATAGACCCTCATATTTCTATTTTCATCTGGTGCCACAACGTGGCATGAGGGTCTATCCGGAATTATACACCAGAATGAGGTGTAATGATTGAGTACGTCAGTGGGCGAAAAAGGAATTCTCAAGAAGAATAGGACGAATGAACTCATATATATCGCTCTATTGGTGGCGTTAGGGAGTGTCCTGCACGTGATAGAGGGTTTGATCCCGCTACCCAATTTGATTGTTCCCGGCGCCAAATTGGGTTTTGCAAATATTGTAACCTTGCTCGCTCTGGTTTTATTGGGAAACTGGGAGGCTTTGGTGGTTGCGGTATTGAGAATATTTTTAGGAGGACTGATTTCGGGGCAGTTTATGAATATCGGTTTTTTTCTCGCTCTGAGTGGTGGGTTGTGTGCCTTGCTCGGGATGGTTGTCAGTCGGAAATTGTCAGTTTCGATCATTGTGGTCAGCATGGTGGGGGCTTTGTTTCACAACACCGGGCAAGTGATTGCCGCATATCTCTACATACAGAGCACTGAGCTATTCTGGTATCTGATGATTCTTTCTCCTTTTGCTTTACTCACCGGTTTTTTTACTGGCTATCTTTCCTATCTTATCCTCCGCTATATGCAAAAAGTGACACTCAATATGGTGGATAGTGAATATGTTAGCAAAGGGGGGTGAGGGAGGCTGTATTTTCGTAATAGATACTGAGCGATTTTTCTTGTATACTCATCATGAATGAGAGTATTATAATTGTTTGTTCAATAATTTATTATTTATTCCGCGAACAGGAGATCATAGAATTGGATGCTCTTTGACACGGATTGCCCCTTTGGGGATAATTTGACAATCAATCCAGCTTTATATATGGTATTTTGAAAGCGGAAAACCTTTTCGGGAGGTTTTTATTGATGGAGAAGAAAAAAGTTGATGAAAAAATTATTCTAACAAAAGAGGGGTATGAGAAATTAGAATCCGAATTAAAATACCTCAAAACCGTTAAACGAAAAGAGGTTGCTGAGAAAATTAATCAGGCATTGGCATTTGGGGATTTAAGCGAAAACGCTGAATATGAAGAAGCCAAAAATGAGCAGGCCTTTATAGAAGGGAGAATTCTGGTTTTAGAAGAAAAATTGATGAAAGCCGTCATCGTCGATGACCCGTCCGGAGGAAATTCAGAAAAAATTCATCTGGGGGTCAAGGTGATGTTGGAAAATCTCAATAACGGAAAACAGATGGAATATTCGATTGTTGATTCAGTTGGTGCGAACCCCTCCCTCCAAAAAATATCCTTTGAGTCTCCACTTGCTCAAGCCCTCATTGGTAAAACCAGAGGTGATGAAATTGAGCTGAAAGTACCTGCCGGAATGGTGAGATATCGAGTGATTGATATCCGAAAAAAGGAGGATTAATCCAATTTATCATGAACGAGGAATCGCGGGAACAGTTGAACGAAAATGACGTTGGAGCTCAGACTAAAAAAGTTCAAGAATTAAGAGAATTAGGCGTTGATCCCTATGGGGTGCCTTTTCAAAAAGAACAAGTGATACACGATATTCGTTTGGATCCTGAACACTATATCGACCAGGATGTCACGGTCAGAATCGCCGGTCGAATTATGGCTTTCCGGCGACATGGAAAAGCGATCTTTGCCGATTTGCAGGACCGATCCGGCAAAATACAAATTTATGTCAAAAAAGACACTATCGGTGAAGAACCTTTTGAGATTTTCAAGTCATTGGACGTGGGAGATGTCATTGGTCTGGAAGGGAAAGTTTTTAAGACTCACACCGGTGAACTCACCGTTGTGGCTGAAAGTTATATCCTCCTGAGTAAATGCCTCCATCCGCTTCCGGAAAAATGGCATGGGTTAAAGGAAGTGGAAGTGAGATATCGAAAGCGATATCTTGATCTAATCATGAATCCGGAAGTGAGGGGAGTTTTTCAAATTCGCTCCCGGGTATTAGGCGAACTCCGGAGTTTTTTGGATAAAAGAGGATTTCTGGAAGTCGAAACACCGATGATGCAGCTTATTCCTGGAGGCGCATTGGCTCGTCCCTTTGTGACCTATCATAATGCTCTGGGGATTGATCTCTATTTGCGCATCGCACCCGAACTCTTTTTAAAACGCCTGATCGTTGGTGGAATGGAAAAGGTGTATGAGATCAACCGGAGTTTCCGGAACGAAGGAATATCGATTCACCATAATCCCGAATTCACCATGCTGGAACTCTATCAAGCCTACGGCAATTATGAGACGATGATGAATTTGTGCGAAGAGATGGTTTTGTCGGTTGTCCACTCCATTTTGGGGACCTATCACGTTCAGTATCAGGGAATGGACATTGATTTTACCCCTCCCTGGAAACGGTTGAATCTACGGGAAATGATCAAAAAAGAAGGTGGAATCGATATTTTTCATGATTCCTTGGAAACTATGTACAACCGGGGAAAAGCTGCTGGTTTGAATTGCGATGAATCCTGGGATCGGGGGAAATACGTCAACGAATTTTTGGACATTTTTGTGCAGCCGCATCTCGTCAACCCCACCTTTGTCTTAGAATACCCGGTTGAAATATCACCGCTGGCCAAAGCGAAAAAAGATGATCCCTTGGTGGCGGAACGTTTTGAATTCTTTATCGGTAAAGAAGAATTAGGGAATGCCTATAGCGAGTTGAATGACCCCTTTGAGCAAAAAAAGAGATTCTTAGATCAGGTAAAAAAGAGAGAACACGGTGATGTGGAAGCACACCTCATCGATGAAGATTATATCGAAGCTCTCGAATACGGAATGCCACCTACTGGCGGTTTGGGAGTAGGGATCGACCGGTTGGTTATGCTGTTAACCAATTCGCCGTCAATACGAGAAGTGATATTTTTCCCCATTCTGCGTCCTCGGTTTGATTGACAATCATCTATTTTGTTTTATAATATTAAATGTCAATAATAGTCAAAGGGTTGGTTTATGGTCATTGAAAAGAGAATGGGTCAAACTTTACCAGGTATTGACCGTTATACAACTGGGATCAGATCGGGAGGTCGGTTGATGTGTACTCCCTTTGCGACTCTATAGAAAAATATCTTATACGACTCATTGAAAAATCACCTAATAAGACGGTTACCATCCAGAGAGGGAGAATCGCTGAAGAGTTTGACTGTGCTCCTTCACAGATTAATTATGTTTTAACGACTCGCTTTAATGTCTTCAAGGGTTACATCGTTGAAAGCCGAAGAGGAGGAAGCGGGTATGTGAAGATACAGAAAATACAAATGGATCGTTTAGAGCCAGTGGTGAACTATCTCGAAGTGACCGAAAAAGATCTGAAAGAAAATGAAGTTGAGGGGTTACTCAATTGGTTGGAAAGAGAGGGTTTCATTACTCCTCGAGAAGGTTCGCTGATGCGAGCGGTTATGGTCGACGCTTTCAACGGCCTGAGTTTTAATTCTCTCCCCTCGATTCGAGATAAAAACATGTTGCGTTCGAGTATTCTTCGAGAAATGTTACTCCAGGTTCTTAAAATTGGGTATGACTATGAAATGTGAAATATGTAATGAAAAAACAGCAAGTTTCGTCATCTATATTATCGATAAAGAAGACAAATTGGGGAAAAAGTTCTTTTTGTGTGAAGACTGCGCCAATAAAATACCGGTTTCTTGTATTGTTCTCAACCAAAACCAATCCAGCCCGATGAAGAAACTCCCCACTTATGGCGAAAAGACCAGAATATATCAGGATTTAAGTTGCAGTTATTGCTTGACGACCTATCAGGATTTTTTAGACAGTGGTTTTTTAGGATGTTCTCATTGTTATGAAACGTTTTACGACCTTTTGCGAGATTCAATTTCCCAAATACAACCTGAGCTCATTCATCGAGGAAAGATTCCACTTCGACTCTCTCATCGTAAAAAGATAGAAATGAGTATGAATCGAATGAAAATCAATTACCAAAAATGCCTGGAAGAGGAAAATTATGAAAAGGCTGAACACATTAAACATCTGCTCAGGCGGCTTGAGTCTTATCTCAAATGAGTTTATTTCATCTTATCCATGTTATTCCTGGAAAGTTAGAGATGACAGGGGTAACTTCGCGGGTCTCTCTGGCACGTAACCTCGAGGGTATCCCTTTCCCCGCGAGTGCATCATCAATTTGGATAGACGATCTCAAACAACGATTAGAGAAAATATACCAGCACTATTTAGCACCAAAAAAATATCGATTCGTTCAGCTTGATGCCATTTCCCATCAATCCTTGGAGGATTTTTTTTTCCAGAATCTAATCCCCCGGGGAGTTTTAGAAAACCCCTCGGGGCGCTTTCTTATTTATTCTAAAAACAGAGGCATTTTGGTGAACTATCATGACCATATAAGTGTATTTTCGGCGGTTGCCGGTTTTGATCTTGATTGCGTTTATCGAGATGTGGAAAAATTAGATAATTTGGTTGAACAGAATCTCGATTACGCTTTTCGGAGTGATTGGGGGTATCTCACTTCATCCCCAGAACGGCTGGGGACCGGAATGGATGTATCACTTTATATCCATCTCCCCGCTTTATCGTTGCTCTATGGTGAAGACCGTTTTACACAATGGTTGCGAGATAAAGAATTTCATGTAAAAAACTGCCAAAATGAAAATGGAATCATTGGTCATATTTACCATTTTTCCAATCGTTTCACCTTAGGGTTTTCGGAATGGCAGATTCTGGATAGCTTGAAAAAATTTGGAATGACCTTGATCAAATGGGAGAAACAGGTACGATGTACCCTGAAAAATTCTCAAACGAGGCGAATGGAGCTTGAAGAAAATGTGATGATGAAGGGGAAACAGTTGTTTCGAAGCGATAATCATACCATGAAGGATGTTTTTGATTTTCTCTCACTTTGGGCTTTGGCTTGGCAATGTGGAATATTTTCTCCGCTTCAAGGTTTAAATTTTATAGAGGTAAAAAAAATCCTCAATAAAATTTGGGGTACTAATCTCAGTTTTAAAAGAGAATGTCTTTATATTTTGCGGTTTTTCAGAGTCATCTCTGGGGAGGATTTATACGATGTTTGAGCGATATACCGAGAGAGCTAGAAAAGTCATCATTTTGGCTCAGGATGAAGCCGTGCGTCTCAAGCACAATTATATAGGGACCGAACATCTTCTTTTAGGTTTGTTAAGAGAAAGAGAAGGGATTGCAGCTAAGATTTTGGAAAGTCTTGATGTTAGCATTGAAGCCGTGCGCAATGAATTAGAAAGTTTTGTTGATCGAACCGAATATCAAGGCTCAACCGAAGTTGCCTTTACCCCACGTGCCAAAAGAGTCCTCGAACTTGCCCTCGATGAAACACGGCGCTTGGCTCATAATTATGTAGGAACAGAACACATATTATTAGGAATTTTCCGTGAAGGGGATGGAGTTGGTGCTCAGATATTGAGACGGCTTGGTCTGGATATCGAAACCGTCCGCATGCGATTGAACCAGATCCTCAATGAAAACACCCAACAACAAGATCCTTTTGCCCCTTCTCCCCAAAGTAAACGAGAAAGTAAGACTCCCATACTTGATGAATTCAGCCGGGATTTGACCCAGTTAGCTCGGGAAGAAAAATTGGATCCGGTGATTGGTCGAGAAAAAGAAATTGAACGGGTTATTCAAATACTGAGTCGGCGGACCAAAAATAACCCAGTATTAATTGGTGAACCTGGTGTTGGAAAAACGGCGATCGTCGAAGGGCTTGCTCAAAAGATTGTTAAAGGAGAAGTTCACGAAATCCTGAAAAATAAACGAGTGGTCAGCCTGGACCTGGCGGCAATTGTTGCCGGAACCAAGTATCGAGGCGAATTTGAAAAAAGATTAAAAAAGATCATTTCGGAAATCGTCCAAACCCAGGAGGTAATTTTATTTATCGATGAGGTTCATACTCTGGTTGGTGCCGGTGCTGCTGAAGGCGCCATCGATGCTGCAAATATCCTCAAACCGGCATTAGCACGTGGTGAACTCCAGGCGATTGGTGCGACCACTATCACCGAATATCGCAAATACATTGAAAAAGATTCCGCCTTAGAGAGACGTTTTCAACCAGTGAACGTCGATGAGCCCTCGGTTGAGGTGAGCATCCAAATTTTGCAGGGTATTCGAGAACGCTATGAAGAACATCACCGAGTCGAGATTATCGATGAAACGATCAAAGCGGCAGTGAACTTGTCGCAACGATACATTACTGATCGTTACTTACCCGATAAGGCAATAGATGTTATGGACGAAGCCAGTAGCCGGGTACGCCTCCGGGCAACAGTTTTGCCCGATGATTTAAAACAATTAGAAAAAGAAATTGAAGAAACTCGATTGATGAAAGAAGCCGCTGTGAAGAAACAAGATTTTGAAGAGGCTGCAAGTTTACGAGACCTTGAAGATCAGTTGAAGAGAAAATACCGAAAAAATAAAGATGAATGGATACAGCAAATTGATATTATACGCCCGGTGGTTACTGAGGAAGATGCCGCCGCCGTAGTTGCCAACTGGACGGGGATACCGGTTTCCCGGCTGGCACTTGAAGAAAAACAGCGTTTGGTCAATATGGATGAAGAGATTCATCGTCGGCTGGTTGGTCAGGAGGAAGCAGTGAAAGCCGTTTCGCGGGCAGTGCGACGATCACGGGCTGGTCTCAAGGATCCACGCCGGCCAATTGGATCGTTTATTTTTTTAGGTCCTTCTGGAGTAGGAAAAACCGAATTGGCCAAGGCTTTGGCTGAATTTCTGTTTGGTAAGGAAGATGCCCTGATTACCCTCGATATGTCGGAATATATGGAGAAACACACGGTTTCCCGGTTGGTTGGTTCTCCTCCGGGATACGTTGGATACGATGAAGGCGGGCAGCTTACCGAAAAAGTACGACGTAGACCGTATTCGGTCGTTCTCTTTGATGAAATCGAAAAAGCCAGTCCTGAAATATTCAATATTCTTCTTCAAATCTTGGAAGAAGGCCGCTTAACCGATGCACAGGGAAGAAGCATTGATTTTAAAAATACCGTCATCATCATGACCTCTAACTTGGGAGCTCGGATGATTTCTTCCAACGCCTCCATTGGTTTTGGAAGTAAAGGTGAGGAGGGGTGTTCATACGAAGATATCAAACATAAGGTGATGGAAGAAGTCAAAAGGACATTTGTTCCTGAATTTTTAAATCGTATTGATGAAATAATCGTATTCAAACCCTTAAAGCAAGAAGAAATTGAAAAAATTGTTGATTTGATGATGAAAGAAACCTTCAGACGACTGAAAGAACAAAACATATCTATCGAATTATCACCGGAGGCGAGATCAAAAATCGCTCGAGAGGGATATGCCCCGAATTTCGGCGCTCGGCCCTTGCGGAGAGCCATCCAAAAACTGGTGGAAGATCCGATATCGGATCTCATTCTGAGAGGTACCTTTAAAGAGGGAGACCGGATATTTGTTGGAATAGAAGACAACGCCCTTCGTTTCAACAAAGTGTTGCCTCTCGAACTCTCGCTCAAGGATTAGCGTGAAGAAAGCTGAATTTATCTGTCAAAATTGTCATTATTCTACCCCAAGCTGGCTGGGCAAATGCCCCCAGTGTGGTGGGTGGAATACTTTTGTAGAAATATCCCCATCACCCCAAAATCTGGTTCAAAAAACCCGTTCCGATACTGACAATGTGCCCCTGTCTCTCCCTGATTTATACACTCAAAATTATTCCATTGATCGTCGTTTTTCCAGTGGTTTTCATGAAGTTGATCGGGTATTGGGAGGAGGAGTCGTAGAAGGATCGCTCTCGCTTTTGAGCGGAGATCCTGGAATCGGAAAATCGACCTTGCTTCTCACTATCGCCGCTGGAGTAGCGGCGAAAGGGAAAAAGGTGCTCTATGTCAGTACCGAGGAATCACTCCATCAGCTCTTTATCCGAATTCAGCGTCTTGGTTTTTCAAAAGACTCTAACTTATGGCTCTATTCTACCGATAGCTATAATGATATAGAATCCGGCGTTGATTCAGTTCATCCCGACCTGATTGTTGTCGATTCCATTCAAAATTTAACTTTGAATGAGCTCGAGTTTATGCCGGGGAGTATTTCTCTTATTCGTGATCTGAGCGCTCGTTTTATGGATATATCGAAGAAGAAGAACATCGCTATTTTTTTAGTCGGACACGTCACCAAAGAAGGAGTGGTTGCGGGGCCCCGTACCCTCGAACACTTGGTCGATGTTGTACTCTATTTAGACGGTGAAACCCACCATCAACTCCGAATTTTGCGGAGTGTGAAAAACCGCTTTGGCTCAACCCAGGAAATTGGCTTACTGGAGATGAAAGAAGAGGGATTAGTCGAGTTAGTCGATCCTTCGCAATTCTTTTTGGTGGAAGAAAACCTGGGGAATACCGGTACCGCTCGGACCATTCTCGCCGAAGGTAGACGAGCATTACTGTTAGAGGTTCAAACCTTGGTCAATCATTCGTATCTCGATTACCCCCGGCGAGTGAGTGTCGGCTTTGATATCAACCGGCTTCATCTGTTGGTGGCAGTGATCGAGAAGCGGGTTCGAGTCCGTTTTACCCAGCAGGATGTTTACCTCAACATGGCAGGGGGGATGAAAGTTAGCGAAACCGTTCCCGACTTGTCAATCTGTTTTAGCCTCATCTCTTCACGCCTGGAAAAAAGCCTGGATAAAAATACCGTCTATTTGGGAGAAGTGGGACTGGGAGGGGAGATTCGTCCAGTTTATTTTTTTGAAGGGCGAGTTCAGGAAGCAGCCCGGATGGGGATTCAACGCGTGGTCACTTCCAGCTATCATCTTACCAAGAATAATAAGAAAAAAATTGATAAGGTGGAAATCGTTGGATACCGTACTTTATTCGAAGCCTGCCAGAAAGAAGGCTTGATTTCCTGAAAGGCAATGAATGAGCAGTGAGTTATGACTATTTCAGATATATCAGAGGGAATGTTATAATCTTTTTATTATTGGGTCATATGTTTAAGCGAGTATTTGATGCCGACTATAAATACAGTGACGAGTGGCAAGTAACGAGTGAAAGCTCTCATTATAATAATCTGTCATGGCGAGACAGACAGATATGTTTTCATTGTCTATGGTGTTGCAATAGCAGCATGGCGGTCTAATCCGATAGAATGAAAGGAGGGTGATGTATTCAACATATTCTGTTAAGTAATCACGAAAAATTAATCCCAGTATTGTATTATCACACGACAGTGTATGCTGTCGGTGAGATGGGAGGAGATAGCATATGACGAATAGTGGTAAATGGTGGATTATCACGCTAATGATAATCGTCTTTATATTGAATATTTTGATTTACCGATCTACGCAACCATCTCTTACTTTCGGGTCTTGGCTGGAAATTGCTCTCATCACGGGAATTTTCGGTGTCTTTTTCTATTTTATCCAAAAATATATCGGTTTTTATTTTATGGAAAAATTCAAAAAATTTTCTTTAGTATTTAACCGTATGTCCGCCATTGACATTTTGGTTGCCCTGGGAGGATTGATAATCGGATTAGTCATCGGCGTTCTTATAACTTACCCGATCTCCTTTTTACATTTTAAAAACACCTCATTGCCTCTTCTGGTAACGGTTGGCTGTGGGATTGTTGGTTTTGCTGTCGCGGTGATTCGTAAAGAAGACATTATCATGATTTTTACTGGCATTCCAAAAATGAAACTGCTACGCGGGCAAAATAATATTGCCAAAATTCTTGATACCAGTTCAATCGTCGACGGGCGAATCGCCGATATTTGCAAAACCGGTTTTGTCGAAGGGGATATGATTATCCCTCGCTTTGTTTTAAAAGAACTTCAACAGGTTGCTGATTCCCAGGACCCTTTAAAAAGAAGCCGGGGTCGGCGTGGGCTGGACATTCTCAATAAAATGAGAAAAGAGAAAAAGGTGAATGTTCGCATTACTGACCGTGATTTTATTGAAATCCGTGATGTCGACGCCAAGCTCATTAAACTGGCCAAGGTCATGGGAGCAAAAGTTATCACCAACGATTTTAATCTGAACAAAATTGCTGAATTAGAAGGAGTGGAAGTGTTGAACATCAATGAATTAGCGAATTCATTAAAACCCTATGTTTTACCCGGAGAAGAATTGCGGGTTCAGGTTATTCGAGAAGGGAAAGAGTCGGATCAAGGAGTCGGCTATCTTGATGATGGAACCATGGTTGTCATCGAGAGTGGAAAGAAATATATTAACAATATTATTGATACAATTGTTACCAGCGTTCTCCAAACCCCAGCCGGGAGAATGATCTTTGCCAAACCCAGAGGAAAATTATAAAATAGTGAATAGATCGCCATGTTGATCGCAGCACCATCTGAGGAATGAAAATAATGGCGGTCTATTCACTCGGTTTTTTATTTTTTCACTTTTTTAATCTTACACCGTAGGTTGATCCTGGCATTTACAGGATAGACCCTCATGCTGCTTCGCAGCACCAGATGAAGATGAAAACACCAAAATGTTGAGTTGTTGAGAGGTTGAGGTGTTGAGTTGTAAAGATAAAAAGATGAGATCCTCATGCCATACTCTTGGATTCTTTCTCCAAGTGTATGCATCTTGTTTTGAA
>Ga0172365_10003169_pt1 | contig 12245 bp, 10 predicted proteins | sample LakKivSesite48cm_FD_114535 | JGI IMG/M metagenome (GOLD analysis project Ga0172365, IMG submission 114535) | Sediment microbial communities from Lake Kivu, Rwanda - Sediment site 48cm | ecosystem: Environmental > Aquatic > Freshwater > Lake > Sediment | place: Rwanda: Western Province, Lake...
TGCTCGTCGTCGCAATACGTCGAGTATTCCTCCTCCTCGCGCCTCGCCAGCCGGGCGCCTCGACCGCCCAAATTCACACATCTATCTTCTCGCGGGTCCTTACAGTCGTTTTGACGGTCGATCACCCTCGTGATTCACCGGAAGAACACCGGGGGGCCGCGATCGCGGCGTGCCATGCGCCGGGTCAGCGGCCCAGCTTGGTTTCCAGGCAGATTGCCAGGCTCGCTTGCTCCTTGCTGCAGAACGGGTCCCTGATGGCGCCGATGCCCTCCTCGTCGCATTCCCAGTTCTTGGCTGGCTGCGTTAGCAGACAATCGAAGAGGCCGCTCATCTCAGCCCTGCATATCGGGGTCGAAGCCATCGACTCACAGCGCGGTTTGCATTCTCGGGCATTCCTGCAACGAAGAGGCTCGGATCTCCGGCAGATCTCCGCACACTTCCGAGCGCTGCTCTGGCGCACATCGTGCCCGCCCCTCTCGCTCGGTGGCGGTGTGGCGGCGCGTGCGGCGTCAGGCCGCACGGCGGGCACAGCCACCGGGTGTGGCATTGCCGCGGGCGATGGCTCGGCCCTGGCCTCGAGTCGACGAGGCTCCTTCTTGCAACCCAGCCCTGCGATGAAGGCCAGCGTCGTCACGGAAACAAACCATTGCCGCGTCACGAATACCCTGATACTCGTGCTATGATGTCGTTGCATGGAAATCCTCTGGCCCGGCTCTCTCCGGTTGAATCTCCTCCAGTTTAGTTGACCAAGGGAAGCTCAATCGTGTTTGAGTCGAGCTGCTGCCGATCTACTCCCATGGCCGCCGGACCGTGCGAGGAGGCCAGGTCGTCGATGGAGGCATAGGGCAGGAGCGCGGATACCTGGCAGGTGTAGGTCGAACCGCCCAGGAAAGCAATCCCCATGGCCTGCAGATCCGGCCACCGAAGCTGGGTGGCAGAGGTATAGGCTCGAACGATGGGCGCATTCGGCGTCGGAAAATCGGGCCCAATCTCAAGCAAGAAGACGGCATTCTGGACGCCGCCCCAGGTCAGTCTCGACCCCTTGGACGTGGGCGTTCCGGTTACCGGCGACTTGAACTGCGGCGGTGCCACCACCTGAATGGAGAAATCCGTCATCCCTATCGCACCGCCGCACCTCGTGGCCTGGGCATAGCCGAACACATCCACGATCGACGCACAATAGTCGCCGCCAAGCGCGCTCAGGTCGGGCAGCTCGCAGTCGAACCGCCCTGTCGTAGCGCATTGGTCGAGGCTGATGCGACCGCTCTTCCCAGGGATGTGGTAACTCAGCAGCACAGCTTCCACCCCGTTGCCCTGGTACATCTGAATCGTGCCGGCGATGCGCCCGGTGGGGACCGCGGACAAGACTAGGTCTTGCGTAACCAGGTCGCCCTCCGCCAAGGGCAGTGACGCACTTGCCAAGTAGGCGTTGGTCCAGTGCCTCTCTTCCGTCCCGATTTGCCCAAGGGCCGCCAAGGTGCCGGCGACTTTCGAATCCCCAACCCACTTGACCTGCACCGGTCCATAGTCCGGCCCTGCACTTCTGAAGGGCTGGCCGAGGTGCCAGGTCACCGCTCCCCGATCCGCAAAGTAGTAGATCGCTGCGAGGTGGTAGGAATCGACGGGAAAGGGAAAGTCCCCCGAGAGCGTGCCAGAAACCGTCGCCGTATGGGGCGGCTCGTCCAGCGCCGTGGTGTAGGTGGAGATGTGGGAAAGAATCGGATCCCGACGCGTCAGCCCGTAGTAGACCGAAATCTGCATTCCATCCGGCTCCGCGACCATCGCATCGTAGGTTGGCGGTACATACTCGAATGAGAAACCGCCTCGGCTGTCGGTGACGGTGCGCTGGCCTGCGACGACCACCGTTCGGCCCGGCGCGCCCCGGCCCCAAGCCATGGCGAGCACTGTCCCCTGGACAGGCGTACCTCCGCTGTCAAGGCCGGCATCAGGCAAGCTCAGAGCTTCATCTTCCGGGAATTGGGCGGGGAGTTCGGCGCCACCGTCCGGCACGTCCTCCGCCGGCCTCGCGTCCGGCGCAGGATGAGAGAGTTCGGCGCCACCGTCCGGCACATCCTCCGCCGGCCTCGCGTCCGAGGCAGGATGGCTGTGGTGACACGCAGAGGATCCCAGTGCGCCAACAAAGAGCATTGCCGTCACGCAGCCCCCGACCCGTGACCGCCGAAGCGACCGCAAGGATGCGTACCTGCAAGGAAGAATCGGTCCCATGCCTAGAGTGCGCCCTTTGCGCGTGCGCGAATCCGCTCCTCCGGATCGCTTCGGCTGATCTTCTCCAGGAGCACGCGCTGGCTCGGCTGGCGAGGCAGCCACTGCGCCAGCAGATCCACGGCGCGCTGGCGTACGTTTGCGGAAGAGGCCTCGTAGCTGCGAGCGATCGCCGAAATCAAGCGGGACGACGGCTCCCTGACACGCGCCGCTTCGATCACTGATAGCTTGGTTGCTGTCAAGGAATCCGGTCTCAGACGCGCAGCAAGGATTTCATCCACAGCCGGATCGCGAATGGGGCCGAGCGCCATGATCGCAGCAGTCCTGACAGCATCATTGCCATCGTCGATGAACCTCGAAACTGTGCCAACGGCTCCAGCATAGCCAGAGTTCTCTACGGCGCGCAAAGCGGTCAATACATGGATCGAGCCCGCTGCTGATGCGAGGCGTCTCACCAGGATTTCGCCGAGCTCAGCCGCCTGCTCGCGCTTGCCATCGTCCCGAAACCGCCTCGAATAGGAACCCAAGGCAAGGAGAGCGTTCGCGTCATAGGGTTTCTTCTCCAGAATCGCCTTCATCGTAGCCACAGCCCTATCGCCGGGCCTGGGCGTTCGCACCAGCGCGTAGAGGGCGCGCCTTCCCACATCTCGGTCGTCCGAGTCCACCATTGCGATCAAGGCTGCCTGGCATTCGGAACAAGAAGCCGCGCCGAGCGCATCGATCAGGATCGTCGACATTGCGGGCTTGGACTTGACCATGGCCACGGCCTCGGCGACAGCTCCCTCCTCGCTCCGCAACGACGCGGCCAGGGCATCGAAAAGGCGGGGATCCGCCGCGGTCTCGACCTGCTCCGCCCGCCGTGGCTTGCCCACCTTTGATTTCCCTGCCTGGACACCAGCCTTTGCCGGACGCATCTTCTGATCGGCCTCTACGCGAGCGGCGATTTCCCGAAAACTCGCGCCGCCCGTCCTTGCCCGATCCAGCGCCTCCACGCCTCTCTTGGCAGCATCAGGTTCGGACGCCGCCACCACCGTGAAACCTTCCACAAGGGACCTCAATTCGGCTGAAGGCCGCGCTTGCTCGATCGAGGTGCGCTTGAGCTCGATGCGCGTTGACGAGCGAAGGGGCACCTGCGCACCTTTCAAAACGACGTCGTCCTTGAGCTCCAGCGAGTCCAGGCGCCCATCCGCCGAGAGTTGGATGCGTCCTTCCGACCGGAGGACCTCAGGCACGATGCGAAGCGGCGCACCGTTGGGGCCAAGCGGGTGACCGAGCAGGCTCTCGTAGCGAACCTTCTTTTTGGAATAGCTCGACGAACTGCGATCAAAGGTGTACGCGGCAAGGTATTGGCCCGTAGTGTCGTATTCCTCTGAATATTCCTCCTTCCCCATCGGTGACGTTGACACTTGGAGGCTCGCAGCGATCTGCCGGTAGCTGGTGACGGCAGCGTTCGATGCTCCCTTGCGGAAGCCGAACTCGACAAGGCGTCCGCCTGCAAGGACCAGCATGCAGTCTCCTTCACGAAGCTCCCGGCCGAGCTCGTCGAAATTGGACTTTCCACTCCGAAGCCGACTCCTGATCGCAGCGTCGGGCATGCGGAGGTAGAGCGTCGTCCTGTCCGATCGTCTCTCAACCACGGAGATCTCTGCTCTGGCCATCATCTCGTAACTCAGTGACTCCTGCCCAGTGCCGACGTCCAACGCAACCTCTGAGCGCAGCTCGAAGAGGTATCTCTCGCCAGGTCCCCAAACGACCCCGACCAAGGCGCGGGTGTCTGGGAGGTCCTCTTTGGCCTTCTTAGCCTGAAGTGGTTTGCTGCTGTGACACTCAAGCGATCCGAGCGCCCCCACAAGAAGCATCGTGGTCAACCAGCTCTTGATTTGTGACCAGCGGAGCGGCTGCCGATACCGGATACTGTGACGAGAAATCACTTGCACGACCCTGCCACGTCCGCGGCTGTCCTGCATTTGCCGTCGATGCACAAGGATGGGAAACGACATTCAGAAGTGGAGTCGCAGAATGCCCCATCCTCCAGGGGCGGCGTGCAGAAGTAGGAGGAGCCTGCATCCGGCTTCGTGCATCTAGCATCCCCAGTGCAAAAGGCACCCAGAACAGCACAGTTTTCCCCTATACCAACTCTAGTGATCGCTGTGCACCGAGTGCCGCCAGTCCCGTACGGGCAGAACTCATCTTTCTCAAGGTTGCAAGCGTAGTAGTCGTCACCTTCGCATGCCTCGCCTAGCTCCTTCCATGGCGCGCATAAACCCCCGATACACGCATTGCCCCACGCGCAGTCGAAGGTCCACAAACAGGGGCTACCAGCGGGAATGGGATTGCCGCAGGTCACGATTTCGGTACCCCTGCAGACACCTCCATCCTTGACAGAAATGCTACAGATAGTGCTCCCACACATTAGACCTTCCTGGCATCCTGCTCCGCCCGGATTTGGGCAGGAGTCTCCAAACGGTATCTTCGGCTTGCACGAGCCACACCACGTTCCTGATACCAGATCGCACCACCCTGACTGGCACTGAAGATCGTAGGTACACGTCGCGTTGTCTTGAAGGGAACCCTGCCAAAGGCATTCACGCGGACGCCCCAGGAGGCGTTTTGCACAGCTCTGCGCTGAGAGTGCAGTGGCACAACTCTCGAGGTCTCTCGGAGCGATCGTACTCCCCACACTGGTCACTTGGCGCTCACAGTCGGTTCCTCCGTAACGATCCTCACAGTGCTGGACGTCTTTGAAGTGGTTCAGGAAGATGAAAGCGTAGCACGCGAAAGCTCTCTGGCACAAGGCTCGCGCGTATACAGAACAGGCGTTCTTCCAATCAGCCTGAGCTGTCGATTCATCCGCAGCTTCTCTTCTGATGAGGCCATCGGGCGTCACACCTCGGTCCGATGGCCCAATCACGTCGGACTTCACGGCCACATCTGGCGTAGCCTCACTAGAAGGCATAGAATCTACCCGAGGCGCATCAGGTGGTGACCGAACCGCATTGGAGCTATTGCATGCAGAGCCTGCCAAGAGTACTCCTAGGCCCAGCCATTCGATCAGCAGCTTATATGAATAGGTTCGCATCGTGTGTTGGCCACTCAGCATGTGTTGTTCCTCTGCATCTCGCCGTGGACTCCGTTCGCATCATCGAGCTGGCACTATCGGCACTCCGATGGTTGTCCCTATGGAATAGGAGCTTCTTCACACTTGTAGTCAACGCAGCGTGGGAAGGCGCTGCAGCAGTCGTCCGGCGAAAGGCAGGGCTGGTCCTTGCCGCTGCAGACAACACACGTCCCGAAGGTTCCACAGACGTTGATGATGATGTTTGGGTTGTCGTTACAGCACTGTCCCGTGTTTTTGCAATTCGCCCCCAGCGGCCGACACTGCAGGACGCACTGGCCGTTTCCGCCGGCATCCGGCACGACGCAGCTCGAGCCTGGGCAGCAGGGTGGGTATGGGGATCCGGCGATCAGGCACTCCTGGAACGTCTCTTTGTTGGCGAGAGTATCGAGATAGCGGGCTTGGACGTCAAGCAGAAGAAATAATGCTGTCCGCCTGCGTTAGCTCGCCGGGTTGATGACTGCCTGGTTCTGCCGCTTGGTCTGGCAGGTGGAGAAGTTCACCGGTGACTGCCCGATGACTTTGTGATGTCATGGTCCCATGCGGTTCACTCCGGGAATCGTCTTGTTCGCACTCGCGTCGTCGCTGCCCTGCGCCGCTGGGTCGGCAACCAAGGGCAAGGCTGTGGCCGAGGAAAAGCCTGCTGAACTTGGGACAGCGAGCAATGCTACTAACGCACTGGGCGTCAACCTGATTCGAAAACTTGACGCGCGCGGCAGCAACGCGGTGTTCTCGCCCTATTCGATTCAGAGCGCCTTGGCCATGACCTACGCCGGCTCGGCAGGCGAGACACGCGCGGAAATGGCCAAGGTCCTCCACTATACGGACGACGAGCCGAAGGTGCACGCTTCCTTCCGCGCCTTGACACAGGCCCTGGAGGCGATCCAGGGCAGAAGCAAGGAACGGCTCCAACCGGCTGCAGGCAAGGCTGGGACAGGCGATCCCATCACCCTCGCGGTCGCCAACCGCCTCTACGGGCAGGAGACATACGTCTTCCGCCGCCCATTTCTTTCGCTGCTGAAGGACTTCTATCGGGCCCCGCTCGTTAAGGTGGACTTCATCGGACACTTCGCTTCGGTTCGCCTGGAGATCAATGCTTGGGTGGCGAAACGAACCCACGGGCGGATCCCGGAAATCATTCCGGAAGACGCGGTGGGTGATGCGATCCGACTCGTACTGGTGAATGCGGTTTACTTGAAGGCTCCTTGGGCGAGGCCCTTCTTGAAAGGAGCGACGAGCCCTCGGCCGTTCTTCTTGGGTGGCAAGAACCGAGTCGACGTGCCGACGATGTACGTGCAGGCAGTTCTCGGGTTCCAGGCCCGGGACGGCTTCAGTGTCGTGACGATTCCGTACTCTGACCCGGACATTCAGTTCCTTGTCTTGCTGCCGGACAAGGGGAAGAATCTGGCCAGCTTGGAGTCGACTCTGACGCCCGAAGTCCTTCAGGGCTTGGCGGGAACACCAGCGACCGAGATCAGGCTGTTCCTACCCAAATTCAAGCTTCAGCCAAAGGATTTCAAGCTACAAGACCTGCTTCGCAAGCTGGGCATGAGGACGGCATTCAGCGACATGGCCGATTTTGGCCGGATGACCGCCGACGATCCAATCAAGATCTCCGAGGTGTTTCATCAGGCATATCTATCCATCGACGAGGATGGCTCCGAGGCCGCTGCTGTCACGGCCGCGATGATGACCCTCATAATCAGCGACTACGAAGAGCCACCGCCTCCGCCTCCCGAAGTTCACGTCGACCGCCCCTTCCTCTTCGCCATCCAGCACCGGCCGAGCGGCGCGTGCCTCTTCCTCGGCCGCATGACCGACCCGCGGTAACATGGCCGCGGAGGACTATGGACAGCTGCCCTTGGTGTAGCTGACGCACCCGCGGACGTAGTCGACATAGACGCGGGCGTTGCTGCCCGTGCCGGTGAACAGGGCTGCAATCGAGATGCCGAAGTCACTGCTCGTAGCGTCAGCGGGCGTCCACGCTACACCCCACGTATCGCTCGGCCCGCTGCACGAGGCATAGCGCAGTGTCGCGGGCCATTCGCCGGTCTGTTTGTGATCGGTTCCCACTGGCTGTCCAGCGCGCATAACGCGGACCGCATAGTCGACCGCCATGCCCGGTGCGTCGGTGCCGCGGAGGACGTCAAACTGGATTCCTCGAATCGCGGCATCTTGTGGGAGCTTCACCCCAGAATCACTGATCACCAGAGCGTCCTGATAGCCAATGACTACCAGGGTCTGTTCTGCGCAGGTGCCATCTTCCGAGATGGCCTGAGTCTCGTAGCGCCAGTATGTCGGGGGCAAACAGTGCATCCTGTCCAAGCCCTCGGCGCATTCCGAACCTTCCTCACAGGACTCGGTGGTGCCGCCGGCCGCCTGTCCCGTGGGGCCTATCCCATCCCCGGCGGGTCGCAGGTCGACTTCGCCCTCCGCCACTGCCTGGGGCGGCGGGCAACAACCCAGGTGATTGCGAGAAGGGCGACGCCGTAGACGGCGGGCTCGCTTCGAGCGCACCCAACGGCTGCCGAGGAAGGCCTTCGAAAGCAGTCGGCCTGGAAGGGTAGCCCCACGCGGTCCGAGAGAAGGCCGGCGTCCCGAAGAGCCACAGGCAGCCGGGCGCGAGCAAGCTCCCATGTCAATCAGGAGCACGGATAGCGCGCCAAGAGCGCGACCGTATTCTGCCGGTTCTTGAACGCGATCATGACACCCTCCTTTGCGCGACCAAGCCACGCCGCTCCCGGAACCGTTTGACGCTGCGGCCGACGGTATGCTCCAACCTCCCCAGCGCCTGCTCCACCGCCCCGTAGAAGTCCTGGTGCACTTCCTCCACCCGCACCGAGCCGATGCCCGGTCCGGTGGCGGTGAACATGCAACGCTTGTCGACACCACCGCGGGGCCCGTTGACGTCGCTCAAGCGTCCCTCCACGGCCTGGATCCGCTGACCGAACCGGCTCAGATGCCGATGGATCCTGCGTGTCGTGAACTCGGTCAGGCCATCCGAGGTGGGAAGCCCCTTGTAACGCAGCGCGATCTTCATCACTTTCCTCCTTCGAGCGCTTCGAGAAAGTGCGCTCTGTTCCTAGGATGCCTCGTCCTTTGCTGTCGTCTTTTACGAAATATTTACATCATATGTAGTCTTTATCGACATATAGTGGCGGGGTGGAATCGCTCAACTACAACCACCTCTTCTACTTCTGGGTGGTCGCGCGGGAGGGCGGGCTGGTCCCGGCCGCCAAGCTGCTGCGGCTGTCCCACCCCACCCTGTGCGCCCAGGTGCACAGCCTCGAGGACCGCCTGGGTGAAAAGCTCTTCGCCAAGGCGGGCCGCCGCCTCACCCTCAACGACGTGGGGCGCTTGGCCTTCCGCTACGCCGACGAGATCTTCGGCCTGGGGCGCGATCTCGTCGAGGCCGTGCGCGGCAAGCGCCCGGGGGCCGCGCGCATGGATGTCGGCATCGTGGACGTTCTGCCCAAGCTCGTGGTCCGACGCCTCTTGGAGCCGGCCCTCAACCTGGACCGGCCGGTCCGCCTGGTCTGTCACGAAGGGGGATTTGAGCGGCTGTTGGCCGACCTGGGCCAGCACACCCTCGACCTCGTCATCGCCGACTCGCCTGTGCCTTCCGGCAGCGCCATTCGGGCTCACCACCACTTGCTCGGCGAGTCCCGCGTCTCCTTCTTCGCCGCGCCCGCGCTGGCCGCGGCCTACCGGGAGGGATTCCCCGGATCGCTCGACGGCGCGCCCCTCCTTCTGCCGGCCGAGAGCCTGACGTTGCGACGCTCGCTCAACCAATGGCTGGCCAAGCACGGTATCCGTCCGCACGTGGTGGCCGAGTTCGACGACAGCGCGTTGCTCAAGGTGTTCGGTGCGGATGGCATCGGCATCTTCGCCGCGCCCGAGGTCGTGGCGCCCGAGATCGAAGCCCGCTACCAGGTCGAGTTCCTCGGCACCGCCGACGGCGTGCTCGAGCGCTTCTACGCCATCTCCGTCGAGCGCCGGATCGTCAACCCGGCCGTGCTCGCGATCTCGCAGGCCGCCCAGCACGAGTTCTTCACCGCGCCGGCGCCCCCTCGCGCTCCGCCGCGAAGTCGAACTGATCGCCGTCGACATGAACCGAGCCCCTCCGGTCGAGGACGTCGCCGACGCCGTGCCTGACGCGGTCACGTCTTTGGCTATCGAATCTTTGCAGGGTCGCGCCGGGGAGCAGTCATAAGGCTACGTCTAGCCGACAGCAGCCGCGCGGCTGCTGCCAGGTGAAGCGGTCGAGGATGTGCTCGCTGACCTCCAGCGGCGGGCCGAGCGGGGCCCAGCGCCTGACTCCCACACGGTGGCCGGGTTGTCACGGGCTTCTGCTGCGGAGGCCCGAAACGCGACTCGCCGCCGCAGTCGCCGGCCAGCGGCCGGCCACCCCGTCACCCCTGTCGGCGAGGCGCAAGGCCCGCGGACGCTGACTGGGATTCGGAGTCGCGGGGAGCGGTGTGGCTAGGCTGGGCGAGCCGGATAGCTCCCCTGGGAGCGCGGGCCTTGGCCCCGCACCTTGCTTCTTATGCCGGCTCCCTTTGCACCGGAAGTGGGGCGGGCGAGACGCCCGCGTTCCCAGGACCGCCAGATTCCTCCCGCTACTCCGAATCCGCGCGCGCTGACGACTACTTCGCCGCCGGCACCGCGGTGGGCGCCGGCACCGGCGCCTTGAGCTGCACCGCCGCGAGCTGGGCCCGACGCGACAGATCGATTGACTCGGCCAGGATGCGCGCCAGCTCCTGCGCGGCGTGGAAGCCCATCGAGTTCTCGGCGGCCACGAAGTCGAGGCGCCACTGGGCTTTGCGCTGGGTCTCGAGGATCGGGGCGAGATGCGCCTCGCTGGCGCCTGCTTCCTTGGCGGCCTTGACGGCGTCGAGCATGTCGGCAAGTGCCCGGCCGGTGCGCTGGAGCAGGGCGAAGTGGCGGTCCTGGATGGTCTCCACCCGCTGCTGGAGGTCGTTTTCCGGATAGTGGTGGCACTGCTGGCAGGCGCGGTTGACGTTGAGCAGCGGCGAGCGCACCCAGTGGTCGGACACCTTGAGTGCGCCCTCGCGCAGGTAAGGCATGTGGCAGTCCGCGCAGGCCACGCCCGCCTTGGCGTGCGTGCCCTGGCTCCACACCTCGAACTCGGGGTGCTGCGCCTTGAGCACCTCGGCCCCGGTCTCGGCGTGCTTCCAGTCGTAGAAGCGAGAGCCGTCGGCGAACCTGAAGGCGTCGTAGGTGGCCTCGATCTCCTCGACCTTGAGGCCGTTTCTCCACGGGAAAAACAGGGTTGTCTTGGGACCGCAGTAGTACTCGACGTGGCATTGGCCGCAGACGAACGAGCGCATCTCCTGCCGGGTGGCATCCCGGTTGGGATCGTAGTCGGCCGCCCCTTCGTGTGCCTTGAGCGCCTTGATGCCGTCGAGGAAGCCGGGCCGGGTCACGCGCAGCCGCATGGTCTTGGGATCGTGGCAGTCCACGCACGACACCGGGTGGCGGTGGCCCATCTTCTCCAACCTGGCGTGCGCCTCCCAGTAGTCGAGCTTGCCGATCTCCTCGAAGCCCTTCTGGATCTGCTGGGCAGGCGTCGCCTGCGGGAGCAGCTCGGCGCCGGTCTTGCGGTAGAGCGGCATGACCGAGGCGTGGCAGTGCAAGCACGAGCCGGGCTGCTTGTGCTCTTTGGTGCGCCGGGTGTCTTCCTGATCCTGGAGCATGAAGGCGTGCCCGCGCCGGTCCCGGTAGTCGATCGCGAAGGCGTAGCCGGCGAACATGCGGGTCAGCCACGGACTGGCCTCGGCCTTCTCGGGTGGCAGCTTGCTTTCCGAGGGAACACCGCCGCCGTACTTGGTGTGGGTGGGCGTAGCGGTGCGCAGGTAGCCGTCGTACTCGCGCGGCCAGTTCTTGCCCCACTCGGCCGGGTCGGTCGTGTCTTCGGTGACGTCGACGAAGCGCAGGTAGGGATTCTTGGCCTCCTGTTTGCGCTGGAAGATGTTGACCAGCAGGCTCGCGATGACCGCGGTGGCGCCGGCCGCGACGATCATGATGACGACCATCAGAACCGTACCGGGACGACGGGGCTTGGCGGGTGGGTGGGTGTCGGTGGTCATGTCCTCACTTCTTGGCTGGTGCGGCTTCTGCTAGCGAACGGGTCCGTGGCCGACCGAGGCGTGGCAGTGCACGCAGCGGACGGCGTCCCTGTCGGTGGTGCTGCCGGCGACGATCTGATGGACCAGCTCGCCGTGGCAGCGCAGACAAGCATCCTGCAGAATCTGCGAGTTGCGTGGCTTGATCATGATGGGCTCGGGGAAGTCCTGCAAGGTGAAGCCCTTCGAATGGTGATAGCCGTTGAGCGCCTTGGCGACCAGCTTGGGGAAGAAAGCCTGCGGCAAGTGGCAGTCCACGCAGCCGGCCACCGCGTGGTGGCTCCGCTTCACCCAGGAGTCGTACTGGGGATTCATGATGTGGCAGTTTGCGCAGGCTTCGGGATCGCTGCCGAAATAGGAGAAGCCCTCCGCGTAGTTGAAGGTGAAAAGGCCGAGGCCCAGCAACACGCCGGCGAGGACCGCAGCCAGGACGAGCACCTGCTTGGAGAACGTGAAGGTCACCAAGGCCGGTCTTCGTCCAAGACGCGTCCGCTGTCAACCAAGAAGACCACGGCAGTCCGAAAAGGGTGGCCGCCCAGGGTCTGTTCCATCTCGGCCGGGCGGTATCCCCTCCACGCTCTTCGCCGCTCGCCGGAATCCTGGCCCTTGCGCCACGGGCCCGCAGCCCCCATAGGCGTTAAGCGAAGAAGTTGCGCTGGAAGCGCAGTTGGCTGCTTATGTTGATAGCCCTCTCCCTTTGGGAGAGGGTTGGGTGAGGGCGACTGCACCAAGCTCCGGACAACTTGCGAGCGGGACCACAA
>Ga0172365_10003173_pt1 | contig 12236 bp, 17 predicted proteins | sample LakKivSesite48cm_FD_114535 | JGI IMG/M metagenome (GOLD analysis project Ga0172365, IMG submission 114535) | Sediment microbial communities from Lake Kivu, Rwanda - Sediment site 48cm | ecosystem: Environmental > Aquatic > Freshwater > Lake > Sediment | place: Rwanda: Western Province, Lake...
AATGGAAGTAGAACTTGAAGCAGAACTTGAAGTAGAACTTGAAGTAGAACTGGAAGTAGAACTGGAAGTCGAGCTAGAAGTGCTAGAAGTCGAACTAGAAGTAGAACTGGAAGTAGAACTTGAAGTAGAACTGGAAGTCGAGCTAGAAGTGCTAGAAGTCGAAGAAGATGTAGAAGTCGTAGAAGAATAGAAATCCCTCTTTGCTGTGAACACCTTTCTTATGTTTCTTCCCTCTATATAGTCGATAAAAAGATCATCATCAGAGTTGGAGAAATAAAGAGGAATAAGGGTCGGAGCCGGAACTTTTTCAGTGTGGCTAGCGACTTTTCTTCCGTTGATGTAGAAATCAACTTTGTTTATTCTCCAAGATATATGAAACTCAACTGGGGTATTAGTCCAAGCAGAATCCCATTGTATCGTTGTCTGGTCTGGTGTTGCACTATCAGAACTATAGCTCCTGGCGTAGAAGTTGGTTCCGCTGATGAAGAAATACATGGCATTTCGATTGCCATAAGCCCTGGAATAAAGACCAAGGATTCTGGAATCTCCGCCGGTCGGGGCTGTTGGGATCGTCGCTTTAAAACGAATGTCTCCCATCAAAACCGACATTGTTGTATTTACTCTAGCAGTTTTAACCCTAATCTTCCCGCCTTCCTCCCAAATCTTGCCGCTGATTACTCTGAAAAAATCAGGGTCAGTGGCATATAAGGTTGGGTCATAGAGAAAGTGATAAGAATCACTTGCTGCTGTAATGTCCATTTTTATTGATCAACAGGAACTTTTTCTATCTTTTTAACAGTTGAACCTGGTTTTCTTCCTCTTTTCTTAGGAATAGCACTCACATTCTGCTCACCAACATTATTATTGCTATTGGTATAATCAGACGCAGGATCTGTAATAGAAGATATCTTTTCCATTGTCGCCGGAGTCGTTTCATTGCTATCAGCAACAACTTTTTCTGCAACAGTAGTAGCTTCCTCTTTTACAGGAGCAGCGACCTGTTCTGGCTGTTTAGCGGTCTTCTTAGCAAGAAGAGCTTTTAGCTCATCCTCTCCAAGAAGTTTCTTGACCATTTCAACAGCCAATTTTGTAGCGAGAGAGTTGATATCGACTGGCGTTCTTCCTCCGACAGTTCCTTCTATGTGACCATATTTCATTTCAGTGATCTCATGAGTAGGTTCTGTCAATGCTTTCCTAGGCATAATCATTCCCGGTTCCTCAGCTTTTGTGAAGTCGGTGTTATAAGAAGGATGAGCTAACAACATCTCTATTGTCTTCTCATCGGTAACGTTGACCTCATGATTTTCAAAACGAACGGAAATTCCAGGAGTGGACTGAAGTCCAAGTTCTCTGTTGCCAGAGATTCCCTGTTTTAATATTAATTTGTAAACCGAGTTTTTTGATATAAACTTCATATTTTTTGCCCGTTATAAGGGCCTTCATAATTTAATAAAACCCATTAAGGGGGAGAGCATAAAGCCCTCCCCCTATTAATTTACTCAACAATTCCGGTAACACGGAGATAGTTGGCAGCGGCATCGGCAATAGAAGTCGCATCCTTCAGGATGACGACAATATCCTCGCCGTTAGCACCGCTCAACTTACCATTGCCCGAAGCGAAATTGATGGTAGTTTCGGTCGCAGAAACAGACAAAGCACCCATCACTTTAGTTTCGGTTGTGCCATTGACCTTGTAAACCAAGACCATATCAGCAGCAGCCGCACCAAGAGTGGCGTAATACTTTGCCTCTTGCAAGTGAACACGATGAGAAGACTTGTGAGCCTTATCAAAGCCACGATCGTAGGTCAATCTAACCGCAAAGTATTTAGCGGCAGAAGTGTCGACCTTAACATCGTAGTAAGTGACACCGTCCTCGGTAGAGGCGGTAATAGCACCATCGACGAACTGGGTAGCGGTCGCCAAAGAGCGAACAGCATCCAAAACCTTGACATCGAAAATTCCATCAGCATTGATGGCGTCGACCAAAGTACCAATGGTGGTATAAGTTCCGAAAGCGTAGGTATCAGTTCCGCCATCAGATGTAATCATGACAATGTTAGTGCCAGTGGTCACAGTGACAGAGGTAACCGTTCCAGTCCCCTTGTATTTCAAGCGGATGGCAATCGGGGTGTCAGTCCCTTGCTGCTTGACCTCACCAGAGGCAAGCAAATTGCGAACTCTCAAAGAATCGTAACTAGCCATTTTGTTTTTATTTTAAGCCAATAATCCGTGGCGTGTCGGAGTGGAGGTTTTCCCTCCACAGAGGGGGCTATTTAAGGTCTGCCCCCTCTGTGAGACCTATTTGAACTAACTAAGATTAGTCAGTGCAACCCTTCAACAAGGCGTTCTTGGAGGACATGTTTCTCTCCAATCCGCACTCGGTCAAGAACTCATCAGCCTGGCCATCGGCGTCATTGGCCTGGATGTTCATGCGAAGCTGAGTGTCTCTTCCTTCCATATAGCGATAGCGGAAGCTCTCCATATCAAGCAAGAAAGCATATCCGGCATAATCGTTGACGAACAACGGATTTTGCACGATGTCGATCTCACCGAACGGAGTAACCCAACGCTTGATGGTGACTCCATAGGAATCAGCACCGGTCACAGTCTGCAACTGTCCAAGGGCAATCTCATTGATGGCCTGCAAGACAATTCCACCGCAGAACAATTTCTTGCGGGTACTTCCATAACTGAAGCCCTCTCTCAAGAAAGTGTTGAAATCAGGACGGGTCAAAGGTCCACCCTGATTTTGGACGTAAGCGTTGCCCTGGTTGATAAACTCTAAGACACCACCTGTGTAGCGTTTAGGCTTGCCGTTGGTTCCAGTCTTAGAAGACTTTTCTCCAAACCACAATGCCCTTTCGATGTCCATGGCGTGTTCCAATCCCTTCTTCTTCCTCTGATAAGGAAGATCCTTCTCACCATAAACTTTCGATTTATCTTCTGTTCCTGTAACAGAAATAGATGTACGAAAAATTTGTGTGTAGTTTGTCTGAGACGAGGCAACAGTGGTGTTCACATTGCGAGCACTGGAACCTTCCTCGTTGGCATTACCAATAATGTACAGACCATCAGCATCAGCACCAGCAGCGGCAGCCGAGGAACCAAGTCCACGAGAAGTGGAAGCGACAGTGATGGTGGTGGCGGAGGCGACAGTTGCAACCTCCATAACTTCACCAGTGCGAGCGTTCTTTATAACGTCGCCGATAGTGAAGATGTATCCAGATGAAGAACCAGCACCGGAAACGGTGATAGTAATATCACCTGAAGCGGCGTAAGTGCCGGAGACTTTAGCGTAGCGACCTCCATGGAAGTCCTCGAAAACCTTAAATTCAGGATTTCCGGTGACAGCCTTTTGGATGCCGACTCCCTTCCAAGTTTTACCGTCATAGTCCTTTCCGACGTTGGTCAACAACGTGACGAAAGGATTCTGATTCGGTTCCAAGAGATAAACCTTATCAACGGCATCGACGACCAAACGGCCTTCGGTGTTAGAGACGGAAGTGTCTCTAGCTCCGGTGACAATAGTTCCACGAGTCTTGGAAGGTTCATTGTAATACGGATAACTAGACATATTTCTTTTTGTTTTTACTTTTTAAAGAACAAGCTTTCTTTATAGTTGCTAGAAGTTAGGGTTTTTCTTACCGGAAACAAATTGATCGAACAAATCTCCATCTCCTGCTTCACGTCCTCCCGACATACCAGCACCGCCGCCAGCGTTGGCAGCAAGATTTTTGGCATCTTCGGTAGCACGTCTCTCTTCCTCATCTTTGTATTTAGCAGCCAACTTAATGCCTTTAACGGCATCGTAACAGACTTTGATGTCTGAAACACCGGTCTTTTGCATATACTCCTGAATATCGGAAGCAAGCTCAGGGAAATCATGATGCGAGTCAATGAAAGCTTTAGTCTCTTCTTTGAACTCATTAAGCATTTTCTGCTTTTCAAGTTCTTCGGAAACCTCTTTCTTCATTCCACTCAACTTCTGATCAAGCAGTTCTGAAACCGCCGATATGATTTCTTTTGGAGACTTATCCTTATACTCTGCCCCAAGACCTTTCTTAACTTCTTCATGGGCTTGTGCAACTGTCCTTGCGTCGTTTACAGACGCCTTACCCTCAAAGATGGTTTTAAGCAAATCGGAAGATAGCTTGTCTTCCATAATGGCTTTGACCAAATCTGGGTTCTGATCGAGCTTCTCAAGAACCGGCATTACAGGAGAAACGTTCTCGTAGAACTTCTTTAGTTCTCCAAGTTCATTTCCTTGTTCGCCGAGTTTCTTAAACAACTCGTCATACTGACTCTTCGGAATAGTTTCATTTTCATTTGTTTGTGCATTGTTCGTCTCCCCCGCCTTAGCACTTCCAGCAGGAACGTTGTTAGAGCTACCCGCCAAAACGGACTCTAATGTGATGTCGTTAGACATAGAACTTCATATTTAATATTTATAAACTCTAATATATTCTTAAGCGTAATACTTTTTAGCAGCAATCTTCTTGGGAGTAATTGGATTAATTTTCCTTTCCATTCCAGGAGTAAGGAAATTATAAATGAGGGGTTTCTTTGGAATTTTTTTTAAAAGATCTTTAATAATTACTTCTTTTTCATTCTTTAATTTGCCTATGCGTGGTCCTGGAAGTCCGTCCCCCACTCTAAAAATCATTTTTTTAGTCATAAATAAATGACATTACTTTAATAAATAACATTACTTTTCTAGTTCTTTTTCAAGGCGTTTCTTAGCGAACTCTTCGGCTAAATCACCCAAATCTACGCCTTCTTTCTTTTCCTTATCTTTCTTTTTAAGGTGCTCAGTTATCTTTGTCAGGTTCTTAGAAATGTTTCCTGATACAGATGCTTTTTCCAATTCTTTAAACTTCATATTTTTTTATTTAATATTATAAAGAAAGACAACCAATCTTTTTGCATTCGACAGCATAAGACTCATTAGATTTGCCATCGCTCTCATTCTTGGAGTGCGAACAAACTTCTCCCTCCACAATCATCAGCACTTTATCTCCAACATCATACCCACTAAGACCAGGTGCTTGCGATAGATCAAGATAAATAGATGGATAATAAACTCTTTCCTTGGGAGAAGATGGTCCGACACAGCAGTTTAATCCATCAGACTTTCCAGCATCTGTCATCTTAACTTCTCCAAGAATAGACATTGCTATTTTCTTTTTTGCCTTCTCTAATTCTGACATATTTATTTTTTGTTAAAAGATTTCAATGTTTTAGCAAGAACGCATTGTTTTTGCGTTTCCAAGTCCAAATCCTTTTGAGAACAATACTTAGCAATAGTCATCCCTGCCCTTTCAGCTTTTGCTGTAAGAGCACCAGGTCTCTTAATTGCTCCTTGTATCCAATTGTTTTTAGTCATACTTTAATATTAGCATAAGTTATTAAAATCTATATTCAGGAGGCACTTCTTCTTCGCTGCTAATTCCCTTTAATTTGTCATCTGCCTCTTTCTTCTTATTGATGACATACTCCTTAAGTGCCCAGATACCAGACAAGAATCCTTGATTTCTGGCAATCAATACTTGCTGAGAGAACGGATCAAGCGTCTTTAGAGCATTAGAGTAATTTATATCATTTATCAGTATCCACCTCTCAATCGCTGGCCAAAACTTAGTTTCTTGTAATTCTGCCAAAAGAGAATCCATCTCTGAATCCTTCATTTTAGCATTTGTCTTTTTTTCATCTATCATATTTTTTGTTTAATATTACTATCTTTGTATATTATTTACCCTATTCATAAGCTTACTCTCCTCTGAGTAATTTTCCCGCAAGGGGATATTTGTGTTCACCTTCCCTGTTCTATTCATCCCACGAGGATTGCTTGTTTTCGAAACACCCTTAGGAGTTGGAGGGAGATTACCACTTGTCAAAAGATTGACTGGCCTGCTCATTTCAGCAATAGGAGACGGACCAGAGGCATAACCAGTATCCCCTCCCATGTTGCTACCAAGCATAGCCAACGCCTGTTTAGCGATGTCTGGCGGGATTGCATTTCCCACAGGAGCACCGCCAAGCATGTCGGTCTCTCCTATAAGCTCTTCTGGAGATTGTCCAAGCATGTCCATAGGATTCTCCTCTTGTTGCTTTCTAATAGATTCAAAATCCCAACTGAAGTCGTGAAGAACCTTAGAAATAAGCTTGTCCTGATCAACAGTAGGAACAGCCATAAGCAACTGTAATAGATCCATATCCTGCTTCTTTTTAATGTCGTTCTGTCCAGCAATAGAAGGAATAACGGTTGCTTTAAAATCAAACTCTCCCATTAGGTCGTCTTTCTGAATTAAAGGAAATAAGGCTTTACCATCTTCTCCTAAAACCCTTATTATCATCTTCCTTGGAGCGAACTGGCGATACATTGAAATCCAATATCTTAAAACAGTAGAATAAGCCTCTCCAAGATGATTGATGAACAATCTAACACGTTCCAATGTTGATTCCCTTAAGTGCCTAACTTCGGTAGCACTAGCACTTCCGCCGCCAGCACCCATTGAGAAATCGTCAACACCAGAAGAATAACGCATATCGCTCTTAAGCATTTCTTCTTCCCTGTAGGCACTTGGCTTTATATCAGAAGAAGAAATCTCTCTGGCTCCATTAGGATCTGATGAGTAGATTATTCCAAAAGGCTTAACAACAAGCTCATTCTTGTTAATGTTGGCTAATGGATTGACTATCCACATCTTGTGAATATTCAAAGTCATAGCATCAAGACGTTGGTTCTTGAGCATGTTCAACATTATCTGAGGATTTTCAAGGATCATCGGAACTCCATAACCCTCAAACTCTCCTGGAATCCTTAAATACTGAACAGGGATAAATGGGCTCTCCTTAAAATCATAAGGGATTGGGATTTCTCCTCCTTTAAGAACAGGAACATCATTGACCATCACAGCAAATCTGTCGTCAAACGGCCTCCACCACTCGAACACCTCGTGCATTGTTATATCGGCGTTGGCATACGGCTGCTCATCAATAGAGGCAGACCTATAATCAGATCCCTTTGTTATCTTTTCATGAGCCTTTTTAACCTGATTCTTAACGGCTGCATAATCAGTCAAATCACCAGCTCCACCTTTAAGAGCCATTTTTAAACGCTTTTTGTCAAGCAACGGATAGCGTCTCTCTATTTCTTTGTTTGTAAGAACAAGACGCTTGAACCAAAACTGCTTGCTCTCAGCATTTATATTCCGCCAATCATACCAAAGAGCATAGTTATCAACCCACTCCATGTAGGGGGCATCATAAAAAACCCGTGTCTTTTTTTTATATTTTAATGTCTTGCTAGAAACATCTTTCGATACTAAAAACTCTTGAGTCCTCTCGTCTTTTTTCCAACTTACCTGAAGATAACCAGTTCCATAAATCAAACAAGAAGAAACTAAAAGTTCTGCAGACTTGTCTCCAGATGATACTTCCCAAGTATAGTCTCCAAGAGATTGAAGTTTTGACGCCTTGGCTTGGTCATCTTCATTCCTTCCTTGAACACTAAAATCTGGGCGAGCATCTAGTATTCTTGGCTTGAGTGTCTCAACTACGGCATGGATATACGGGACTACTACGTTTGCTTGCCATGACTTTATTTCCTTAGCCCTGTCTGAATTATCTGCAATATAAAGTTTATAAGATCTATCTAGTCTTGGTTTTACATAGTTCACGAAATAATGTTTTGCATCATCACGTTGCGTGTGAAACAATCTCATCATCTCTTCTTCTTTTTTTCCGAAATTTGAAGCAAGATAAGTTTCTGTCATATTTTTATTATCTCCCTAGTAGGCATAGCTTCTTGGGAGGTGGGCACGCTCATCTATTTGTGTAAGCTCGCCATTAAATAAAGTTTTAAATCCTTGGAATCCGATGGCTCCTGCAAAGATACAGTCATCGTGATAGCCGTTTAAACAAACCATATTTCCATTGTCATCATAAACGAATGTCATCATTTCATCTAAAAGGTACTTGCTGTGGATGGTCAAATCTCCGCTTCTAAGAGCAGAGTGAAATTCATCTATCAAAAAAGCTCTGGTGCTAACTGTTGTTCTCCATCCAAGACGATCGGTATAGCCGGTAGAAATACTCTCGAATTTAGATGGCCTGAAATAAAGACTTGGATAACACAGCTGTTTTAAAACTGTAAGAGTCGTAAGTCCGTGATTATTTACCTCCACGACCGCCAAGGCATTGTTATACCTTCTGCCATATATATTTATTAAATTAGCTAATTTTTCAGGATGAACTTGTCCTCTAAATATGGCGACCTCTTCACCTGTTCTCCTATCCCAAATAATAATTACTGAATAATCTCCACCACGCACGCCCTCGGCAACATCAGATCCAAGTGCGTATATTCCTCCAATCTCTGGCTCTCTATATATAATCCATCCGTCGTCAGAAACAACAGTAAAGTTTCCATTTTTATCTCCAACATTTAAAATGTTCTTTCTTTGTCTTCTGGCCATATCCATCTCGAACACAGGTCTACCGGAAGCTAGAAATTCCAAACCGTATTCTGAACGCCAAGCATCTAATCCGATTTCTTTCTTCTTCTTCTCCATCGCCTCCTTTGTGTATCCCCACCACCAACCATAATCTTTCTTAACGAAATCGTTATCTCCAGTCCAAATACGGTGGTAAACATCGCCTACGTTTTTCGGCGTAGATTCTATTACTAATTTGCCCTTTGGTGGAACAGACTCATTAAGAGCGGTGAATTTTTTATCTTGTCCATCCCACATCGGAAGCTCTGTAAGAAGGCAGTTGTGAAGTGTCCACCCTCTACCAACATTCTCCGTAGATGGCAAAATAACAATCTTTGAATTAATCTTCGGAAACGACATTTCATACTTAGAATTGTATTTAATTGTCGGTCTTAATTCAGCAGGCGTTGTTTGATAAAAAATGTTTATCTTTTCAAGGAGCTCTGCACAAACATCTACGTTATATCCGACAATTCCGGTGTTTGTTCCTGGATTCATGATCGTGTCAACATAAAAGAATCCAGTGATTGCAGTCGAAAATCCCAATTGGCGTACCTTGCGGATAATTATATTTCTGTCTGGTCCACGTAAAGCATTAAAGATATCCTTTTGTGCCTCATTTAAAATAAACGGTTGTAAGCCCGCACCCTTTTCCTTCGTCTTTATTTTACAAAAGGTCTCTAAATAATACTTAGGATCTCTTATTTTTTTTATCAAATCAGCTTCATTCATATATTGATTTTCCCATCTCCTCTTCGTCGGCTAACCTTTTCTTTTCCTCTTCTGGTATTTCCGGCAAAACTACTTCATATTTATCTATATTCTTGTCAATCTTATTATTTTCAACCATTTCCTTGAGAACGTCCTCCCAGCTCTTCTTATTGTCAACCTCAGATTCCTTGTACTCATCAAGGCCGAGAGACCTTAACAACACTCTATAAGCAGAAAGTCTAGTTGTTTCCATTTCTCCACATTCAGCTAGACCCTTTATTCCTCCAACTATGCTGTCTAAGTCTATGCCGTTCCTCAGAAGTGCCTCATGATATTCTTTTCTAATAGCAAGTTTATCTAGTGTCCTATAAACATCGGCAACAGTTTTAACGCCAATTATCCTTCTAAGTTCTTTTGGATCAGTAGTAACCTGCATCGCCTTAAGTAGAAGATTCTGTTGAAACTTATTTTGACGATGATAGTCATAGTGCCCTTTAACAAAGACAACTGGTTTAAGTTTTTTTGGGACGACCTCTGCGTTTATGCTTTCTTCTTTCATATTTTTTTATTTTTGATACATAAGGGGCAAACGACTTATTAACTTTAAAGAAAAAGTCATTGTTTCCTAATTCGCTCTCACAAGCAAAATGATTTATCAAATAGTCTAAAAATTCTGCGTAGGTAAGTTTTTTTTTATCAGCTAATGTAAGAAACTCCATCCTGTCCGGAAGTTGATAAACTGGTACTAAGAAGTCTAATGTTATATTCTTAAACGGAAACTCCATTTTCTCCTCAAAAGGATTCCTAGCATCGAAATCAGGAAAAAAATCATCCAAGTATCCGATTATTTTTCCAGTAAAAGTATTAGCTGTAAGGTTCTTTGGATCTATACAAATATAATTTCTAATAAAAGAACCAAAGGCACCGTCAAGCCAAACCCCATTGAACCTTGACTTTTTTCTTCGATATCCACCATAACAGAACCTCCTTATTAACCAAGATATTTTAACTAATTTGTCAAACAACAGTGATTGATAATCTACTATTTCTTTCTTTAAAATATCAGCAAACTCTATTCCGGTGTGTCCACGATCAGATGAGACCATGTCTATATTGCACTTTCTCCTCGACCTTTCTCCGGAATAAACATCTTCATATTTTTTAGGGTGCTCATTCATAATTCATTTTTTATTAGACTACTAAGAAGTTTGCTCCATGTTCTTATCTGCTTCCTCTTCTCTTTCCTCTCCAGAAAGAGAGTCAAATGCTTCGGCAAACAACGTCTTTAAGTCAGGATCAGTCCTTTCTAACTCATTCAAAAAAGAGTTTATAGAATCGATATTGCCTAAATCGACTCCGACAGCCGCCATTTCATCAAGCAAATGCTTCATCAGCTTACTTTTCATCTCTTTTATCTTGTTGGAGTTGATTATTTCCATTGAATTAAGGGCGTTATTACGTGTTTGAACGTCAGTAAGGCCCCTAAGAAGCTCTTGCCGATAGTTATTACCAGTATTTTCTGATGAAAACCCGACATCTATACCGCTTTTTTCATTTTTCAAAGCCATAAATAGCAAGATTAATTACTTTTTCTTTAATCATAGCATAAGTTTATTATTAAAAATAAAAAAACAGGCCATCTAAGGCCTGTTTATCGTAAAAAAATATTTTTATTTTCCAAGTTTCTTCCTTCTTTCGATTATTTTCATAACTTCTCGCTGTCTCTCGTCAGCATATTTCCAACTTCCATTATTTTCATCGCCTATTTCTTTCTTTATCTTAGTAAGCTGATCGTTGACATATCTAACAGCATCATCATGCTTTCCTAACTTGACCATTTTATTGATATTTTTAAGTGCCTTGTCATAATTATTATATCCCATTACTGTATATCCCGGCAAAAACTTGCCATAGTAATCTGTGGCTGTCTTATAAACATCATTTTTCTTAGAAAAAATACCCATATAAAAAAGTTATTAATTATAGCGGGGATGCCTAATAAGAAAAATATGGATAAGAGACTAATATCCCCGCTTCAGTACAAAACTGCAAATATAATTTACAGTTTCGTCTGCGTTTAAGCCTCTTTAGGCATATCCCACTATAAACAACAACTATTATTATAATAGCATAAGTTGCTGAAGAAGTAGGATTTGAACCTACGGCCCTTTTAATGGGGCAACAGTTGTGAAGACTGCCGCATTAAGCCACTCTGCCACTCTTTCCCTGTGAGCCGGAGAAGGGATTTGAACCCCCGACCCGCTGTTTACAAAACAGCCGCTCTACCACTGAGCTACACCGGCAACAAATCTTCTATTGATGGCTGGCTAAAAAACCTACCATCTTCACAATCAACCAATGGAAGTTTTGTATCTCCGCCGACATTTGATGAAACAGCTAGTGCCGCATCAAAATTTTCATTAACATCCATCTCTTTAAAGGAAATGCCCTTTTCTTTTAACTCTGCCTTTAAATTAACGCAATGCTGACATCCCCTATTTGTATAAATAATCATAAAATAGATTTTTCGTTTATTTTAAACCCTACTCTGTCCTTGAACTCCTCTTTTTTTCCACGATTCCAATTAGCTGTTGGAGAAAACCATCCACAAACCCTTGAATAACAAATAACTGGAAATCTCTTTATTTTTTCATATTCAGGAAGATTGCTCATATATTTAAAATTACTAATTACCCAATTAACACTCTTAAATTCTTGTCACAACATTCGCAATCAAATTTATAAGTATGTCCATCCCAAAGACCCTTCTTGTCTTTAACCTCTAAATCAGGAATAACTCTTTTTCCACATTTAACACAAACATCAGGTTTTTTCTCTTCATAATAACCTTGTTCATTCTTAAACATATTGAAATGTCCAAACCTTAACTCCATCTTGCCACAAGTCTTACATCTATACTCAACTACATCAATACACTTTGCTAAAGTCTTTTTCTTTTCAGAAGGAACGACTTCAAATATATGTTCTCCTTTTCCTTTCTTACAAGCAAATCCTCTTCTCTTACTCCT
>Ga0172365_10003174_pt1 | contig 12229 bp, 16 predicted proteins | sample LakKivSesite48cm_FD_114535 | JGI IMG/M metagenome (GOLD analysis project Ga0172365, IMG submission 114535) | Sediment microbial communities from Lake Kivu, Rwanda - Sediment site 48cm | ecosystem: Environmental > Aquatic > Freshwater > Lake > Sediment | place: Rwanda: Western Province, Lake...
CGGATAGGCTATGTTTGAGGGTCAAAAGACTGATGTTTTCTGGCTGGGCTTGATTATTCTGGGTTTGGCTTCAATTGCCCTTTTCTCAACGATGTGGTACCAGATAGTGACTTATCACGGGTATCCGTCATACTACAATTGGGATGGCTATTGGAAGTACATGGTACCACCTGTTGTGGGAGCCATTCTGTTCATTCTGATAGGATTGTACATGATGAAGTCTGGGGCAAAGAAGAAGGAAGAAGGAAAAACACAACTTCTGACCCAGTAATCCTTTCCAACGCACACTTTGCTTTTTCACAATGGCTTCAAGGGGTTCCCTGGAAGCTTTTCAACGAAGTTTTGACTATTCTATGCATAGAGGTTCCTCCGCAAGTCATAAGAACTGAAGCAAGAAGACACAGTGGATAGTGTTGGTAATTGCTTGAAGGCAAGAATGTTAACCTGAGGATAATGGAGAAAGAGGATCTGCCGTTTTACGTGAATTGGGTTAATGATCCAAGCTTCTTCGGGGAATACAATCCTCTTGAACAAACAACGAAGGCAGAAATGGAGAAGAACTATGATACTGCTCCTCCAGAGAGGAAAAGATTCTTCATAGAGAAGAAAAATGGAACCAATATCGGTGTCATTGGTGTCTGGTCAGCTGGAGCCCTCTGGGAAATAGGTTTTACACTGATTCCAAGTGAAAGAGGAAAAGGATATGGCCCTGAAGCAGTCACGATAATGGTTGACTATCTGTTTCTGTCAAGAGACTTGGTTCGAATCCAAGCTACAACAGACCTGAAGAACAAGGCTTCTCAGGCTCTGCTTGAGAAAATTGGCTTCAAAAGAGAAGGAACCCTACGCAAATCATATTTCATGAGAGGAGTATGGACTGATTGCTACATCTACAGCATCTTGAGAGAAGAATGGAAAGAACCAAAGATACTGACAAAGACTTTGAGAAATCGGGATAAAACTTTGCCCCAACCAACAATCCGAACCTCTGAAAGGCATATTTTGGACAGAAGGAAACACGGAAGAGTTATAGCCTGAACCAGAAGAGAACTCATTCCTAGAAGGAATAACTTGCTGTTCTCCAAATCGACTAGTGAATGGTCGAGAATATGATGAATAATGAGAAGCTTGCACATCAAATCGTTACGTCCTGCTTGAACATAAAAGAAGGTGAAAATGTATGGATTAGTAGCTGGGACCATACGATTGACGTAGCTTCTGAAATAGCTATGCTATGCAGACAAAAAGGAGCCAGACCGTCGATTACTCTTACCACAGAGAACTATTGGACGCGTTCATTGCAGGAAGCCCCAAGGGAATTGCTGGAAACTCTTTCGCCATTCGAAACAGCCACATTAGAACAGACTAGCGCATTCATTTTCTTGTTAGGTCCAAAAACCCCAGTAGATTGGAGCAAGATACCTTCGGAGAAACAGGAACTTGCCAACATATGGTTTCTCGAGTCAAACAGATACATGGATGCGTGGCGAAAACTGGCTCAGAAACGGTCTGTAAGAATGCTAGGCGTTGAATACTGTTTGGTTACAAAAGAGCGAGCACATGCTCTTGGTTTGAACCATGAGAAATGGAGCAAGGTTATGCTTGCAGGCTGTCTAGTTAACCAGCAGGAAATAGCCGATAGAGCTTCCAAACTGGCTGAAATAGTTAGGCGTGGTCAAGAGGTAGACATTGCGACACCCTCTGGTACGAAGCTCAAGTTCAGACTGGTCGGACGAGAACCGACGCTTGGTGACAGTGTGGTCAGAAAAGAAGATGGGACAAAAGGAATCGTTAAGTTTTTACCTTCAGGATTTGTAGAAGTTGCGGGAGATGAAGACAGTGCAGAAGGAACCGTAGTATATGATGCTCCCATTTTAGTTCGCGGAAGGAATAGAGTCAAGAATCTGACATTAAACTTCAAACATGGAAAAATTGTGAAATATGACGCACAATCAGGAATTGAGGCGTTTGAGGGCTATCTCAAATCTGAGGACGCGGACTCTGGCAAGTTTGCTTTTGTTGGCTTTGGACTTAATGCAGGGTTGAGACACGGCTTCACTCAAGACGACAAAGCTCTGGGTGGCATCACAATAGGAATTGGAGGAAATGAAGACAAAGGAGGAAAAAACCGAACCGCTAGCAATCGTCACTGGTGGGGTTCGATGACTAAGGCGACAGTCAGCGTTGACAGCAAGACAATAGTCTCCGATGGTTTAATGTGCTAAACCTTGGTCGGATAAAACCTTGCCCTCAAATCGTGCATTCTAAAATATCAACTTGCACCAGACTTATTACACAGAAGGTGCCCTTGCATCTGCCCGGGTGCGAATGCAATGTCAAACAAACACAACCTCGTATTGTATGTAGATAAGGAATTGGTTGAAAAATCGCGCAATCTTGGCTTAAACCTGAGTAAAACCTTCGAAAACCACTTGAAACACCTATTAACCATGTTTTCACAAGTCAATTCATTGAACAACTGTGAATCATCCATGAATAATTGTCATTGGTGGGCCGGACCGGACTCGAACCGGCGACCTTCTGCACGTCAAGCAGATGTCCTAACCGAGCTAGACTACCTGTCCACTGGACTAGCCTACTTTCATTTTCTGTACATAGCACTTCATCTTCCTCACCGCAACATACAGGTTCAGAGCCAACACGACTAATCCGTCGTCTTCTTCCAGATCTCATGTACATGCGCAAACTCGACCGAGTTCGTAGAAACAGGCACCATTTTCTCTGCAAATCAGCAGAGCTTTCTTTCCAGCCGTTTTCACATGAATAGAGGCAACAATCTTGTGGCTACGCCGCCGATCATTACCGCAAACGCTACCTCAAACGCCGTCACCAAGAATGCCTTCTTCAGGCCAAACTCTTTCACAAGAGCCGCTATGGTTGCTACACAAGGCACGTAGAACATCACCACGAGCGTGAAAACGATCATCTGAACAGGCGACAACACTTGAGCAAAATTAGCCGTCCCCAGAAGCGTCGCAAGCATGATCAACGTCAACTCCTTCCTGAGAACGCCGAAAATCAAAGTTATCCCAGTAATCGCGGGCAAACCAAGCCACACAACCGTTATAGGACTAAGCAAGGCAGCAACAGGATCCAACAAACCAGCCAACTGCGCGGCCTTCGTGAGAACGCTGCCAACTATTATGAGAGGAAAAGCTATCTTCAAGAACTCTGCCACCCTAAACCATGTTTCCTTGAGAACAGTCTTCACGTGGGGCATCTTGTACTCACTCATCTCCATGATAAGCGCAGTCGGTTCGCCGGGCACGACCTTGAACGCGAGTCTTCCAAGAGCGAATATGATGAGAATATCGAGTACGTACAGCATCAGCGCCCATTGCACGCCCATGAACCTGCCTACCAAGCCGAGTATGATGACGGTGCGCGCTGCACAGGGCACGAGTGTTGCGACAAAGGCCGCAAGCACTCTTTCTCTCTGCGTTTCCATGATCCTGCAGCCCAAGCAGGCGGGAACGTTGCAGCCGTATCCTAGCATCAGCGGGATGAAAGCTTTTCCATGTAACCCCATCTTGTGCATCGCGTTGTCCATCAGGAAAGCCACTCGGCTCAGGTAACCTGAATCCTCAAGGAAGTACAGTACGATGTAGAAGGGCACGATATAGGGTAGGGCCACCGTGACGCTCGCGATTATTCCTTCAAGCACTCCACCCCACACCAATTCACCCAAGAACCCATTCCCGAACAGGTTCATAATCACGGGCTGAAGACCATACAGCGAGTCTCCCAGCAACCCTGACAAGTACCCTCCGAAGCTGAAGATAAGAAGGAACGTCAGAAGCATGGAAACCGCCAAAAAGGCGTACCCCCACACTCTATGCGTCGTTACAGCGTGAAGCCTCTCTTCCACCGAAGCTTTTGCAGGAGAAACAATCTTCTGGCTATTGCGTGCAATGCAACCAGCAACCTCATACCGCTCAGAGGAGATCACGGTTGAACATGAATGCCCATGTAGGCTTTCCAGCTCTTTTGACAGTCTCTTTGCTTCAGACGCTACCTTCCGGCTTCTTCTACTGATTTCCTTCTCGACTTCTTCATCTCCCTCGAGCAGCTTTATCGCCGTGTATCTTGCAGGATACAAGAAATCGATTCCTTTGAGGGCTTCAACCAACTCCGCGATTCGCCTCTCGACTTCATCACCATACCTGACTTGAACCTGCTTAACACCGGAGCCTTTCTCAGCAATCTTCACAGCCTTTTCCAAGAGTTCATAAATTCCCGTTCCTTTCGTCGCGATCGTTGGAACCACTGGAATCCCCAGATGATTCTCCAGCGTCCTTACGTCAATGTTGATGCCCTTCCTCTTCGCTATGTCTAGCTGATTCAGGGCCATGATCATCGGGTTTCCAAGCTCGAGGAGTTGGAGCGTGAAAAACAAGTTCCTTTCAAGAACAGTGGCATCCACAATGTCGATCACGAGATCAGGACTCTCCACGGCAATGTATTTTCTTGACACCACTTCCTCAAGGGAATACGTGGAAAGCGAGTATATCCCAGGCAAGTCGATTATGTCAATCGTGTAACCCTTGAAATGAAGCGTGCCCTCGGCTTTCTCAACGGTTTTCCCTGGCCAGTTTCCTATATGTTGATGGAGTCCTGTCAGGTGGTTGAATATCACTGATTTGCCAACGTTCGCGTTTCCCGCGAGAGCGATCACCAGCTTTTTCCGGGTCATTGCGCAGTCTTCTCCACCAGTATTCTCTCCGCTACGCCTCTGCCCAACGCAAGACGTGAACCTCTCACAAGAATTTCAACAGGGCCATGAAATGGAGCCGACTTCACAATTGTCACCCTCGTTCCAGGAGTCAAACCCATGTCAAGAAGTCTCTTTCCAAATCCCCAACGTATTCCCCGTCCCCTACCGCGTTCTTCCCCTACTGAGACAACGATCCCACTCTCTCCGTCCTTCAAAGCACACAGTGGCAGTTCAAGAGCCTTTGATCTCCGTCTACTCATAGAACAAGCACCTTCACCGTTCTGGACACTTCACCTGAATAATAGACGCCGTCTGATGACTAATCGCGTGGACAGCGCTACCCACTTCCAAAGTTATCGGCCCATCGAACGGGGCCTTCTTCAAGATCTTCACGGACGCTCCTGGCTTAAGACCCAAGGACCCCAAGTAGCGTAGCATTTCGGGCACCTCTTCCGTGATTTTTGCTACTACACTTTGATCTTCCTCACTCAATTTCGACAAAGGGTGTGACTGTTCCTCAACTATTTCCCCACGTTTAGTCGGTATCGGGTTTCCATGAGGGCAAGTCTTTGGATGCTTCAAAACCTTCTCAAGAGAAGAAATCACATCCTCATCCATACCATGTTCAAGTCTACAAGCTACCTCGTGAACTCTGTCCCAATCGATGTGCAGGAGATCCGTCAACAAACGTTCCGATAGTCTGTGTCTCCTCACCACTCCCAACGCTATCTCGCGTCCTTTCCGGGTCAGTTTAACACCCTTGTATGGCTCATGAGTCACGTAGTCCTCCTGCTCCAAGCGCTCTATTGTGTTGGTCACTGTGCCGGGAGCAACCCTAAGCATGTTTACCATAGCGCTGGTTCTGGCGGTTCCTCCTCGCTCTTGAAGACGGTAAATAGTCTCCAAGTATTCTTCGGTCACAGGAGATACTTCTGCGGGCATGAGTCACACCTACGAATGCACTAAATATAAACTACGATTAATCGTATATTTAACTCTGTTGGAGCCGCTACTAACTGCACAATCATCCCTTCTCAATCTTTGAATGGAGAACCCTTCAAAATCCGCTCTTAGTGAGCTCCAAATCTCCTTAACCTTTCATGCAAAATAAAAGACTAAGCGTCAAACAGACATAAACATCTAATCATGAACCAATGCAGAACCCGACTTCTTGGTAAGAGAAGAATAGTCTGTGATAGACTGCACCGACGTCCAACATGTAGTTGTTACCCATATTATTCTTGTTCTTCTGCGTTCACGTAATCCTTGACGCGTTTAAAGGTCAATTGTCTATACTGGTTCATGTCAGTCAAGCTTGCCAGAAAATTGCCAACAACCTCCAAACCCGTGGTCTCAACCTTCAACTCTCTCATGAAACGAGTGAACTCGGCAAAATCCTTGTGCAGAGAAACCAGCATTCCATCGCAGCCCAGCCCTTCCCCGCGCAAACCCATAACCACGTTCGAGTGGCTTCTCAGGAAAACACGCGTCTTCTTCTCGCTCTCCTCTTGATCTTTCTCGGTTTTTCCTTCGACACGGGCCTTAATCAGCGTGAACGCAACCAACTCAAGGCCTATCTTCGCAAAGTCTGGTATCAACGTGTACTCGGTAATGTAGCCGTTTGCTTCAAGCCAACGACGTGCACGTGTAACAGTAGGCTGTGAAACACGCATCGACTTTGCAAGCTCTCGATCACTCCGCTTGCACTGCCCCATCATCTCAAGCAGTAACTTCACGTAAATGTCTTTCATGAAACAACCTCCTTTTGACAATGCCTTACTCTTCGTTGACCATTCAAGATTTGCCAATCGATACAAGATAAGATAGACCACAACCGTGCCGCCGTCGGAATAGCGTCATTCAGCAAAAATGGAAAAACCTGAAACTAGAGAAACGAACAGCGAAAGGTAAGCGTTGTTCGTAATCTGCAAGCGACCTACCACGAATCTTTTTTTCAAGTGCTCTCAGTCCAAGAATGGGAACATTTCACACACCTGAAATGGTTTACTGTTCTCTCGCGCGCCACACCCGCATGTTCCCCAGAGACGTTTGAAGTCCAGTGAAGTGCTTCGCCGTTCCCACAGTTGGGGCATCTTCGAGAAATCTTCACGTACTCCTCATTGGATTTGTCGATCACATAAACAGCGTCAGAAGACATAGTCTTTGCTTTTCTGTCTCTTAATTTCGGTTTTGAACGAACCAGTTTGCCGCATTTCGGGCACAGAAACCCCTCTGAGGTTTCTCTCATGCGGGAACCGCAGACTTCGCAAAAAGCCATTCTTACTCACACGATTCCTACAAATAATAATTAGGGCAACATGGAGATTAACATATCGTAACGCTTATCGCTACAGAAAATGTTGCTAAGCTTCATTCAATGCGCAGTCTGGGCTTCCGGTTAGAGAGCGTCAGTTTTCTTGAACTTGATAGCTTGATTCTCAAGCATGATCTCGTACGTCTGGTTCACGTCAAACACTATGCCGAGGCTTTCGTATTCCTGCTCCGTCAGAAACAGAATAATCTTCGGAACTGCAAGCTGTGTCCTGGGTGCAAACATGGGTGCTTGCTGTTGAAGAGCTTGCAGGACGTCCTGAACAACTTGCGCCTCTTCTGAGTGAGGTCTCACAGCAAACCTTGGAACCTCTCGTTCTTCAAGAAGCTCGATGCGCTTACCAAGATTACCGTCCAAGTCCCTGATTGACTCTATCTTGCTTACTCGAACCCTGAACATGTTTCATCAACAATGCTAAATATCCAACGCTCTTATACCTTTCCCATCAAGAAGAAACGGTTAATTTCCACAGTCACTCCCGATCTCCTTCTATTCGCTGAAATTCTCATCAATACGGACTACCCATTTCTCCCATGTATCGGAGAATGTAGACTCGGTGAATTGCGGTTTCTGCAGTCTACAATGTATCAATGTTGCCAACAAAAACGCAAAGATAAACACGACGGATTTCAATCATTCTCTACAAAGGTGAGCGTCTTCAACTCGAAATAGGCCTATCGCAGATCGGTTAACAGTACAAAAGCTTTTCTGGTCCAGCTCAACAATCATAACGAGAGCCGAGCGTCCAAGATGAAGACCGACGAAATCAAAACAGTGACCACATCCGTCAAAGAGCTAAGCACATGCTACACTGACCTAGCGCAGACTTTGAAAGGAACCACAAACTCCGCAAGAACGACGAAGCAGCTTTGGAGAAGCAAGAACAAGCCGACACTGATAAAGATCGGTCTAGCGTTGATAGCCTTTCCCGACCCAACGATAAGCGACATCGTCGGAACCGCTCTAGTCGTTGCTGGAACTGTCCAAGCTAGAATCCGTCGACAAACACTGTACGCTGATGATGTCTACAAGACCTTCCAGAACACCTTCAAAGACCTTCAGAGCTTCAAGCGCAACATCTGAAGAAGGCTTGCGCACTGAGTCAAATTTTATATTTGCAGCATGTTACATGCTAACGTATCTGGGGGCAGAATAACATGAAACTCGTGACGGTTCTATTACCTGAGGCTTATCTGGAGGGCTTAGACGAACTCGTGAGAGCAAACATGTATCCAAGCCGAAGCTCTGCGATCAGGTCATCGGTGAGGGACATGTTGAAGAAAGAGCTCTGGGAAAGACGCGGAAGATGAAGTCTTGCGGGGCAAGGAAACCTGAATACAGTGTTCCTTTGCCAGCGAGGATCGTCGGCTTTCTCAAAGGTAGTTCAGCCAAAGATGCCTTGGACATCGGATGCGGCTACGGAAGAGCCTGCTTCTTCTTAAGCGAGAATGGATTCAGAGCTATCGGTATCGACACAGACGAGACTCAAATAGAATCAGCTGTCGAAGAGACAAAGACACGCAAGTCTCGCGGAGAAATAGGCTTCTTGATCAATGACGCTCGTTCCTTGTGTTTTTCAGAGTCCTCTTTTGGCGCTGTCACGATGCTGGGACTTCTTACACTCGTCCACAAACCCGACAGACCACGAATAATCGCCGAAGTCTACAGGGTTCTTAAACCTTCAGGCATCGTCTTCGTTGAGGAGTTCGGGCGAACATGGACAAACCCTGTTTACGCTGAGAGGTACAAACAAGATGCAAGGGCAACAGGTGAAAAAGGCACTTTTCTCGTGAAGGATGAAACTGGTAATGTCTTACATTTCGCCCATCACTTCAGCCGCAAAGAATTGCTTGACCTCTTTTCAATGTTCCAGATAATCACTTCTGAGGAATCCATCTTCACAAGCTACTATCACAAGAATTGGGTCAGAGGATACACAATCATTGCCCGAAAAAGGGCATACTAGTTTTCTTGTGCTACAAGAGACACGTGATCTTTGATATTACTGGAACCAGAAAACGGACTGGCTTGATTCAAAACGTGCGATTTCTTGAGAGTAAACCTAAGTGGAGGTACCTCTTTGCGTCTGTCACAGGATTTGTTTGGCACTGCGAGCTCTGAGATCTTCTGCCGCAGTTCTTGGGTCGTCAGCTTGAGTTATCGCCCGACCCACGATGAGGTAGCGCGCTCCATTTTTCATGGCGACGGATATTTCACCGCCTTGAGCGCCTATTCCAGGCGAGTATATCGGGACTTTCTCCCCTAGCATGGAGCTAATCTCTCTGATTTTTTCAGGGTACGTGGCACCCACTACAGCGCCGTCTGCGTCCAGTTCAAGAGCTTTCTTTGCGAAGGCCACGTACTGAGGCATCTGTTTGCCTGTCTCAGCCTCAACTATTGTCTGTCCGTAACCTTCGCAGGCGGCTTTGTGGCTCATGTAGACAAGAAGGATCACACCTCGCTCCATCCTGCGGGCAACGTCAAAGATCGGTCTTAGACCTTCTTCCCAGCCGATGAACGGGTTAGCGATGAGAGCGTCGAAGCCTGCTGCATAGTAGTATTCGGCTATCACTTGGTTTGTGGCGCCTATGTCGTTCGCCTTGCAGTCCATTATGGCCATTAAGCCTTTTTCATGGGTTTTATTCACGAGTCTTTGGACGCCGTCAAACGTGCCCAACGGGAGAACAAGGTGATGGTTAAACTTCACTGCGCACAGATGAGAGGATGCTGCTTCTACGACATGTTCAGCTCTCTTGAAGAGGTTGGCCCTGTTTTCTGGTTTCTCAAAGGGGAAGTCAAGAGCCAGCACGATGTTTGACGCTTTCTTCTTCGCGTTTTGTTCCATCTTGACTCGAAAAGCCATGATTAGACACCGCTCTCTATTGTTCTGAAGCGTTAAAAACTTTTATCGTTCCAGTTTCTCCTTGCGAAACCTGTTTGATATAGTCAAGCGTCGTCTTAGTGGCTTCTCTCAGTGTTTGCTCTTCTATCCTTGGAACGCCGTACACGATTATCATTGCGTTTCGTGTCTGCATAGTGATCCTTGTAAAGTCTACGTCTCGGTAGGGATAGATGCATAGAGCCTGTCTTTCATCTGTTAGGATGAGCATTTTGTCTGTAAGGGAAATCGATTTGTTCATGCCGATTCCCGTGAAGGTTTCTCCGTTTTTGGCGAATCGGACGTAGAAAGGTGTGTTCAGTAGGTCTGCGTCGAATCCGCTGATTGGCATGATTGTTCTGGTGGAAGCCAGATTGTACGCGTCCACCACGACGGAGATGTGCGGAAGTTCATCTCCATGCAAGACTCTCCTTAGCAGCGCTTCGCCTGAGGGTCTTGTCTTCGTGGGATCTATGTCGAGCTTCCAGTAAAAGTCTCGGAAGGCTCTTACAGTCGGGTTGTCTTTTAGCGTCTCGACGTTGTGCTTGGTCATGACTTCCTGATACACGGTCTTTCTGAGGCTTTTGATTTGTTCATTCTCTTTTTCGTTGCGGATGTTCATGATCGTCCCGATGCAAACAGCTAAGTCCGGAAATTTCTCGGCAACTTCTGGGCTCCAGTTCACGCGAATCTGCATTGGTCCACACGTCATTCAGTCTTTGTCTTGGAGTTAGGTATTTAACCGCTTCAAGCAGAATCTCTTGAACTAACCTGTGTGGAACAATGATTGGCGAGCTTGCCGCTTTGGGCGCTGCTCTAAGCTGGACCGTTTCAGCCATGCTCTACAGGAAAGCATTGCAGCACACAAAGCCCATTTCCGCGAACATATTGAGACTCTCACTCACGAGCGCTGTCTTGCTTCCGTTTCTAGTCGCCATCGGCAAGCTTCAGATCCTAACGAGTTTACCCCTTAAAATTCTTGTTCTCGCGACCATCAGCGGCATGGTAGGTCTAGGCGTAGGAGACACTTCATACATGATCAGTTTGAAGCTTATCGGCGTTGCTCGGGCAGTCCCACTGACGTGTACTTACCCTCTATTCAACCTGTTGTGGGCTACTTTTCTGCTCGGCGAGCACGTAATGTTGCCCGTGGTTCTCGGAGCGCTCATCATAGTGCTGGGAATCTGGCTTCTGAGCCACGCTGACGAAACAGGAGCAACTGGGGCTGGAAAGAACATTTTGATCAAGGGGATCGTTGCGGCGTTGGCCACGGCTGTGTTGTGGTCGGTGAGCATAACGATGATGAACGTTGCTGTTTTGGAAGCTTCAGATTTGGATCACGCATTAGTTATAAATACGGTTAGGGCTGCCGGCGTGGCTGTCTCATTGCTGGCTTTGTCGCCTCTTCTTGACAGGAAGCTTAGTTTCCTTAAGGCTGAACTGAGAACTGTGACGGTGCTGATTGCTGGCGGCGTCGTTGCTTTGGGGTTAGGCTGGTTTCTGCTGACCTACAGCTTTGTCCAGACCTACGAGTCTAGGGCAGTGCCGATATCCTCGACTACGCCGCTGTTCTCAACGCTGGTTGGCTTTGTTTTCTTGCGAGAAAAAGTAACGTGGAGGAACGCGTTGGGTTCCGTGATCATCGTGTCGGGGATTTTCCTGATTTTCGTCTTCCGTTAGGCTTGTATAAGTTTTTATACTGCGCTTATTCCTTAGGAGAACCTTGGCTGTCGGGTAAGGAATAGTCCAAATGTCAGTGTCTCCTAGTGTCCGTGAAGTTCTGGGCAGAAGAATCGCTGGCGAGATAATACTTTCGAACAAGCCCGGAGCCACGATGAGGAAGTGGCGAGAGCTTTTCGCTGTTTCACAGACAAACCTCTCAGAGAAGATGATTCTCTCCTCGTCAGTAATAAGCGATTATGAGAGTGGGAGACGGCAGAGCCCAGGAACCAAGTTTGTTAGGAGGTTTGTGTGGGCGCTCCTGAAGATCGATGAGGAACGGGGCAGTCGCTTCATCAAGGAATTTGCGAAGCTGACGAGTTCGCCTAGCACGGCTATTCTGGATTTGCGGGAGTTCCCGATTCCAGTCAGAGTTGAGTACCTGTGCAAGGCCATCAAGGGCGAAGTTGTATCTTCTTCGGACAGATTCGTCAAGGACGTGCTGGGCTACACAGTTGTGGATAGCAAGAAGGCAGTTGAGACGCTTTCCGGGCTGGAGTATTCTCAGCTTTTCGGAGCCACGACTGATCGAGCCTTGATCTTTACGAACGTGGAGAACGGAGGC
>Ga0172365_10003175_pt1 | contig 12224 bp, 11 predicted proteins | sample LakKivSesite48cm_FD_114535 | JGI IMG/M metagenome (GOLD analysis project Ga0172365, IMG submission 114535) | Sediment microbial communities from Lake Kivu, Rwanda - Sediment site 48cm | ecosystem: Environmental > Aquatic > Freshwater > Lake > Sediment | place: Rwanda: Western Province, Lake...
ACCTGGACGAAGGATACTCGCTGGTTGGTGCCCCGCGAGCTAGACCAGAAGTCCGACCCGGCACACCCCGAGTATGAATGGGATGTGGCGGTGATGCAGCAAACGGGCACCAAGCCCAACGGCGGGCGGGAAGGGGTCGTCCGGAGCCAGCCGAGCGAGACGCGCAAGTTTACCTGGAGATAGGTCGCCCTCGCCCGATCAAGACGGCAAGGTGGGCTGGTCTTCCAACCAATCATCGTGTAGTAGGGCAGCGATTCTCATTGGGCGTTGCTAGGTTTCGACTGCTTGCCCTGTACTTCGGCGCTACTCACCGATAGAAGGGGCAGCCCCAAGTCTCGTAGCTTGGCCAGCAGTCCGTAGAGCGCTGCTTGATCGGAGATCTCTCCGGTCAGGACCGTCTCTCCTTGGGCCGCATGGATGATCGTCAGGCCCTCGAACCAGCTCGACCAGTTCTCGGCGATCTGCCCCTTCACCCGAATTTCAGCCCGCAGCATGAGCTACTTCCTGCGCGCGCTGCCCCTGCTTGGCCGCTTGGAACACCATAAGCATATGCCCTCAAGCTCGTTGTCGAAGACTAAGCGCCTGGCAGATCGGCGATGTTACTGCTTCGGCTTCCTCACCTGATTGATGCCCCAGAACAAGACCCCCAGGCCGATAAAGAACACACCCAGTCCGATAGGGCTGCCCCAGTACAAAGCTAACCACAAGTCCATGTCGTCTTCCTCCTCTAGATTTGGCCTGCCAGGCGCTCGCCCCTTCGCTGCCAGTATAGCGGAGTAATCGGGTCGTGTGATCACCCCCAGTGGGTGATCCGAGGGTGATTTCTCGGGGCAAGCATCGGGTGATGGGGGAACAGCGATCGAGGTAAGGGAAGCAGCTTTCTGGGCAACCCAAACAGCGTCTCATGCGCCATCCCGACCACGCGGAGCCGGGAGCTTATCCCAAAAGATGCAATCTCCTGGCCTCGGCCGTCGCCTCGCGGCGTGTATGTACGCCCATCTTGCCATAGATGGCCTTGAGGTGCGTCTTGATGGTGTTGACTGAGAGGAAGAGCGCTCGCGCAATCTCCTCGTTGGTCAGACCGTCGGTGAGGAGGCGAAGGATATCACCCTCGCGGGCGCTGAGGGGTTCGGGCAGTGTCTGAGGAGCTGGGGTTAGCACCGGTTCCTTCGCTTCCCCCGCCTTGCGGAACGCCTTCAGGAGCTTGCCGACATAGTTCGGCGCTATCCCCCGCGACGCAGCCTGGCGCAGCAAAGCTATCATCGGCTCGCCCAGGTCAACGAAGGTGCGGACATAGCCTTCTGGCTCGGCCAGAGTCAGCGCCTCGGCCAGCGTGTCCAGAGCCTCAGCAGGCGCGGGCGCCGCCAGGGCTTGTAGTGCGCGCATCTCGACGACGGCCGATTGCCAACCGGCACGAGAAGCCCTCTCGGCGCGGGTTCTCAGGAGCGCGGCAGCCTCCACTTTGCGCCCCTGCGCCAGAAACAAGCGCGCAAGGCTCAGGCTAAGGAGCAAATAGTCAGGCAAAGAGGCAACCTCCTCCAACTTGGGGAAACGCTCGGCAAGCCGGGATGCCGTCTCACGATCATCGCCGGCCAACGCAACCAGCACGTGATAGGCCAATGTATATGAACGGGCGGCGACGGAGATACTGGGATTCTGGGCCAAGCGAGAGCTCTCTTGGAGTGCTCTTTGGGCGGCCTCGCTTTCCCCTTGGGCCTCTTTGATCAGAGCCAACATCCTGAGGCCAGCAACCTCAAACTCCATGTTGCCACTGCGCCGGCCCAGCTCAAGCGCCCGTTGCACGTGGTCGGCGGCACGCTCCAGCTCGTTCCACTCATAGAGCAGCTTGGCCAGGTCCGTGTGGGCCAGGGCGACGGGGGGCAGTTGCCCGCCGCGCGCGATCACCCCTCGGTACGACGCTGCAGCCTGGCGCAGCCTTCCCCGTGCCGCCTGTATCCTGCACAGGAAAACCTGGGCGACCACGCTGGCATAGTCATTGCCAGACCGCCAGGATGCATCCTGCGCCTCCACCAGCACTCGCTCCGCCCCAGCGAGCTGGCCGGCATACCAGTAGGCCATGCCCAGGTTCATCGCCGCGACACTACGGCTTACCCAATCGTCTGAGGGTAAAAGCGCCAACGCCCGCTGGGATAACTCCACAAAGCGACGGCCATCGCCCTTGATCCGTGCAGCATAGGCCTGCGCGGTTGCAATCTGTCCGAGAAAGGGGGGCCTATCTTGCGCAGCTTGTTCCGCCTGCACCAGGTAGGACTCGGCGGCGTCAGCCTGTTCTGCCAACAGCAGCGGCCAACTGTACTCGAAGCACAGCCGAGGGTCAGCACGCACCACCTCGTCAGGCAGCGCTCGAAACCAGCCGAGCAGGGTGCTCACCTCACCGTGCTTGAGCAACGTGGCGGAGATGCGGAGGATGAGCGAGGCTGCTTCCCTCCAGTCCTGGGCTGCCAGGGCGTGGCGCACAGCATCGGGAACGGAGCCATTGTCCGTGTACCAACGGCTGGCCCTCCGGTGCAGATGAGCCACATCCTCACTTGACTCAATCTGCAGGCGATGGCGCAGGAGATCGGCAAACAGGTGGTGATAGCGATACCATTCCCGCGACTCATCGAGAGGGACAATGAACAGATTGGCCTGCTCTAGACCTAAGAGAACTACGCGGCTGTCATTCCGTCTGGTGACGGCGTCACAGAGGGGGGCAGTGAAGCGGTCGAGGATGGAGGTTTTCAGCATAAAATCTTGGATGTCAGGGGATTGTCGCTGGAACACTTCCTCCATCAAATAATCGAGAATGTATCGGTGGCTGCCGGTGAAAGACTGCACCAGCCGCTGCACGTCATCGCGACCACACAGAGACAAGGCTACCAATTGCAGCCCGGCGATCCATCCCTCGGTGCGTTGGTGGAGGACGGCAATCTCAGCAGGCGATAGCTCTAGACGCCCTACATGCTGGAGAAAGCTGGCTGTCTCTTTCTCGGTGAACGCCAAGTCCACCTGCCGGATGTCCATCATCTGCCCCCGCGCCCTTAAACGAGCCAGTGGCAAGGGTGGATCCTCGCGACTGGCGATGACCAGATGCATCTGGGGCGGCAGGTGCTCTATGAGGAAGGCAAGTTGCTGATGAATGGGCAGCGCATGGATCAGGTGATAGTCATCGAGGGCGAGGACGAACGGCTCAGGCACGACGGCGATGTCGTTGATCAGGCTTGTGAGCAGCATGTCGGGTGGAGAGGGATGGGGGGATTGCAGCATCACCTGAGCCGTCTGCCCGATCTCTTGGCCGATGCTCTGCAAGGCAGCGACAAGGTAGATGAAGAAACGGGCCGGGTCGTTGTCCTCCTCATCGAGGGAGAGCCAGGCATGGAGATAGCTAGTTCCGCGCAGCCATTCCATGACCAGTGTCGTCTTGCCAAAGCCGGCTGGAGCAGAGATGAGTGTCAGCTTGCGGTGTAGGCCTTCGTTCAGGCGCTGAATTAGGGAAGGTCGTGACACCAGATTTTGGCCCAGGGGAGGGGCGGAGAGCTTCGTATTGAGGACGAATGTTAGCATCTCACCTCAACAAGCGACCGGCTGATCTTCGGTTAGTGCTCTACGACGCTGACGAGCATCGTTCCTAGACCCTTTTGGCTGAGGGAACAAATCAGCTAGGCCAAACGGATTATAGCGCTGATTAGGGCAACGGCAAGCACTAGGCAAGAGGGATCAGTTGTGCTAAAATCGTCCTCGAGAGACCTAGTTTTGCGAGTTGGTGACATATGATCTCAGATTTCGATCTTGCCTTGCGCGAGCTTGCCGAGGAAGACAAGCCCTTAACGCGACGTGTCTTGGTCAACCTTTCCGGGCCTTCGCGCGCGGAGTGTAGCGCCTTCGCGACGGCCTGGAAGGAGATCAGCGTCGAGCGCAAACGCGAGATCATGGCGCGCATGGTGGAACTGGCCGAGGAGAGCTTTGAGCTGGACTATGTACCCCTCTTTCGGGGCTGTCTCACCGATGGCGATCCCGTGGTGCGGCGTTATGCAGTGGAAGGGCTGTGGGAGGATGAACGCCCCGACTTGGTGGGGCCTCTGGTCAAGTTGCTTTCCTCCGACCCTGACGCCGGCGTTCGCGCCGCCGCAGCGATGTCCCTGGGCCGGTTCGTATATCTGGCTGAGTGTGATGAGCTGGACCAGCGGTACGGCACTACCATCCGTGAGGCCCTGGAACGGACAATCAACAGCCCCGGCGAAGACATGGAGGTCGTGCGGCGGGCCATCGAGTCCATCGCTTTCATTAATGATGACCGCGCGCGACGCTTTATTGATAGAGCCTATGACCACGATGACGAGCGCATGCGCCAGAGCGCAGTTTTCGCTATGGGCCGCAGCGCGGACGTCTTTTGGGCGGATACTGTGCTGGCCGAGCTAAGCGCTGGCTCTCCCGGCATGCGCTACGAGGCGGCGCGTGCCTGTGGGGAGCTCCAGCTCAGACGAGCGGTCCCCCAGTTAGTCAAGCTGGTGCAGGATTCCGACCGCGAGGTGCAGGGCATGGCGGTCTGGTCCTTGGGGCAGATCGGGGGCAAGCGCGCGCGGATGATCCTCGAACACCTGGCGGGGGGCGAGGATGAAGTGCTGGCCGCGGGAGCCTTGGAGGCGTTGGATGAGATGGAGTTTGCCATACGCCCAATGGATCTCATGGTCCACGACGCAGAGGCCGCGGCACCGGATGAGATGGAGCCCGGTGCGGAGGGTGAGGAGTACGAGCTTGAGGAGGAGTTCGACTCGACGGATGAGGAAGAATGGGCCGACGATTTCGTCGGCCTGGACTAGGCTCCGGGTGGCCTGGAATGGGTCATTGTGTGCCAGCCAAGAGAGGTAAGGGATGAGTGCAGCGGCCGAGATCCGCCAGGTTCAGGCAAAGCGGTTTCGTGCCGTGGTACATGGTCGCGTGCAGGGGGTCAACTTTCGCCACTACACCCGAGAAAGGGCGCGGAGCCTGCGGCTTGTGGGCTATGTGCGCAACTGCTGGGATGGGACGGTGGAGGTTGTCGCCGAGGGGCCAGCGGACGCGCTGCAGAGCCTCTTATCGTGGCTCCATGTTGGCCCCAGTTTAGCCTACGTCTCTGAGGTGGAGGTGAGCTGGCAGGCTCCCCAAGGCGAACTCGAACGCTTTGAGGTGCGTCCCTAGATGTGGTCAAGTCTTGATTCACGACAACTATGGCGAGAATCGAAACTTGTCCAGAGGCGCAATCCAGAGCGCATCGCTTGGGTCGTGTTGCTGCTGGCGTTTGTAGGTTTCTGCCTCATCGTGGCCGGAGTCCCTCTGGGAATCCGTTGGTACCTTCTGAACGCCGAAGAAGAACTCACCGCCCTCGTCGAACCTCTGGTCGGCACCGTGGTTGTCGAGCCCTCTCTAGGGAGCGGTCCTACTCCCTTGAGCAAAGGGCAAAGCATGGCCGTCTCCGAAGGCACTGTCATCCGCATGGACGAGACCTCTGAGGCTGTGGTCACTTTCTTCGATCACAGCTTTATGCGCCTTTTCTCCAAAACAACTGTGCGCCTGGATCGCCTGCGTGCGCCGCGCTTCGGGATGAGCCCGCTGGCCAATAGTGTGCACCTCAGCCTCTTGGGAGGCTATATTCGCATCGGCACGGCGCTCTCGCTCGATGCCCCCCTTGATTTTCGTGTCAACGCGCTGCAGGGCGAGACGCTGCTGGACGCAGATGGGAGCTATGCCTTGCAGGCCAGCAATGAGCGGGCAGAGATTGCCACCTATCGTGGCCGCGCGAGGGTGCGGGCCAGCGGGACGGAGGTGGAGCTAAACCCGCGTCAGCGCACGCAGGTGGCGCTGGGTCAGGCCCCGCAACCTGCGACGGGCGTGGCGCGCAATCTGCTGACCAACGGCGATTTCCGCGAGTCACTGGATATCGGCTGGCGCACATTCAATGATCAGGGCACAGATGGTGGAAGCGTAGACGGTCACGTGGACCTCGTTGTGGATGAGGGACGCAAGGCAGTAAAGCTCTGGCGCTCCGGCGGCCAGGGTAACCATTGCGAAACCGTCCTGGAGCAGACGATTGATCAAAGGTTGCCCGATCCGGTCACTTCCCTGGTCGTCCGCGCGACGGTCAAGCTGCGTTATCAGAGCCTATCTGGGGGCGGGTACCTCAGTTCAGAGTATCCCCTGATGATCCGGCTCACTTACCGCGACGTCTATGACAGCGAGACCGAATGGATCCAGGGGTTCTACTATCAGAATGTGGACGGCAACCTCACCACCTACGGGCAGCAGCTCCCCCGCGACCGCTGGAACTTTTTCGAGTCGGGCAATCTGCTGGAGACACTGCCCATCAAGCCGTTCAAGATCGTCCGCCTGCGGGTCTACGCCTCAGGCTGGGACTATGAGAGCTTGATCTCGGATATTAGCCTCACCGCTGAATAACCCCACCCGCCCGGCGCAGCTCCTTGAGTTGCGCGACATAAATGCGCCGCACGGCGCGGAAAACCTCCAGATACTCCTCACTGCGATAGTCGGGATATGTCCAGGGGCAGGGACGAAAGTCTTTTTCGCGGTAGACCAGGGTGACCTCCGCGTAGATGCCCCGGCCAATGTAGACGCGGTGGTCATAGTTCTTGGTGGTTGCCAGAACCAGCTTCGCCTCGGCGATGTAGCCCGGGTCGAGGTTGATGCCCCTACGGCCCGGCTCGCCGAGTTGCTCCTCCAGGGCATTGGTCAACAGCTTGGTCTCCGCCAGCCGCCCGGGATCAATTAACCTCTCGAAGGACAGGAACCGACGCTCTAGATTGCTGCCGAACTCGCGCTCGTAATAGGTCGTGTGGGCGAACGGCAGACACGAGCTGCGATAGTCCACCGGGCCGAAATGGCCGACCAAGGCCGCTTCCGCTGCCTCAAAGAGCTGGGGGACGCCGCTGAACATGGGCATGAGCAGCTTGACGGGCAAAGGCTCACGTATCTTCCCCATGATATATACCGCTCCTCTGGCGTTCTCTCTAGTGAAACCCCAGGCCGCGTTCTTTGAGGCTGATGTGTTGCTGCCTGCCGATGATCAGATGGTCGAGCACCTGAATATCTAGCATATTGCCCACGCGCACGATCTCCTCCGTGACCTGAATATCCTCCGGCGAAGGGCTGGGGTCGCCGCTAGGATGGTTGTGGGCGACGATCATGGCCACTGCATTGTCCTTGATGGCCTCCCGGAAAACCTCGGCCACGCGGATCGTGGCCGTGTTCACGTTGCCCACGTAGACCAGGTGCACGCGCTGTACCCGGTGTTTGGAATCTAATAGCATGACGCGCAATTGCTCCTGCACCTCGGTGCACATCGTGGCCTTGAGCAAGGTAGCAGCATCCTCCGGGCAGCGTATCTGCGGGCGGCCATCATCGGCGGAGAGGATCAAGCGCCGCCCCAGTTCGAGCGCGGCCTTGATCTGGGCGGCCTTGGCCTCCTTGATGCCAGGCACCCGGCATAGCTCCTGCACGCTGGCCCGCGCCAACCCGCCCAGGCCGTCGAATGCCGCGAGGAGCCGCTGGGCCAGGGAAATGGCATTCTCTTTCCGCGAGCCGACTCGCAAGGAGATGGCGAGCAATTCCGCGTTGGAGAGGGCGCTCTCGCCATAGAGCGCAAGCCGCTCCCTGGGGCGCTCGTTCTTGGGCATCTCTTTGATGAGGGCATGGTATTGGGCATCAGCCACGATGGAGCTCCTTAGGAATTGAGGCGATCACTCGACCGCGCCCAGCGGCAGCCGTCGGAGTTGAGTGTATCTTGGCCCCGTAGTGATGTCAACCGAGCTGCCGTTGACAGGCTGTCCTCCTGGCTGCATAATGCGCCCATCATACAAGGAAGAGAGGTGGAGTTCATGGCTGGAAAGCTGACTATCCCTGACCTATTGGCCCAAGTCCGCGAGGGCACCCCTTTGACGATGATCACCTGCTACGATTACCCTTCGGCGTGCATCATTGATCGCGCCGGGGTGGACATCGTGTTGGTGGGGGATTCGGTGGCCATGACTGTCCTGGGGAACCCCAATACGCTGCCGGCGACGATGGACATGATGGTTGTCTTTGCGCGTGCCGTCGCCCATGGCTGCCAGAGGGCCTTTGTCATCGGCGATATGCCCTATATGACCTACCAAATCTCGGTGCCGGAGGCCATCCGCAACGCGGGGCGCTTTATGTCCGAGGCAGGTGTTGACGGGATTAAGCTGGAGGGTGGTCGCAATATGGTGGACGCCGTGCGAGGGATCGTCCGCGCCGGAATCCCAGTCATGGGCCACCTGGGCCTGACGCCGCAGAGCGCCTCGATGATCGGCGGATATAGGGTGCAGGGGCGCAGCGGAGACGCGGCCATCGCCATCTTGGAGGACGCCCTGGCCTTGCAGGATGCCGGGGTCTTTGCCATCCTCCTGGAGCTGGTGCCCGCGCGCGTCGCCGAGGTAATCACCGAGAAGCTTTCCGTGCCCACGATCAGCATCGGCTCGGGGGCCAAGTGCAGCGGCCATTGCCAGATCTTTCATGATGCCGTGGGCATGTTCGAGGCCTTTACCCCGCGCCACGCCAAGCGCTATGCGGAGGTGGGGGCGCTCATTCGCGCAGCCATGGAGCGTTTTGTCCAGGAGATCAAAGACCATACCTACCCCGGCCCGGAGCATAGCTTCAAGGTCGAGCGCGAGGCGCTGCAGCAGTTCCTGGACCATGCCGCGCACATCCAAGCCAAACGTTCGTAGTTTCGTACTTTCCGTTCCTTTCGCGGGTTTGCTGTTTTCGGTTTTGACGCAGGGCCCTATCTGTCGTATTATGCCCGGGAATCTGGGCATGAACGTTCATACCGCTTCGATATCGCCAGGAGGAAACCCAATGGGTGGTAAGAAGGTCAGAGTAGCTATCATCGGCGTGGGCAACTGCGCCGCGGCACTGGTCCAGGGCGTTCACTATTACAAAGAGGCCGCCGAGGACAAGTTTATCCCCGGCCTGATGCATGCCCGCATCGGCGACTATCACGTGGGGGATATCGAGTTCACCGCCGGCTTTGATATTGACGCGGAAAAGGTGGGCAAGGACCTCTCGCAGGCGATCTGGTCAGGCCCTAATAACACCATCAAATTCACCGATGTGCCTCACATGGGGGTGAAGGTCTATCGGGGCATGACCCACGACGGCCTGGGTAAGTACCTCAAGGAGGTCATCAAGAAGGCCCCTGGGGCGACCGATGACATCGTGAGCATCCTCAAGGATACCCAGACTGACATCGTGGTCAACTTCTTGCCCGTTGGCTCGGAGATGGCCACCAAGTGGTACGTGCAGCAGATTCTGGACGCGGGCTGCGGCATGGTCAACTGTATCCCGGTGTTCATCGCCCGCGAGGCTTATTGGCAGGCGCGCTTTAAGGATCGTGGATTGCCAGTCATCGGGGATGACATCAAGAGCCAGGTGGGAGCGACGATCACCCATCGTGTGCTGACGCATCTCTTCCGCGCGCGCGGCGTGCGCCTGGACCGCACCTATCAGCTCAACTTTGGGGGCAATACCGATTTCTACAACATGCTGGAGCGGGAGCGCCTGGAATCGAAAAAGGTCTCCAAGACCAACGCCGTCACCAGCCAGCTCGACTACAAGCTCGATCCCGATAACATCCATGTCGGCCCCAGCGACTATATCCCCTGGCTGACGGACCGCAAGTTCTGCTATATCCAGATGGAGGGCACCACCTTTGGCGATGTGCCCCTCAAGCTAGAGTGCAAGCTGGAGGTGTGGGATTCGCCCAACTCCGCCGGGGTGGTGATTGACGCGGTGCGCTGCTGCAAGATCGCCAAGGATCGCGGCGCGGCGGGGGCCATCGTCGGGCCATGCTCCTACTTTATGAAGTCGCCACCGGAGCAATTCGACGACGACGAGGCCCGCCGGCGGGTGGAGGCCTTTATTCGCGGGGAAGAGGCATAACCGGGCGCTCTGTCACCGGCACGCCCTTTCCGCATATTCCCGCAACAGCCGCAGATACAGATAATAGTCCTGCATGGATACGCCCGGCGGCGTTTGATGATCCACGGAAGGGATAAAACGGCCGCTGCGCATCACGGGCATGAGGCGCTCGAACTCTGCGCGCATGGGGGCTTCGCCCAGGTGCATCACCGTCTTGTCGAACGCGCCAATCATCTTCCAATGTGGGTGATTGGCGCGAATACGGTTCACGTCCACGCCGGCCATGCGCTCAAGCGGCAAGATGCCCTCTAGCCCCACCTCCTGGAACCAGGGGATCAGCGGCTCGATGTCCCCGTCACTATCAATCATGGGGATGATCCCGCGCTCTTTCAGCGCCGGGACGACTTGCTGATAGTACGGCGTCATGAACTCGTCGAAAAGCTCCTTGGAGATCATTGGCCCGTGGTTATAGGACATATCCTCGCCAAAGGTCATAAAATCGGGCACGGCGAGGGCGCAGAAATCATCCAGGCAGCGTAGCAGGTAGTTCGCCTGATCCTGATTGATGCGTCGCATGAGGGCAGGCTGGTCATAGAAGGCATAGAGGTGAGGCTCGATGCCCAAGAGCACCCTGGGCCACCAGAAGAACCCCGAGAAAGTAATCCAGATGACGGCCCGGCCAGCGCGCTGCTCGGCCGCCAATACTGCCCATGTCTCGCGGTCGTAGGGGATTGGGTCGGGGTAGAGATCGGGCAGGAGCGATTCATAGTCCGCTTCGTCCCTGATCCAGCGTGAAGTATCCCCCGGTACGCGCGACACCGCGTCCGGCTTCATCTGCGGCAGCCAGAGCTGGTAATCCATGTCCAGGTTGAAAAAGCGTTTGGCCTCGGATTTGTCCAGCCCCTTGGGCAGCCCCTCCCCCTCCCAACGAGCGATCGTCAAATCCCACCAGGTAGCCCACTCGATGATGGGCAGACGGTCATCGGGAAGCTCGCCAGCCATGACTTGGCGGAAACGCGAGCGCACAGTTTCGGGCATCCTTCTTCTCCTCGCCGAACATAGTTTGCTCCAGCCCAGGCCTGGTGCGACTTGCCCTAGTAGCCGACAGGATATATGATTCGAGAGCGTGCTGTCAAAGACCTCGCTCGGTGTGGGTATTGAGGGTGGCTCTGCATCTATAATGACATGGGGAGGAAGGGCATCATGATCAAAATCGCCATGATCGGTGCGGGGAGCATCGGCTTCACCCGCCGGTTGGTGATGGATCTCCTGGCCGTTGAGGAGCTGCGGGATACCGAGTTTCGCTTCATGGACATTAGCCAGGAGAACCTGGAAATGGCCACCTCGCTCTGCCGCAAGATGATCCAGGATAACGGCCTACCGGCCATGGTTCAGGCCACGATGAACCGCCGCGAGGCCATCGCGGGGGCGGATTACGTCATCTCCACGGTGCGCGTGGGCGGCCTGGAGGCTTTCGCCCATGATATCGAAATCCCGCTCAAGTATGGCGTGAATCAGTGTGTTGGCGACACCCTGGCCCCCGGCGGGATCTTTTATGCCCTGCGCACCATCCCCGTGCTCCTGGATATCGCCGAGGACATGCGCGCCGTAGCGCCCAATGCTTTGTTCATCAATTACTCTAATCCGATGGCCATGAACTGCTGGGCCGTGCGCCGGGCCGGAGGGGTGCACATCCTGGGGCTGTGCCACGGCGTGCAGGGCGGGCACTGGCTGATCGCCCAGGCCCTTGGTTTGCCGCCGGAAGAGGTGGATTATATCTGCGCGGGGATCAACCACCAGACGTGGTATATCCAGGTCACCCACAAGGGCAAGGACATGTTGCCCTTCTTGCTAGAAGCGATGGAAAAGCATCCCGAGATATCCAAGTCTGAGCCTTGCCGCATTGATGTGCTGCGCCGCTTTGGCTACTTTTGCACCGAGTCCAACGGGCACCTGAGCGAATACCTGCCCTGGTATCGCAAGAACCCCGAGGAGATGAAAAAGTGGATCTACACCGGCACCTGGATCGGCGGGCCAACAGGGGGATACCTGGGCGCTTGCCGGGAGAGCCGCGACGAGTACGTCAAGATGTATCCCAAGTGGCTCAGCGGCGAGGCGGAGTACATCAAGCTGGGCGAGCGCACCAGCGAACATGCCTCCTATATTATCGAGGGGTTGGAGACAGGCAGGCGCTATCGCGGCCACTTTAATGTGGAGAACCGGGGCCTAATCACCAACCTGCCGGAGCGTTGCACGGTGGAAATCCCCTGCTACGTAGACGGCAACGGGATTAGCCC